>Ga0315277_10009774_pt1 | contig 12223 bp, 11 predicted proteins | sample YL17G05_15_MG_FD_203695 | JGI IMG/M metagenome (GOLD analysis project Ga0315277, IMG submission 203695) | Sediment microbial communities from Yellowstone Lake, YNP, Wyoming, USA - YL17G05_15 | ecosystem: Environmental > Aquatic > Freshwater > Lake > Sediment | place: USA: Wyoming | collected... | reverse complement strand
GGTCTGCCAGTCCTCCCGTCGGCCAGTGCCCCGGCCATGCCGCCGTTCGCCGGCGCATCCATCCGCAGCGCCAACGCTTTCGTGGCCTCGGCCTTGGGAATTCGGCCGGGGCGCTTGCGGGTGTTGTCGCATGTCCATTTCTGCCGCTTCATGCGGTGGTTCCAAGCCAGCGGTGTTTCGCCGCGTACCATGGAAATGACCTCGCGCAGTCAATCCTTGATGGGCAGGCCGTAACGAACCGAAGTCCGGCGGTCCGACTCAGTCAAGGGCACGCGGTTGCCCAACTTGCTGCGCAGAATCTTGTTTTCCTGACGGAGAAAATCATTCTCCTTGGCCAAATCTCCGCTGAAGAGCTTTTGGATCCGGGCGATGAGCGGAGCGGCGTGCGGTAAAAACGGGATGCCATTCAATGGAGCTTACACAGTCGAATGTCGTTAGGGGATTTGAAACGCTGAAATCCGAACAGTTTAACCGCATACACGTATTTACATAGTACAGGCGTTTCCCGATGCGGTTGGCATGGCGGGAGACCTGTCAAAGACGGCGGAGGACTAAACGCTGCCTTCTCGAGCCGGTGGAAATCTGAAGGTGCGTGTCACGAGGATCTGATCGCTGCCGATGCTGCGAGTATGGTTTAGCGTGTTCGGTTCGCAGATCAGGTGTTCGGGCCGCCGGCGCACGCCGGGCAAGTCGGGCAGGCCGAAATGTTGTTCGACCGCCTTGAGCGTCAGCGGCGCGTCAGGCGGAAGTTCCAGCACCAACTCGGCGCCGTCATGCGGAAAGACTTTGAAGGTGAACTCCCAACCGCGGCGCGCCCCCGAAACGCGCTCGCCGAAAACCGACGCCGCAAAAACCTCCGTGTCGGAAACGACCTGGACCTTGAGCGTCGGCGCGTGCTCCGGCGACGTGATGCGCAACGAGAGGCGCCGCCGGCCGTTCTGGATGGCGTCCGCGCTCACCCGCACGTCGGCGCCGGTCAGAGCCGCCACAGGGGCGGGCGCTTTCAGACAGGGGCGGGCGAAGTGCGGGAAGAAATCCGTGGCGTCCGCGCGCGGCGTGCCGGGCGGGAAAAACTGCGCGGTCCATTCATCGGGCGCGGCGTCGCTGCTCATCCAAAACGCCTTGCCGGCGTCGAGGTTCAACCCGTAGGCGAGGCAATTAAAGGCCGGCTTGGTGGCGCTCACACCGTTGGTGGCCAGGCCGACGGCCACGAGCGCAAGGGAAGCCGCGCCCGCCAGCGACGGCAGCCACCAGCGCCGGACGCGGGTGATCACGTCCAGTTGCGGAATCAACATTCCTCCCAACAGCACCACGATCAACACCAGCGCCGGGCTGGTCATGATCATAACCGACGAGAGCATGTAGCGGTAGGCCGGCAACAGCAGGAAGATGGCCGGCAACGTCAGCGGCGTTAGCCACGCCACCGTGGTCGCGGCGCCGGATTGGTCGCGTGGAACGGCAAACAAGACCAGCAATTGAAGCGCACCGAAAAGGGTTGGCCAGGTGGCGAAGTAGCTGCCGCCCGGCAGCCAAGTTTGCAGCAACCACAACACCACTCCCCACCAGGCCAAAGCGCCCGCTGCCAGGTTCAGCGTGCCGATGCGCCCGCGAACCAGGCTGAACAGCGCGCTGAAGATTCCCAGCGCGCCCATGGCGAAGGACAAACCGCAAAGGTCGTTGTGATACAGCGGGCGCAGGTCGCGCAATTCGGTCAGACCGGAGCGATAGAACACCAGCAAATTTGCGGGGCCGAAGACCAACGCCAGCAGCAGCAGAGTGACCAGGCTGGCGGCCAGCGCACCTCCGAGAAACACCACCGCGCCAGCGAGAAACCCTGGCAGGTTCACCCGTCTCCGGCACACTCCGAGCAGCAGCATCAGCAGGGTCAACCCGCCGACCGCAATGGCCCGCGGCGCGCTCCAGCTCTTTGGATAATGCACCAACCGCGGCCCGATCGGGTTGAAATAGACGGCGTCTGGGGCGGTGACACGGTAAAGCGGCAAATTCCCAAAGTGGCGGGCCAGTCCCAGCGCGTAATTGCCGTGATGTTGCAGACTGGCCAGGCTGAGATGTTCGGGGCGATCGTTGCGGGTGTGGTACCAGGCGAAGTCGTTGAGAAACGAGACGTGCAGACCGTGCTGGCCATGACGTTTCAGCCAGGAGAAATCCCCGCTGAAGGGCAGCCGCTCGTAGATGCTGCCCGCCAGCGAACTGGCGAACGCACCCACCCTGGCCCGCGCCAGCTCGGCAATGAGCCAGCCGTTGGACGAACTGGTTTCGAACATCAGCGAGCCGCCGCTCGTGCCGCGCGATTCCAGGCCCAGCAACACGCCGGTTTCCCCAGCCCACGGATGTTGGGCGAACGCCTTTGCGCCGAGCAACCCACTTTCTTCACCGTCGGTGAACACAAACAGCACGTCGTTGCTCAACGGCGGCCCGGCCCGGAGCGCGCGGGCGGTTTCAAGCAGCGCCGCCACAGACGCGCCGTTGTCCGCCGCGCCGGGACCGTACCGCACGGAATCGTAATAGCCCATCAGGGCAAAGGCCCGCGTGTTGATTTGGCCGGGCAATCGAGCCAGCACGTTGTGGACTTCAGAAGCGTTGTGCCTGTCCGCGGATCGGACCGTCACGATTTCGGCCGGGATATCGAGCTTCTGAAATTGTGCCAGCACACACACCCGGGCGGCGGCGCTCGCCGCGGTGCCGGCCGGTCGCGGCGATTGCGCGATGACCTGGACATGACGAAAGGCGCGTTCGGCTGAAAACTCCGTCGCCGGGGCCGTGGCAGGCAGCGGTCTTGGGGGGCTTGAAAGGGCCAGAGCCAACACACATGCCCCCACCATCGGCGCATTGACGCCCAGCGCGAGCCTGCCCTCGGCGGCCTCGGGAAAAATCTTCATCGTGCGCCGCGCCACTGTGCGGGCACGTCACCGCAGGGTCAAGCCACCTTGGGCGTGGGCGAGCCGGCACGCAGTTGTTCACTTTCCAAGCTGGCAGAAGATGGCGCTGATGCTCGACCAGCCGACGACGACACAAACCACCTGCTCACGGAGGCCACGGGGTCGAGGCATCCTTGGGCGCGGAGGTGCGTAGCTGCAGCCATGGAGCATCCGTAGGGGCGGCCCCGGTGCCAATGTGCAACGCCAAGCTGGCCGGGTCGTGCCATTTCTTGATTTCGCTATGTCCATCAGCAAAGGAGAAGCCACACGCACCGTTATGATAGTTGGCCGGCCAATTGCCCCACGCGCCTTTCACGTCCATCCACACCAGGAAATATCCATCATCGATGCTCTCGGGATGTTCATCCAGAAAGACGAAGGTCTGGGCCGGCGGCGGGCGGATGATCTGAAGATATTTGCGGTAGGTAAAAAACTTGGTGTCAATCTGCGCGGTGTACCAACTATTCCCGTTCATATTCCCATTCATGGCCACGCTGCGCACACGGGGCAGGGTGGCGCGACCGATCGTCGCTGTGCTCCGGTCGGCGGGGCACTTGTAAATCCCGAGTGACTGGTTGTACGGCCAGAGCTTGCCCGCAGGTGGCTTTAACAGATTCACATTGGTCGCGTCCTCGGCTGTGGGCAACCAGGCACCCACCCACCCCTCGGCGCCGCCATCGCCGTTGGGCACCAGGCGGTCCCCATTATCATCGGCATACAGATACCACGCCAACTGCAATTGCTTGAGATTGCTGAGGCAGCTAATCCCTTGCGCCTTGGCTTTGGACTTCGTCAAGGCTGGCAGCAGCAGCCCCGCGAGGATGGCGATGATCGCAATGACCACCAGTAACTCGATCAAGGTGAATGCACGACGAACCGCGCCACGTATCCAAGCCACCGTGTTCATGCAACCAGTGTGCGACCGGAGCGCAATCCCGTCAAATCTCAATCATGCCTTGTCGTGCCTGCGGATAGGGGACTTGGAATTCGACAGAAATAATGTGCCAAACCTCATTGTGACCGCCGCATCGCAACACGTCAGCGGCGGTGGGGCCTTGGCGGATTCGTTCCTCCAGACACTGGATTCCAGGCGCCGGTGACTTCCGGCGGGAACTGATAAGTTCGGACAGCCGTTGGTCAGCGTTTACAGACGCCACGGCGCACGCAAGGTCCGGGTCAGCTTGCGGTTAGCCTCGGGGTCGTTGAGGAATAATTCCTGGGCCGGGTCCCAGCGCAACTTGCGTTGCAGATGAAAGGCGCACCAGGCGAGTTGGCAGACGGTATCCGAGCGCACGGCGACATCGATATTGCAGATTGTCTGCTGCCGCGTGCGGACGCATTCCAGGAAGTTCCCCTGGTGGGACGTGCTGACAGGCAGGCGGACCGCGTCGGGATCGAATGGTTCCTGAAGCAGCGATTTCGGCTCGGCTTCGATGGCGCCGCGGTTAACCCAGACCCAGCCGTCCGGGCCTTCGAAGGTGATGCCGTGTCGCACGCCGGTGAATCCCGGTCCGTCGCCGGTGAAGATCAACTTTACGCCGTTGGCGTACTTCATCCGCGTATCCCAACTGAGCGGATTGTCGCAGAGTGCATCGTCGTCAGGATACCGGGCCGAGCCTTCGATTTCGACGGGGCCGGTCAGTTCCGTGCCATTGCCCCACTGGGCGATGTCGATGTGGTGAATGCCCCACCCGGACACATAGCCGAGCGAGTAATCGCTGATGTGGAACCAGTGAGGGTAGCGGAGACGCGCGGTCGTGTAGGGTGCCCAGGGGGCGGGGCCTAGCCACAAATCGTAGTCCAGCCCATCAGGGACCGGTTCAGGCGTGTACGTCTTCAGGCCCGAACGCTCGGCTGCGCCGGCATGCACGCCCACCTTGATGGTGTGCAGCTTGCCCAGGCGCCCGTTGCGGACGATTTCACAAGCGTGGCGGAATTCCTGGCTCGATCGCTGTTGCGTGCCGAACTGAAAGACGCGGCCGTAACGATGTACGGCCTCCCGCAGGACTTGGATCTCGTGGATGCTCATGCCCAGCGGTTTCTCGACGTAGATGTCCTTGCCGACGCGTACGGCGGCCAGGGCGTGCAGGACGTGCCAGGAGTCGAGCGTGGCAATGGTCACAGCGTCGATGTCACCACGGTCCAGCAGTTCGCGGAAATCGTTGTACACGGCGCAGTCCTTGTTACCGTAACGCGCATCGACCGCCTGCTTGGCGCGTTCACGCATCGCGCGTTTGACGTCGCAGACTGCCACGAGCTGGGCTTCGGGAAAGCTCATGCAGGCGCTCATGTCTCCGAAGCCCATGTTGCCCACGCCGATGCTGCCCACGACGATGCGTTCGCTCGGGGCGATGCGGCCAGCGCGGCCTAGGGCCGAGGCTGGGATGATCAGGGGCATGGCAACAGCAACGGCGCCGGCAGCACCCTTGAGGAACTGACGCCGATTCATTTTGGCGGCCGCAGTTTTCATTGTGGCGGAAAATGGCTGAAGATCTGGAATTCATGGATGGCTGGACTCACCAGGCCGTTCTTGCCCGGGATCACCAGTTCGACCGATGTGCAACGGACGGACGGAAACGCGATGAACATCTCGTTCTCGAAGCACTTTGCTTTGCGAACTTCCGCCACGACTTTGCCGTCGCACAGAACATCCAGGTTCTTCGCCTGGTGTTGCTCGTACGGGTGCCAAAGGATATTGACCGACGACACGTCCTGCGGTTCTTTCAACGTCACCTTGAGCCGGTACAGATCGGCGTTGTCGGTTTCATCCCAATACGTGTTGGGGTCTCCATCGATCGCCGCCTGAGCTCCGCCGGAGGCGCCGTCCGCCTCCAAGCCGTCGGGGTGGGTGGCCGTGGCGCCAAGGGCTAGGTTGACGGGCTTGAGGATGTCTTTCTGCACTTTGAAGGCCCGGGCTGCGATGGTCGCGTCCGGCTTGCCGGCCAGCAATTGCTGCAGCGCCGCCAACACCTGATCCCGATGTGTGTCTCGCAGGGCGGAGGCGATCTGGGTCACCGCCACGCCTGCCTCGGTCGCCAGTTCCGGATCGGCCAGGCACTTCTGCGCCAGGCGCAGCGCGTCGAGCGTCGGACACCGCGCCAGCTCTGCCAACAGTGCCTTGCGCTCGGCCGCCGCACCGGCCAACTGCATCAACTCCGTGACCAGCCCGGTCATCTGTTCGGGGGTGCGTCCCTTGGCGCTGCTCGACAGCCGAATGGCGGCACGCAGGGCCAGGACGCGATGCACGGGCTCCGAAGCCGTGCGCGCCAGGTTCACCAAGTCCTCGAATGGCGCGGGTGTCGGCCAGGCAGCCAACCCGCGAACCGCGGTATCGCGGAGGCTCGCGTCGCCGGACTGAATCGCCCTGCGTAACGCCGGGAGTGCGCTGTCGTCACCGACGGCGCTCACAAGCCGGATGAGCGAACCGCGGACTGTCGGCGTCTCGACGGTTTCCAACTTCTGCAGCACCGCGCGCAGGTCCGGCCGGTCCGGTCTTCCCAGCACGGCCCCCACGGCTTTCTCCGCATCGTCCCGATCCTCATCTCGAACGCGGACGAGCAGTTCGAGCAACGCCGCCACGTCCGGCGTCCTCGCCAAGCTGCCCAGCGCTTTCCACGCGTCCTTGCGGACCGTTCCGTCCGCCGCTTCCGTCGCCTTTTCGAGAGCGGCCACGGAGCTCACGGCACTGCGGGCTGCGAGAATGCGGATCAACTCTGCTTGCCGACTGGCGTCATCCTGGGAGAGCAGGCCGGTCAGCACCTCGTTGATCCGAGGCCCCCGCAGATGGACGAGACTGTTCCGCGCTGCCTGACGTTCGGCCGTTGCCACGCCGGCCATGGTCAGATCGAGCAACGTTTTGACGGACGTCTCGTCGCCCAGGGTGCCCAGGGCGTTTACCGTGGCGAGGCGGACCGCAGGGTCTTGGCTGGACACCGCCGCCTGGACAGCGCCGCGCGCCGCCGCGTCTCCGCGCGCCGCCAGGGCGCCCAGCAACAGCCCCTGAACCGGGCCGGGGATTTTGGCGAGGCATTGGGCCAGTTGTTCCGTCGCGGCCGTCCCGGGCAACTCCGGCACAAGCTGCAGGGCCATGCTCTCGAGTGCCGGATCGCCGCTGGTGAGGGCGGCGCACACGGCGCCGATGCCTTGCTCGGGATTCACTCGGACTGTCCCGCGCAACGCTGCCATCCGCACCTGGTCGGTTTGGTCGGCCCCGGACAATTGCGTGTACAACGCGGCGGCGGCGGACTTTCGGTCCTCAGCGACCAGCCGTTCGGCACAAATCAAACAGGCAGCGGCAACCTCCGTTCGCAAGCGGCCCTTCGCGGTGGCAAGCGCCTTCTGCAAAGGTCGGGCCGCAGCGTCTCCGCCGATCCGGCCCAAGGCGTCTGCCGCGGCGCCGGCAAAGGTCTCGTCCGCACCTGTGAGCAGCGCGATCAACGGTTCAGTAGCCGCCCGATCACCGCGCGATCCCAGCGCACGGACCACGCCGATCTTTAGCTCGCCCTCCAACGTCCCAAGGGCATCCCGCAGCATCCGATCAACGGTCGAGCCGGGAATTTGTTCGAGCGCGCGCAGTGCGGCGTCCGCCACATGCTGGCTATCGGCGAGCAAGCCATTCAGCGCCACGGCCTGCTTCTCCGTGGCGATATCGGCGAGTTGTCCGCAGATAAAGCTCTTGGCTGCGGGCGTCGCGTCCGGCGAAGTCAACAGCGCCGCCATCCGATCCGCCAACACGCCGCGAAACCCTTGGGGGTCGTTGCCGGCCAGGCTGTTGGCGTAGAAGACTAATTCCTGCAGCGCAGCCAACGGCTTCCGCTCGTCGCCGAACTTGTAACGCGCGACGGCGCGGAGTGTCGCGTTCACGTCGATACCGGCGGCCGTCATGGCGGCGGGTGTCGAAGGCCAGAGGGCGGGAGGCGGAAGCGTGACCTGGCCGGTCGCAGCCCACTCCGCGCTGCGCAGCAACAAAGTCTTGAACCCAGCCCCCATCGCCGCGGCGTCATGTCCCAGCACGAGGTTGACCCCGCGTCCCCGGCCCAACTCTGTGCAGACCAGCACCGGTTCGTGCTTGCCGGTGCCCGCCTGTTCTTTGGCGGAGAACGCCTTGAAGACAACATGCAGCGGCTGCTCAGCCATCTGGACCATTTGGTGATACAATTCATCCGTCGTGTAGAAATCGGTGAGCCCTCGCGCGATGGGATGCGCCTGATCTTCGACCGACACTTTGAAGGTGTGGTAGGTTCCGTGCGCGGTGTGATTGGCCTTCCACGTCAGGGCGATCAACTGCTGGAACTCCGGCCAATCCTGGAACGTGCAGGCGGCGGCGTGGATCACCACAAGCCCTCCGCCCTTGCGCACGAAGTCGAGAAAAGCTGCTTCGCTTTCCGGCCGCCAAGTGCGTCGAGTCTCGGGGTACGGCGTCCAATTGCTCACGAGCACGTCGTATTCGGACAAGGTGGCCGGGTTAAGGGTCGCCGGATCCTCCGTCACGTCCACTCGCACGAACCGCGCGCAGTCCGTGAACATTTTCTTGATCACCGGCGTCGTGCTCCGCCAATCGTGATTGTTCAGTCCGCTGAAGATCAGCACCCGCAACTTCGCCGGTTCGCCGGCGGGAAAGGCGCGCTGGGCCATCATCCCTGTCACAAGGATGGCCAATCCCACCGTCACCGCCCCGCGGAAAGAGAAGCCCCTCGGCTGTGGCCAGGCATCCGCGCGGTCTCGTCCCTTTCCCTCGCACCAATCACTGATTGGAATTTGCTTTTTCGTGCGGCGCGAGGATGCGCGAACGGAAGGCGCCGTTCAAGGTGGAAAGGCTGGATCTCAATGGGAAACTGAAAATCCAAGCCGCCCGAATCGACAAGTGTCCGCTCATCGAATCCGGCCGTCCTACATCCGAGTTAATCAATGTGCCTGTGTTGAAGCCTCCTGAGCGCCCGCCGTCGAATGAGCGTATGAAAACTAAAACACTCGTAGCAGTTGCAGCAGTCGCCCTGGTCGCCGTGGCTCTTCCGGCTCGGGCGGGCCTGAGCGTGAGCATTTCGTTCGGCGTGCCCGTGGTGTTCCACCCGCCCGTCGTGGTGGCCCGGCTCGTCTCCCTACCATCGGGTCGTGTATATTCCGCCGCATCCCGGCTGGCCCTACGACCGCCACGACAACCGCGGCTGCGATCGTCACGATCATGGCCGTGGCCCCGGCCTCCCTGGCTGGCGCCGGTGATACCGCCTCGCTCACTTACGCCCGGGCTGACGTCCAGTCTCTCCGGGCTTTTGCTTTCTCAGGTCTGACCTCAAACGAAATGGTCCCGGCGGCAGGCGCCAAGGAGGAAAGCGGGATTGGAGAAACCCCGCAAACGGCACGTCCGCCAGGACAGATGACATTATAGCCGCGTGGCTTGCGAGTCCAAGGCTCACGTCCAGCACCACACGTTCGCCGCCACCTTCAATACGGATACTGAGGCACAAGGGACACTCACGAACCGCGGCCCAGTGTTAAGCGAACCAGCGGTATGGTGCAGTACTTGAATGATCGGTTCAGCCGTCATGCGTTTGAGACTCCTGCAGATCCAGTTTGTCTGTGGCCGCCAACTTGGGAAGATTAACGAATTCAGAACAGCACATCGCGACGGACCCAAGCAGGCACATGCCGAAGACGATCAGCATAGCCCCAAACGGAAAGACGACAGCCGCTCCGATAGAGCAGCCGGTCAAAGGATACAACCAGAGACGGCGGAACGGCGGAAGCGCTAGCTGGCGGATGCGGCTGAAGACAGCCGCTCCGGCTGCGAAACCCAGGCCGGTGATTATGGGAGCGAGCATCCAAAGAAGGCCCCCAAGCAGCGGAGAGCTGCCAGAGTGGAAAACTAGGAACAACGCCATCCAGCCAAGGTAGAAGGCAGCCCCAGACACGACGGAAACCGCCAACCTGGGAACAGACACCCGAAGGACCTGCTGGAATCTGGAAGTCATACGACGGGCTGCCGTCCCGGATCAGTGGGTACGCGTCACCGCCCACCTACAAGGAAAACCGGCGCAATCGCCGGCCTCGCTGCACCTAGTTTCTGCGACCCCGGCTTTATGGAGACTATGTCTTCCATCCGACGACCCCAAAAACCAGGATCTTGATTCCCATGTCCAGCACGGCCAGCAAGTAAAGCACAATGGCGGCCTTGAACGCCAGCCGCCGAAGCCCGGCTTCCTCCAAGACCAGGACAAGGGCCGTGACGCCGATCGCTTGAATCATGAGCGCCGTGTCAAGCATGGACCACACCGCAAAGTGGAAGCCGCCGGTGAACACGGACACCACAAGGAAGAACGCTTGGATGCCCAGGAAGATTTTGACGCGCCCCACTTCGTCAGGGAGTGGCGTCGGGGGGTTTGTTTCTTCCACCACCGGAGGATTGAGGTTTGGTTCCAGATTCATAAGCGCGTGAAAGTCACCGAACGCCAGACGTAAACGACCGCCGCCGGCCGGACAGTGGCGTGTGAAGGGCGCGTTTGGTTCTCGCCTTCATGGCTGGACGGATACACCTCGGCAGTCACCCGTGACAAGCGATTTCGGAATCGTTGCCAGATCGACAAAACCGTTGAAATCCCGTGGTTGGTTGAAGACCTTGACTTGCCGGAGACGAGGATGTTGCAGAAATGCCCATTTCGCCACCATCGTGATATGGGCAGGAGACTGTATCAGGCGGCATCGGCTTCAAAACCACCGACCAGATCGCCCAGAAGATCGGCATCCCGCATGACTCGCTCACGCCCCAGGCCAAGGGCAAGATCGAACGCGAACACCTGTTCCGGCAGAAGCGGCTTCCCGCCTATTTCGCCAGCGAGCCGATCAGCGACCTGCACCAAGCCAACCGGCATCTCCACAACCTGCGTCGGCACCGCAACCAACACGAAGTCCACCGCGAGCTGCGAAGGACACCGCAAGCCGCCTGGGACACGGCCAACCACGAAAAACGCTCCGTGTTGCGGCCCGTGCCGCGCTGTCCGTGGTGGCCCTTCGTGTGGAGTCAGCGCACCGAAATCAAAGTCGGCGACGACGGTCGCGTGCCCATCGGCGCCCAACGCCTCCGCCTCGAAGTCCCGCCGCGCACGAACGTCGTCCTCTGCCACCATCCCAGCGGTCACTACTCCGTGCTCGCCGCCCCACCCAGTCACAAAACCAAACCCCAAATCCTTTTCTCCAATCTGCCCCAAACCAACCCCGTCCCCTGACCTGCCCGGTTTTGCTAACTCCAGAACCCCGTTCTTGTCCGGTTTTGAAAACTACACGGCAAGAGCCCCCTGCCGCCTTGACTTTCCAAGTTCTTGTGGATAGAAGAATGCAACGTCCTAAACGTGATGTGGTTACCTTATGACAGTAGTAGTTTGCCCAAGGTCAATCTCGGACGACATTCTCCTCCATACTGCGTCTTGCTTTTGGCAGTGCTGTCGGTATTTGGAGAGGCCGTACCTCCTCCTGCACAACGCGAGCTTGCATTAAAGGAGTTTCTGGATTCAGTCCTTGAGCGAAATGAAAGCCTCCAAATCCGGTTGCTTGAGGTAAGAATCGCACAGAAACGGCTGAAGGCAGAGTCAGGCGTTTTCGAGCCGGAACTGCTGCTGGGGTATGACCGGGTGGAGAACAAGCGTGAGAACACGGCCGAGCAGCGACGCAGCAGCGGCGTTACTGTTTTTGAGGAAAGGAACAATATCTACACGAGTGGCCTCGAAGGGCTGATTCCAACCGGCGGCAAAATCCGCCTGGGATCCACCTTGAGCGACCTGCGAAACAACCTGCAGGACCCCATTTTAGGCATGATCTACACAAACAAACCCGGGGAAGAGTACCTGAGTTTCGCAGGGATCAGCTTGACCCAGCCGTTGCTGAAGAACGCCTGGTTCTCCTCCGCCATGGCCAACATCCGCCTGGCGGGTCTGGTTGGGGACGTCGCGTTTCAGGAGTACCGCCGCCAACTGATGATCGTAATCACGACTGCCGAGGCGGCATATTGGAACCTATTCCTGTCCCAGGAACAGGTCCGGTTCTTCCGGGAATCCGTGCAGTTGTCAGAGAGTTTGGTGAAGGACAACGAGGAGCGTCTGCGGACAGGACGCGGCTCGGAACTGGAGGTTTTGGAGGCGAGATCCGGGGTGGCGCTGCGACGGACGAAGCTAAGAGTCTGTCGGACTTTTTTCGAGGAGAGTTTTCTGTGAATTGAACGCCGACGTGGCAGGCGTCGTCCATGTTGCCATCATGGCTCACCGATTCCAGAACACCGACCGCAACACCCCGCTGCT
>Ga0315277_10009773_pt1 | contig 12224 bp, 8 predicted proteins | sample YL17G05_15_MG_FD_203695 | JGI IMG/M metagenome (GOLD analysis project Ga0315277, IMG submission 203695) | Sediment microbial communities from Yellowstone Lake, YNP, Wyoming, USA - YL17G05_15 | ecosystem: Environmental > Aquatic > Freshwater > Lake > Sediment | place: USA: Wyoming | collected... | reverse complement strand
GCGTACTTCAAGGACGTGGACTCCGTCATCCAGAGCGCCCGGGAGAACAACGTGGTCATCTCCCTGACCCTGTTCCATCAGCGCTGGCGAAAGCTGATCACGGAGAAGAACGCCCGGGCCTGGGCGAAATGGCTGGCCGCGCGGTACAAGGATGTGCCCACGATCGTCTGGTCCATGACGCCCGAGGCAAAAAAGGAGTTCATCCCCGTTCTCAGGGAACTCGCGGCCGGCCTGGCGGAGGGCGACGGCAATTCCCACCTCATTACGTTCAAGCCGGACCCCGCGCCCTATTCCTCCAGCTTCCTCCACGAGGAGAGCTGGCTGAGTTTCAACGCGATGCAGACCTGGAAGAGCGTGGACCTGATCTACCCCATGGTGACCAAGGACTACAACCTGAAGCCTGTCAAGCCCGTCTTGATGGCCGAGGGAGCCTATGAAGCCGGCTCGGAATACGGATTCGAAGTGACTCCGCTCTGGGTCCGCAGACAGGCGTATTACTCCTACCTGTGCGGCGGGCATTTCACGTACGGGCACAACGACAGTTGGCGCATGCTTCCGACCTGGAAGAAGTCCCTGGACGCCCCGGGCGCGGTCCAGGTGGGCATCCTCAAGAGCATCTTCGTGGGGCGCAAGGAATGGTGGTATCTGGAGCCGGACCAGGGCGTCTTCGCAACAGGGGGCAACACCAAGGGCAATGTGCTGAACCTCGCGGCCCGGCACAAAGACGGCAAGTGGGTCATGGTTTACCTGGGCGCGAAGGCCTCCTTCTCGGTCAACATGGACAAGGTCGCGGGGGCAGACCGGGCCAAGGCCTTCTGGATCGACCCCAGGACGGGCGACTCGGTCTCGGCGGGGAACTTCCCGAACAAGGGCGTGCAGGCATTCTCGACGCCGGAGGGGTGGGAGGATGCCCTGCTGATCCTGGAACCGTCGAAAGACTAGCTGGGAAAGGTGGGACTCCCGTACGGGCGCGTCTGGGCGCAGACAACGCTCGTCCCAGCCTACACAACCAAATCCGGGGACACCATGCTGATTTCCAGGAAATTAGTATGGTGTCCCCGGATTTTCCACGGATGTACGTCCTGACCGCCTGGCAAAAGACGAGGCTCTGGCTGGCCTGCTGCGATAGCCTCTCGACTCAGCTGTCGCGGCTCCGCGGAGGAAAACAACCACATGAAACGCACGAACCCGCCAGTCATCGTATCGGTGTCCTCTTTTTTCCCCCCGATGAGACAAACGAAGGACCCGCCGGTCCTCGGAAGGCCGACGGGTCCTTCGCCTGTTCCTCGTGCGGTGTCGCGGACTACCGGATCACGATGGTGATCGACAACGTGAAGGTGCTGCCGTACCCGACCGGCCGCACACACCCGTTGCCGTAGCCGCCGAAGGACACGGGGGGACGATAGTTCACCGGCGGGGTGACATACACGGGGCGGCCGAACTGCTCGCGGCCCCCGCCCCAGGACGGGGTGAAGCCCCTGGAATGGTCGCCGTCGCGGTCGCGGTTGGTGGACCACGAACGCCCGCCGTCCCAACTGCCGCGAGAACCGTCGTTGAACCCCGCATGGCGGGGCTGGTCGGCCAGGGAGACGTTCGTCATCACCCCGACCACGACTGCCACACCCAGCACGAGAACCCACTTGTTCGCCATCAGCTTTGCCGCGTTCATGTTCCTCTCCTTCTTAATGGGGGCCTTGGTTCCTGTCTCTCACAATTCCGCTTCGTAGGACTGGACACGCCACGGGTGAGAAGGTTGGCACGGCCTGCCGGATTCTTGGGAGAAAAAGGGGAAAGACTACGAGTTTCCAGATGCCGGCTCACACGGGGCAGGAGGATCGGAATCGGCGAACCGGGAGTTCGTAGTCCGCCCCCCTTGGGAAATTCGCGGGTCCCCATCTCCTGGCGTCTGACCGTCCCACAGTCTCACGGTCTGACGGTCCCGCGGTCCTCCAGCTTGACCGGGTCCTTTCCTGGGGCGGTGATCCCGCGGCGCTCCAGGAGCGAGCCCTGAAGCCAGTAGAGGTCCACCAGGGCCTTCAGGTAGGTCGTCACCGCCTGGACTTCGTCGATCTGGCTGGCCACAAGGTCCCGCTGGGCCAGCGACACCAGCAGCGAATTGCCCGCGCCTTCCTTAAGCCTGATCTTCTCCGCGTCGTACTTGGCCTCCTGGAGCGCGCGAGAGACTTTCGTGGCGGCGATCTGCTCCCGGGCGCGAAGGACCTCCAGGTAGGCCGAGCGAACGTCAACCTGGACGGTCTGCTCCAGGTTGCCGACCGCCTCCAGGGACTGCTGGCGGGTGAGGACGGCCCGCTGGTGCTGGGCATGGGCGTCGCGGTTGCCCAGCGGGTACTCCATGCTCATCCCGACCAGCGCGTCGTAGCCCTTGCCTCCGAAGTTGCCCATCGATCCGTCGAAGGTGTCGGCATAGCCGGTCTTGCCCAGGGTGATGAAGAGGTCCATCTTCGGCAGCAGGCCGTTGCGGGTCTTGACGATCTCCAGGTCGCCCCGCTGCACGCCCAGCCGGGCCTGGTTCAGGTCGGGCCGGTACCGCAACGCCACCTGCACGTGCGACTCCACGTCGTCCAGCTTCACGTCGGGCGCGAGGGGCTGGTCCTCGGAGCGTATCTCCCGGTTCCACAGGTTCCTGCCCGGGGGATTCACCAGGCGCAGCAGGAGCAGGCGCGTCTTGGCCAGCGTGCTGTTGGCGTCGATCAGGGCCTCCTTTCGCAGCGCGACCTCCGCCTCGGCAGCCGCAAGTTCTATCCTCGCGGCCAGCCTTCCGACGTCAACCTTGGCCTTCGTGGCATCGTACTGCTCCTGGGCGACATCCAGCGACTTGCTGAAGATCTCGATCTTGCGCTGTGCCAGGACGTAGTCCCAGTAGGTCTGCTCCACCTGTGCGACCAGCGATTCGGCGTAGGCTCGCAGCTCGTACTGCGAGACGAGGGTATCGATCTTGGCCTGGTGCAGGCTGGCCAGGTTCACGTCGATGCCGGCGCCGCGCAGGAGGGCCTGGGTCACGCTCAGCCCCAGGCGGGAGGAGGCGGACCGGTCGTCGTAAAGCGAAGTCCAGGTGTCGCTGAACGAGGTGCTGGCGTCGATGGACGCAGTGGTCCCGGTCGGGAAGAACTTCTCCAGGCCGATGCTGCCGGAGGAGATATCCGAGACAGGCCACTCGTTGTCCTTGCCCTTCTTCAACGACCGGCTGCGCTCGTACTGCCCCGTGGCGCTGAGCACCGGGTCGAAAACGCCCTCCTGCTGCTCCTCGTACGTCCGCTGGATGGAGGGCCTCATCCGCTCGACGACCAACTCCCGGTTGTTCTGGAGCGTCAGAAGGATGGCCTTCTGAACGCCCAATTGCAGGGGCCCGCTGCCCTCGTCGGACGCCGGGGCCGAGCCCGCCTGCGTGGTGGGAGCCGGCGCCGACGTCGGCCGTGTCATCGCTATCGCGTCCCGCGCTACCAGCCGAGCCACGTCGTCGGACGAACAGCCCGGCAGGAGGAAAACAAAGGCCGGCAGCCAGCAACCAAAAGCCAGCAGCCGGTAGCCCCGGTTCGGGGCGCCAGACAGCTTCGGCCGGAGTTGTTGGGACATAGGTGCGTTTCTCCTATTCGTAACGCAGCGCGTCGACGGGGTCGAGCATCGCGGCCCGCCGCGCGGGGTAGAAGCCGAAGAATATGCCCACTATCCCGGAGAACGACAGCGCCAGGAGGATGCTCGTCGCCTCCACGACCGTGGTGAACATGGTGCTGACCTTCCCGATCACGACGGCCCCCCCGACGCCCAGTGCCACGCCTATCAGCCCCCCCAGCCCGCTGATGATGATCGCCTCCAGCAGGAACTGCAAGAGGATGTTCCGTTCCTTGGCGCCGATGGCCTTGCGGATGCCGATCTCCCGCGTCCGCTCGGTCACCGTGACCAGCATGATGTTCATGATGCCGATTCCCCCCACCAGCAGGGAGATGCTCGCGATGCCCCCCAGCAGCATCTTGAACATGTCCATCGTCTCGGAGGCCGCCTGGCGGACTTCCGACAGGTTGAAGATGGAGAAGTCGTCCCCCAGGGCCTCCTGGACGCGGTGGCGCTTCCGCAGCAGCGCGGTCACGCCGTCCTGCACCGCGTTGAGGTCCACGCCGTCCTTGGCGGTAACGTCGATCTCCCGGAGGTAGTCCACGCCCATGAGCTGCTTCATCTGAGTCGTGTAGGGGATGATGACCCGGTCGTCCACGTTCATCCAGCCCTGCCCGCCCTTCGACTTCATGACGCCTATGACGCGGAAGTTGATCCCGTTGACCTTGATCACCTCCCCCACCGGCTCGTTGCTGCCGAAGAGGTTCTCAACCACCGCGGACCCGATCACCGCCAACCGCGCCATCCGGTCAACTTCCATGTCGGTGAAGAACCGCCCCTTCTCCAGTTCGGCCGTGACGATCGAGAAATACGTCGGCGCCGTGCCGAACGCCACCGAGCGTGCGTTCTTGTTGAAGTACTTCAACTGGCACGTCGAATTGACGGCGGGGGCGACCATGCTGACGCCCTCCACCTCTTGCGCGATGGCCAGGGCGTCGGAGACGGTCAGGTTCTGCTGCGTGCCGGAAGTCACGCCGTGAGAACCCCGCAGGCCGGGATTGACTATCAGGCGGTTGGACCCCATGGCCGCGAACCGCTCCGCCATCTGCTTCTGCGCCCCGGTGCCCATCGCGAGCATCGAGATCACCGCCCCGACGCCAATGATGATGCCCAGCATCGCCAGGAACGACCGGAGCTTGTTCGCCCACAGGCTCTTAAGACCGACTTTGACTATCGTCCAGAACAGCATATCGCTTCACCGCTCCAAGTCCGCTCGCCCGGGGCCCCGCGGCGGGCCTGCGACGAGCGGCATCCCGGGCCGCAGACGCCCAACTGCCGCCTACTGCTTGCCTGTCACGTCGTCCGCTATCTTTCCGTCCATGAGGTGAATCTGCCGCCGGCAGAATCCCGCGACGCCCGTGTCGTGCGTCACGACGATGATGGTCCGCCCCGTGGCGTTCAGCGTCTTGAAGAACTGGAGGATTTCCACGCCCGTCTTGCTGTCCAGGTTGCCGGTGGGTTCGTCGGCCAGCAGGATCGCCGGGTCGGTCACCAGCGCGCGGGCGATCGCGACGCGCTGGCGCTGCCCGCCGGAGAGCTGGTTGGGCTCGTGGCGCATCCGGTCCGACAGGCCCACGGTCTCCAGGGCGGCCTTGGCGCGATCCTTCGCCTCGTGCTTCCCGGCGTACAACAGGGGCAATTCCACGTTCTCCAGGGCGCTCAGCCGCGGCAGCAGATTGAAGGTCTGAAAGACAAACCCGATCCGCTGGTTGCGAATCTCCGCCAGGTGGTCCTTCGACAGCTTGGACACGTCCTCCCCGGCAAGGACGTACTTGCCGGAATCGACGTGGTCCAGGCACCCCAGGATGTGCATCAGCGTGCTCTTTCCGCTGCCGGAGGGACCGCTGATGGCGAGCATTTCCCCCTCCTGGACCTGGAAGCTCACGCCGTCCAGCGCCCGGATGACGGCGCCGCCCAGAACGTAGGCCTTCACGAGGGACTCGGCCTTGATCATCAACATGCTAGCGCCCTCCCATCATCCGCCCGGGAGTCATGCGAGGGGACCCGCCGCGCCACTTGCTGTCTCCGGTGTTCTTGCGGACGACGACGTCCCCCTCGCTCAGACCATTGACGATCTCGGTCTTCGTGCCGTTGGTCATCCCGATCTCGACGGTCCTGTCCTCGGTCCCGCCGTCGGGCTTGGAGACCGTCGCGAGATACTGCTGGTCCCTCTTGAAGACCGCGTCCGCCGGGGCCAGGAGAACGTCTTTCTTCTCCGTGACGACGATCTCCACGTTGGCCGTCATCTCCGGCTTGAGGTGGCGCGCCGGCCTGGTGAGCGGCCGCGGGCCGTCTTTCCCCGTCCTCCTGCCGTCCGGCGAGCGCGGGCCCCCGGCCTGGCCTGCGCTGGGGGCGGTATCGCCTCCCGGAACAGTCGCCGCGGGCCTGCTGACGGCCTTGCGGATCAGTGCATCCTTGGTTACCCCCCCGGACCCGCTGGAACCGAAGACCTCGATCTTCACCTCGTAGGTCACGACATTGGAGATGTTGTTGCCCTTCGCGGCGATGCGGACGACGTTCCCGTCGAAGAATTGCCCGGGAAACGCATCGACGGTGATCGAGGCCGGCTGGCCGACCTCCACCTTGCCGATATCGCTCTCGTCCACCGCCGCTATCACGAAGATCCGCGACAGGTCCGAGACCATCAGCACCGTCGTGCCTCCCCCCACGTTGCTGATGCCGGAGGAGACGATCTGCCCGATCTGCACGGGCCGGGCCGTCACCACGCCGTCCATCGGCGCATTCACCGTCGTGTCCCGGAGGCGCTGCCGCGCGATGTCCAGGTCGATCTGGTCGGACTCGGCCTGGGCCTCCGCCTGTCGCTTCTCCTGGCGCTTCAGCTCGATCGCCTGCTCCTGGGTCTTGAGCTCCTCCATGCGGATAGTCGCGTATTTCTGCTCGGCCTCCGCCAGGCTGGCCAACGCCTCGGCGCTGTCCTGTTCGTCCTGGCTGGCGAGCTTCCGGGCAAGCAGCTCCTTCAGGCGGTCGGCCCTGGTGCGGGCGTCGTGAGCGCGGACCTTGGCGGTCTCCAGGGCGGCCTTGGCCCGCAACGTGTCCGTGGCGAGGTTCAGGGTCGCTATCGCCAGATTCTGCTCCGCGACCCGGAGCTTGGCCTGCGAAGACTGGAGCACCACCTCCGCCTGGCGGACTTTGCGCAGCTCGTCGTTGGGGTCCAGCCGCAGCAGGAGCTGGCCCTCCTTCACCGAGTCGCTCACGTCGAAGGGCAGCTCGATGACCTCCCCGCTGGCCTTGCACTTGATCTCCACGTCGAGGTTGGACACCACCCGCCCGGTGGAGGACACGGTCACGCGAAGCTGTCCGCGCTCAACCGGTGCGGTTACCGTCTGCTGGGCGGGATCGACGGCCTTCCTCCCCCACAACCAGTAGTACCCCCCGCCACCCAGCCCCCCCAGAACCACCACGATTACGACGATCTTCTTCACGTCAGGCTCCTTCATCCGACGACACGCGCGGCAGGCGCCGCACGGCCCGCGCCGCGTCTGGGCGTCTGCGTATGGGTTCGGCGTTCACTGTTCGATGCTCGCTCGGCACTTTCGGGTTCGGACCTCTTCCGGGTCATCGCATGGGCGCCGGTCTGCGAACCGGCCGCGCCACCCGGCACGATACGTCCCACCACAAGATGGAACGTCGAAAGCGGCGTTGGTTAGGGGAACGGCCGGGATTCCCGCGTCGGCCGGAGGGGGCGGAAGGTGGGCTGTGTCACTCATCCGACTACTCCCTCGCCCGTCCCCCAGCCTTGGCGCTTCCGTGGCAGAACAGGTCCACCACGAGTTCGTGCCGCTGGAGCCCCTTCGGAGCGTCGGCGAGGTCCCTCGCCCGGGTCCTCAACATGCCGAGCAGGAAGTTGGCCAGGATTTCCGGGGGCACGTCGCTGCGAAGCTCGCCTTCGGCGATCCCCTTGGACATGATCGCCGCCAGGGCCGACAGGAGCTTCTTCCTCCGCTGCATCCACCGGTCGTGGAGGTCGCCCTTGCACAGGCTCATCCGCCCGTCCTCGGTCTGAACCATGCGGAAAAGCTGCCGCCTTCGGTCGAAGAAGGTGGTGATGTTAACGCAGACGCTGAGCAACTGCTCGTCGAAGGGGGCGTCCTCCGGGACCTTCCGCCGCAGAAGCTCGCAGAGCTCGTCAAGCCCCGAGGTGGCCGTCTGGAAGAACAGGTCGTCCTTGTCGCGGAAGTACCGGTAGATCGTCCCCTTGCCCACCCCGGCGGCCTCTGCCACGTCGTCGGTGGTGATCTCGTGGAGCCGCCGGGTCGTGAAGAGCTTCTCGGCCGCCTGCATGATCTGCTGTCGCTTGTCGGGTCTGGGCATCGTCGGCTTTCCGTCCGAAGGACGCAGTTGGCCAGAATGGAACTGACCAGTCAGTATTGTAGCCCGGCGGGCCCGCGTGTCAAAGCTTCTTCAGCGCCCCGAAACCACGCGGGGCGTTTTGCGTTGAACTGACTGGTCAGTTCCATTTATACTACACATTTGCAGGCCCCGGTCGTTGGCGGCCTGGAAGCACCGGAGGCGCGATTGAGCAAGGAACTGCCCTTGGCCCCGAGCGGAAGAGCATCGAACTGCCGCGGCGGAACCGTCAGCCGGCTACGTCGTGTTGCGTGCCTGTGCGCGGTGCTGGTTGCGGGGGGCTTGCTGGGCTCCTGTTCCCGCCAGAGCCCGGGTGAGGAGCGGGCCAAGCCCGGTGCGGGCAAACCCGTCCCGGTCACGGTAGCGACAGTGGTGCGGAAGTCCCTTCCGGTCGAGCTGAGGACGTTCGGTACCGTGGAGCCCTCTGCCATCGTCGCGATCCGGGCCGAGCTCGGCGAGATCCTGGAGACGGTCCACATCCGGAAGGGCCAGAAGCTCAACAAGGGGGACCTGCTGTTCACGATTGACCCGCGGCCGTTCCGGGCGGTCCTGGAGCAGGCGGAAGCGAACCTCGCGCGGGACATGGCCCAGGCCGCGAACGCCAAGAGAGAAGCGGAACGGGAACTGTCGCTGCTGAAGAAGTCTCTTTCCTCGGAGCAGGACTACGAGAAAGCCAAGACCACCGCGGAGGCGATGGAGGCGGTGGTCAGCGCGGACCGGGCCGCCGTGAACGCGGCGGAGCTCCAGGTGGAGCACTGCTTCATCCGCTCGCCCGTCGATGGCGTGGCGGGGAACGTGCTGGTGGATCAGGGCAACCTCCTGAAGATCACCGACATGGTCCTGGTCATCATCAACAAGATTCGCCCGGTCGAGGTGTCCTTCTCCATTCCCCAGGCGGACCTGCCGGCGGTGAGGAGGTACATGGCCGATGCGAACCTCCCCGTTCAGGCCGTGATCCCCAGGGAGGAAAACGACCCGGAGAAGGGGGACCTGACCTTCGTGGACAACGCGGTGGACAAGACCACGGGCACCATCCAACTGCGGGGCACCTTCGCCAACCTTAGGGAGCGCCTCTGGCCGGGGCAGTACGTCCAGGTTACCCTGAAGCTCACCACGCAGAACGACGCGATCACCGCGCCTACGCGCGCGGTCCAGACCGGCAGGGACGGCAAGTACGTGTTCGTGATCAAGCCGGACGGGACCGCGGAATTCCGGCCGATAGTCCCCGGCAGGACCGCCGGCCTGGAAACGGTCGTGGCAAAGGGGCTCCTGGAAGGCGAGCGCGTGGTTACGGACGGGCATCTCCGGCTGGTGAACGGGGCCAGGGTGGAGGTCCAGGGCGAGCGCGGGGGCCGCGCGGGCACGCAGCCTGCATCCGCTTCGTCGGGGCCTGCGTCGCGGGGGTCGGCCGGCACGGGAGCAGGCTCATGAACGCGTCAGGCCCGTTCATCCGCCGGCCCATCATGAACACCCTGTCGATGCTGACGATCCTCCTGTTCGGCCTGGTGGCGTACCGGGCGCTTCCCGTGAGCGACCTGCCGAACGTTGACAGGCCCACGATCGTGGTCTCGGCGTCCCTCCCGGGTGCGAACCCCGAGACGATGGCCTCCGCGGTGGCGACCACGCTGGAGAAGGAGTTCTCGACCATCGCGGGCATCGAGACGATGACCTCCACCAGCCAGCAGGGAAGCACGCAGATCACGATAGACTTCGTCCTGGGGCGGAATATCGACGCAGCCGCTCAGGACGTCCAGGCGGCCATCGCCCGCGCCGGGCGCAGGCTCCCGCGCGACATGACCACACCCCCGTCCTACCGGAAGGTCAATCCCGCCGACCAGCCGATCCTGTATCTGACGTTGACCAGCCGGAACGTGCCGATGTCCATGCTGGACGAGTACGGGCAGACGATGATGGCCCAGCGGATCTCGATGGTGGACGGCGTGGCGCAGGTGATGGTGTTCGGTTCGCAGAAGTACGCGGTCCGGATCGAGCTCGACCCGTACGCCCTTGCGTCCAGGGGGATCGGCATCGACGAGGTTGGCAGCATCATCAATAGTTACAACGTCAACATGCCCCTGGGCATACTGGACGGTCCGTTCCAGGGCGCGACCATCCAGGCCAACGGCCAGCTCACCGACGCGGACAAGTACCAGCCGCTGATCGTCGCGTACCGGAACGGCCAGCCCGTCCGGCTCCAGGAACTGGGCACGGCCAGCGACAGCGTCGAGAACAACAAGGTCGCCGCCTGGTACACGCGGGACGGAGTCCGGGACCGCGCGATCATCCTGGCCATCCAGCGCCAGCCGGGCACGAACACCGTCGAGGTCGCCAAGGCCGTCAAGGCGCTGCTGCCCTACTTCCGCTCGCAACTTCCCGCGTCGGTGTCCCTGGACGTCCTGCGGGACAACAGCCTGACGATCCAGGAGTCCGCCAACGACGTGCAGTTCACGCTGCTGCTGACGCTGGGGCTGGTGGTCCTGGTCATCTTCCTGTTCCTGCGGAACCTGTCGGCCACCGTCATCCCCAGCCTGACGCTGCCCATGTCCATCATCGGGACCTTCCTGGTCATGTACCTGCTGGACTACAGCCTGGACAACCTGTCGCTGATGGCGCTGACGCTGTCGGTGGGGTTCGTGGTGGACGACGCGATCGTGATGCTTGAGAATATCGTCCGTCACATGGAGATGGGCAAGGGGCGGATGCAGGCCGCCTTGGACGGCTCCAGGGAGATCGGCTTCACCATCGTGTCCATGACCCTGTCCCTGGCGGCCGTGTTCATCCCGGTGCTGTTCATGGGCGGGCTGGTGGGCAGGCTGTTCCGCGAGTTCTCGGTGACGATCGGGGCGGCCGTGCTGGTCAGCGGCTTCGTCTCGTTGACCCTGACGCCGATGCTCTCCAGCCGCTTCCTCCGCGACCCGGGCAGGATACACCACGGGCTTGCCTACCGCGTCACCGAGGCAGGCTTCCAGGCCGTGCTGCGAGCGTACGGCTGGAGCCTTCGGGTCGTGCTGCGGCACCGGCGGCTGGCGATGCTGTTCTCGGGCCTGGTCCTGGGGGCGACGGTTTACCTTTACATCTACATCCCGAAGGGTTTCATACCGTCGGAGGACCGCGGCATCATCCAGGTCTCGACGGAGGCGGCCCAGGACTGTTCCTTCGACTCGATGGTCGAGCGCCAACTGGCGCTGACGGACGTCCTCCAGAATAACCCCAACGTGGATCGGCTCATGAGCAGCGTCCACTCGGCCAACACCGGGCGGATGACCGTCATACTCAAGCCGCGCGACGAGCGGAAGGCGACCGCGGACCAGGTTATCGAGGAGCTTCGTCCCAAGCTCGCCGCGGTGCCGGGGGTCCGCGCCTACCTGACCAACCCGCCCGTCGTCTCCGTCAGCGGGCGCCAGAGCAAGAGCCTCTACCAGCTCACCCTCCAGGGCACCGACACGGCCGAGCTGTACCAGTACGGCTACGACCTGGAGCAGAAGATCCGGGAGCTGCCGGACTTCGAGGACGTGACCAGCGACCTCCAGTTGAAGAACCCGCAACTGAACGTGGAGATCGACCGGGACCAGGCGTTCGTCCTGGGCGTCACCCCGCAGCAGATAGAGGACGCGCTCTACAGCGCCTACGGGGCGAGGCAGATTTCCACCATCTACGCCCCGAACAACCAGTACCAGGTGATCCTGGAGCTCCAGCCCCAGTACCAGACGGACCCCTCGGTCATGTCCATGCTGTATATCCGCTCCTCCACCGGGCAGCTCGTGCCGCTGAAGGCCGTGGCGAGTCTCCGCGAGGACATCGGGCCCCTGGCCGTCAACCACACCGGGCAGTTGCCCTCGGTGACGATATCCTTCAACCTGAAGCCGGGCGTCTCGCTCGGCCTGGCCGTCGAGCAGGTCAACGCGATCACCCGGGGTTCGATGCCCGGCGGCATGACCAGCGCCTTCCAGGGCACGGCACAGGCGTTCCAGACCTCGCTGAGCAGCATGGGGGTCCTGCTGACGCTGGCGATCATCGTCATCTACGTCGTCCTGGGGATCCTCTACGAGAGCTTCTATCACCCGATCACGATCCTCTCGGCGCTTCCCTTCGCGGGCTTCGGCGCGCTGCTGACGCTGATCCTCTTCCGGGCGGAGCTTTCCATCTACGCCTTCGTGGGCATCATCATGCTCGTCGGACTGGTCAAGAAGAACGGGATCATGATGGTGGACTTTGCCCTGGAGGCC
>Ga0315277_10009772_pt1 | contig 12224 bp, 13 predicted proteins | sample YL17G05_15_MG_FD_203695 | JGI IMG/M metagenome (GOLD analysis project Ga0315277, IMG submission 203695) | Sediment microbial communities from Yellowstone Lake, YNP, Wyoming, USA - YL17G05_15 | ecosystem: Environmental > Aquatic > Freshwater > Lake > Sediment | place: USA: Wyoming | collected... | reverse complement strand
GCCCGCAGGCCCGCTGGCTTTGTTGCTCGCTCCTTACATACCACCCCGGGTATGCTCGTCGCTCGCGCCTCGCCAGCGGGCCTGGGGGCCAGCAGCAAAGTGTAAACGTTATTCATTGACAGGCCCTAACCTCGCTCAATAATTTGCTTTTCAAATTCGGCGGGGGTGATTTAGGGTTAGACTTCAATCCGCCGGTATGAAAAACAAGACCAAAAAACGGGACTGGCACAATGACGCGCACCAGCTCTCCGAGCTGCAGCGCGCCGTGGAGGAAAAACGCGGCGCCGACGCCGTCCGCATCCTTTCGCGGCTCCAGCCCGACACCTTTGATCCCCCCGCCCTCGAGCTGGCCGCACACGCCCTGGCCCTGCGCGCGCTTCAGAACTACACAGCCGGCGCGCCCCTCAACGCGATCATCGCCGACCTGAGCCTCGCCGTGCGCTACGAGCCCTCCAATCCCGCGATCCAGTTCCACCTCGGCCTCGCATACCTGAAGCAGCGCCTCTACACCAAGGCCCTGCGCGCGCTGCGCTCGGCTGTCGAGCTGCAGCCGGGCAACACGCGCTACCTCTACCACGCCGCGTGGGCCGCTGCCGTCTCAAATCACCCCGAGACGGAAGCATGGCTCAGGCGCCTCGAAGCAGCAGGAGAAGATGCAAGCCGGTTCCGCCGGCTTTGCGTGGGGCCTGGAGACCCCGCTCCACAGGATGTTGCGGCAACAGATTCGGGTATCGGGCGGGCAGCGCAGATTGCCGCAGGCAACCGGGAGATTCAAAACGGCAATCTCGATCAGGCACTCGAACGATTCGAAGCCGCGCAAAAAGGGGGCCTCGACGCGCCGGAGCTTTCGGTGTGCGTGTCCCAGCTTCGTGTGCTCCGAATTCATCAAAAGCTGCGGGCAGGAGACCTGGAGGACGCCCAGGATGACCTCAACCGGATGGATAGCGCCAAGGGCAAGATCTCGGATCTGGTGCGGAAGTACACGGCTTTCGTCGACGCTGCACGAGCGCTGGGGCTGGCGAAGCACGGCAATCTGGTAGAGGCGATCTCGCTGTGGAAGAAGGTGGCAGAACATAAGACCGCGGCGCTGCACAACATCGCCCTCGCCTACGAGAGGCTCGAAGATTTCGGCCGGGCTGCAGCTTACTGGAATCATTGGATGCGCAGCCGGGGGAAGGAGTCTCCGGACCCCGCGCTTGCCGCCGAGACCTGGAGAAGGATCGGAGCATGCCTGCTGAAAACAGAAGCGCCAGAGACGGCCGCCGAGGCATACCGAGCCCTGCTGCGGCTGGCTCCCGACGACGTCGAGGCGCGCGAGCAGCTCGCAAGCCTCTGCCTTCACGGAGAAGAGTGGAATGAGGCCATCCGGCACCTGGAGTACCTCCAGAAGAACCACCAGGAAACCTCTACGCGATGGACTCAGATCGGCAGAGCCTACTGGGGAATGATAGAGATTAAGAAAGCGCGCGAAGCCTGGCAGCGCGCGCTCGAGCTCGAGCCTGAAAACCGTGGGGCCCAGGACAGTCTCCTGATGGCACTCAGTTCTTCGCTGAACGAGATGAGCCGCAAGGAGTACGCGCAAAAAGGGCTCAAGGCGATTCAGGAGGCAATGCTTGCGATGCCGAAGAACCCGATGCCGCAGATCATGCTCGCGGAGTACTTCTTCAACCTCGGGCACAGGAAGAGGGGCCAAGAAAGCCTGGAACGCGCTCTCGCGATGGAGCCCGCCAACGCCACGCTCTGGGAACGAGGGTTGCACATCTATATGCATAACGCGTCCGCAAACCAGATCCGCGCGTTCAGCGAGCGCTTCGTGAAGCTTCACGGCAATAACAGTCAGCTGATGCTCGAGACGGGAAGGTCTCTGCTCGAGCACGACAAGGACAAGCCGGCGCGAGCGCATTTCCAGGCTGCGCTTCAGGCGAGCCCGAATTCGGGGACGGCGGGCTCCATCGCGTATAGTTACCTCGATGCGGGATGCTTCGATGAAGCCGAGAGCTATGCGCGCCTTGCGCTCGAGCGAGACCCACGCAACGGCGACGCGCTCGGCGTGCTGGCCGAGACCCTGTTCGAACAAGGCCGTTACGAGGAAGCCATGGCATGCGTGGACGCCGGCCGCTCCGTCGCGAAGGAGACGGGGAACAAAGACTTGCTGGAGGAGCTCAAGTTTCTGGCAGAGAATTTCAACCACATTGGTGGTTCTTAGTGTCTTCGCGTCTTTGCGGTAAGGCTTTTAAAAACCTCACCAAAAGACGCTAAGACGCGAAGGTAAACAGCAATGAACGACAAACAAGGCATGAGCGATTCCTATGAGGTGCTGGGGATAGGCGCAGAGGCCACGGATGCGGAGATCCGCCGGGCGTACTTCGCGCGGGTGCAAGAGCATCCCCCGGAAAGGGATCCCGAGGGTTTCAAGACGATACGCGCAGCCTACGAGCAGCTGCGCGACCCAAAGGCACGGGCCGTCGTGTTCCTCGATCGCTTTGAAGAGATCCCGCTCGACGCCGGGCCGCCGGACCTACCCCAGCCTGTTCCTCTCACGCGGGAGCTGCTCCTGATGGCAGACCCGCGCTGCGAGGTGTCGCGGAAAGACTTCTCGGATGACGATCTATTTCACTAAATCCGCGTTAAAGAAAGACCCGGCGTTCGTCATCAGCGAGGCGGAGCGCCCCGGCGCGGAAGTGTCTGGGAACTCCGCTGTCCTCGACCTGCTCCAGCGGTCCCTGGAAGAGATGGAGCGCGTCGGGAAGAGCCTCTACAGGCTTTCGCTCACGCAGGAGTCGATCTCGCGCGAGCTGGCCACTCTCACGCGGCGCGCGCCGCAGTCCGATTTCTTCGAGATGCGCCGGCGCCTGGCTGAAGACTACTTCCCTGTCATGGACGCCCTCCACCGGCTGGCGCGGGTCCTGGCTGCGGTGGAAAGCCACTCTGCGGAACCGGCAGCTCCGCTGGCGCCGCTCGTAGAGGGTGCGCGCATCATTGAGCAAAAAGGGATAGCCTATCTCGAGGCAATGGGTGTTCAGGCCATCCCTGCCGCAGGGGAAGTTTTCGATCCACAGCAGCACCAGGCCGTCGAGTCGCGGGACGTTTCTCAGGAGATGGAAGGACGCGTCGTGGAGGAAATCGTGCGTGGCTATCGCATGGGAGAGAAAGTGCTCAGAGCGGCGCAGGTAATTGTCGGGAAAGACTCAAAGCTCACCACGAAGACCCCAAGACTCAAAGATACACAAGATAATATTTCTTCGTGATCCTTTGCGTCTTCGCGTCTTTGTGGTCAGCTTCGGGCCTTTGTGGTGAGGTTTTGAATGGAAAAAATCATTGGCATTGATTTGGGGACGACGAATTCCGAGGTGGCCGTGATCCAAGACGGGCGGCCGGTCATCATCCCGGTCGACGGCGAGAAGATCCTCCCCTCGGTCGTCGGACGCGATCCCGCAACCGGCCGCCTCCTCGTTGGACAAGCTGCCCGCAACCAGTACATCTTGCATCCGCGCCACACCGTTCGCTCGATCAAGCGGCGCATGGGCAAACCGGAGAAGGTCGTGCTCGGAGACCAGTGGTTCAGCCCGGAAGAAATCTCCGCCATGATCCTGAAACGGCTGAAGACCGCGGCTGAAGAGTACCTCGGAGCGCCGGTGCAAAAGGCGGTCATCACGGTCCCAGCCTATTTCAACGACGTGCAGCGGCGCGCGACCAAGACCGCAGGTGAGATCGCCGGCCTCGAGGTGGCGCGCATCCTCAACGAGCCGACTGCCGCGGCGCTCGCGCATGGCCTCCTGCGGCAAGAAGACCAGATCTGCCTGGTTTACGATCTCGGCGGCGGAACCTTTGACGTCTCGGTGGTGGAGAGATCCGGGGGCGTGCTGGAGGTCCTCGCCAGCCACGGCGACACGGCGCTGGGCGGCGACGATTTCGACGGAATCGTGCGCAGCCGCCTGATAGAGGAGTTCAAGGATGGGCATGGAATCGATCTCTCGAAGGACCTTCACGCCCTGGCACGCATGACCGTAGCCGCAGAGAACACCAAGATCGCGCTCTCCGACGCTCCGTACTATGAGGTGCGCGAGGAGTTCATCGCCACGAAGCAGGGCGCCCCGCTGAATCTGATTCGCGAAGTCAGCCGGCAGGCGCTCGAGTCGTGGATCGGGTCTCTCATCGGATCCACGCGCGAATCGATCAAACGCGCGCTCGCCGATGCAAAGATCCCGCGCGAGAAGGTGCAGAAAATCCTCCTGGTGGGAGGGAGCACGCGCATCCCGCTGGTATGGCGCATCATCGAAGAAAGCCTTGGGCAACTCCCGCACGCGGAGGTGGATCCGGCGCTGGCCGTCGCCCTTGGCGCCGCCATCCAGGGGGGAATCCTGGCAGGGGAGGAAATAGGAATGATCCTTGTCGATGTGGCGGCGCACTCCCTGGGAATCGAAGTGCTGGAAACACATCGCGGCCTGTGGATTCCTCACGTTTTTAGCCGCATCATCCCGCGTAACAGCACCGTTCCCGTGCGCAAATCGGAGGTTTACTCGACGATCCAGGATAATCAGGATGCTGTCCGCATCAAGATCTACCAGGGAGAGCGGGAGATCGCCACCGAGAACACCTTTCTCGGAGAATTCCTCATCGAGGACTTGAAACCGGCACCCGCGGGCGAGCCGGAGATCGTCGTGTCGTTCGATTACGATACCAATGGGATGCTTCACGTCGCTGCCCAGGAACGAGGATCGAGCAACCTGCGCGAGCTGACGGTGAAGGTCTCCGGCCCCGGCATGGACGAGAAGGAGCTGAAGCGAGCGGCCGAGCGGGTGGAAACGGCGGCGGAGGTTTCAGCCGGGGAGGCCGTGAAAAATCGCGGCGAAGCCGTGGCGGCGGAGAGTGCAGCGTTTCAAGCGAGCCCGGTTCTGGCGCGGGCGCGCGAGGTGCTGGCGCGGTGCAAACGGGAAGAGCGAAAACTACTGGGGGAGGCGATTGTGCGGTACGAGCAGGCGCTCGCCAGCGGTGCGAGCGGCACCGCCGAGCTTGAAGAAAAGCTCCTGGAGATTCTCTACAAGCTGGAAACGTAAAGGCTTCGTGATTCTTCGAGTCTTTGCGTCTTCGTGGTGGGCTTTTAAGAGCTCGCCTCAAGACGAACTGGACGCGGATGAATGCTGATCAGATCTTTAATGCCGGATTGAAGCGCGCCCGAGCAGGAGACTACCACGGCGCGTTGATCAGTCTGCAGCTGGCCACATCGCTCGGAGATGAGTCCGCGGAACTTTATCGTCTGATGGGCAAAACTTACGTGCATCTCGGGGAACTGCGGCAGGCAGAGGGCACCTTCCGCCATGCCCTGGTTATCGATCCCCAGGACAGCGTCGCTGCGCTCTGTCTTGACAGGCTGTGCCGGGTCCGGGTCATCCGCCGCACCACTGCCTTGGCGGCCGCGCTCGCTGTCGCCGCCGCGATGTCCCTGGCTCTTTGGTTTCCCTGGAGGGCTCATCGCCGGCTCGATTCGGCCGTCGCGCGTGCCGAGCTCCCCGTTCCTGCTGCGCCGCGCATGGAGGCGCCAGCCCAGATGCCGCCGCCCCTGCCGGCGACGCCTTTGTTCGAGAGCCGATACCGGGAAGCCTTGGGAACCGCGCTCAAGGGAGATCTGAGGCGGGCTCTGCCATTGCTGCGGGCGCTTTCCGGCGAAGAATATGCCAACCAGCCGCTTGCCGGGAACGTTCATTTCTGGATGGGAAGGTGCTTATACGAACTGGGGCAGCCGCGCGAGGCGCTCGAGCACTTCCAGCGCGTGCTGAAGCGGTATCCGGGCAGCCGGAAGTACGGCGAGGCGGCGATCGATGCGGCCCGCTGCCGCCGAAGGCTTGGGGGACCCTACCAGGGCCGCCAAGAGAGGTGAGTTTTCTTGGTGTTCCTCTCTCCGCCATTCGGTAATCTCCATCCCCGTGGCTACACGAGATCGATAGGCTTGACTGCGTTCGGGCTGTGCGTCATCATGTTGCACATGAAAACGGCAACAGTGCGCCAAATCCAGCATCACCTGAGCGAGGTGCTGCGCTGGCTGGAGCAGGGCCAGGAAGTACAGATAACCAAGCGTAATCGCGTCATAGCTAGAATCGTGCCGGCCAGAGATCAATCTCGCTCCGTCATCTGGCCGGATTTTGTCGAAAGATCCGCTGCCGTCTGGGGAAAGCGTCCCCGTGGCAAGTCCATCAGCCGATTGATCGTTGAGGACCGAGAGGAACGCTTGTGACCGTCTATCTCGATTCCAGCGCTCTGATCAAACTCTACGTGCCAGAGCGGGAATCGCGAGCCGTTGCCGATTACGTCAAGCGATTGCCCGATCCTATTCCCTTTTCTCAGCTCCATGAAATCGAACTCACGAACGGATTGCGCTTGAAACTGTTTCGCAAAGAAGCAAGCCTCCGTTCAGTTCGAGGCGCTATCGGATGCATGAAGATGGATCTGGATTCTGGAGTGTTGTCGAGACCTGTCCTCAATTGGCCTGACGTGTTCTGCAAGGCCGACGAGCTGTCGGCGGCTTTCTCGGCAACAATCGGATGCCGCTCCCTGGACTTGCTGCACGTTGCTTCCGCCCTCCTCCTTCAAGCCACGGACTTCCTGACCTACGACGGCCGTCAGCTAAACGTCGCATCAAAAGCAGGCTTGAGACTAGTGCGCACCCGCTGATTGACCCCCAGACTGGACACGGATTTGCACGGACTTCACGGATCTCGGTTCCAGGTAAACCTGTACTACTCACGTGAAAATCCCTGTAATCCTGGAAAGGATTCTTTGTGAGCCTTTGTGTCATTGTGTCTTCGTGTTGTCATTTCAATGGACAACACGAAGACACGAAGGACACAAAGAAGTCGTGAAGCAGGGCTTTGGTTGCGGCTCGCCGCCCCAGGTAAATCCGTGTTCAGATTTGTTTCATCTTCCTCACACTTCCTGCAGACTGGGGTCATCGCGAATGTAGGCAAAGGATCTGCCGATATAGGGAAGCCTCGGCAATCCATGCCACTCGCGCAAGAGGTGGTACGCCGGGGAGGTGAGGAGCCGACAGGCATCGACCGCTTCGCGCCACGATTCCCGCCGAATCTCAACGAGAGTTTCTTGCTCAGGCAGGATGCCGAAGTCCCATGCGCTGCAGAGCCGCGCGAGGAAGTCGATCTTCTCCCCCATCTCCTCAGGGACCTCGCAGAAATCGCGATCAGGATAGAGGCTGCCGTCAATCCAGGAGGCCATCGAGAAACTCCTTTCGGAACCAGGCCCGCACCTGCTCTGCTTTGGCCTGCTGGCCGGAATCTGTGATATTCGCCAGCGGGCGGACCGCCTCAATCCGGGCCAGATGGGTTAGAAGAGCGACTTTCGCCCTTGCTGAAGAAACGTCGTCTCCGGTCAGCCGCTGCCGCTCTCTCCATAGATTCCAGCACAGTTTGGGATCCGCCAGGCCCGCTCCGCACAGCGCGTGTATATCCCGGAAATCCCGTGGCGCGCCACGTTCCACTAAGGCTACCATTTTTGCCGCCACCAAATCCCGGAAGGAGTCCAGCAGAAACAGCGGAGGCCAAGGGGCCATTTGCGATGCTTCGAGCTGTCCGCCGCGCTGCGCGATCTGGAAGCCGAAGACACTCTTCCCCTCTTTGACAAGCTCGACGCTCACGACATCGCCCCAAGAGCGACTGCGAACCTGGCCAAACGAACGCAGGGTGTCTTCCAAACAACGGACGATCCTCCGTCGATCCTGCTCTCCCGCCGAGGCATCCCACCAGCCATCTACGTCATGGGTTTGGCGATACTCGAGATAGTAGGCGAGGCCAAAGGCTCCGCCTAGCGACAGCTTGGTTCCAAGACCCTGTCCGCTGAGCGCTAGTAAGCATGCCTCTGCCACTGGGGAGATATTTTGAGGCTTCTGCGGATTCATGCCATTCTCCTCACTCAATCCTACGACATTCGCCGGCAAGTTCTCCATTTTTCTTCGTGATTCGCATAAAAGCTCACCACAAAGGCTCAAAGACTCAAAGTAACACGAAACTCTTATCTTGGTGCTTCTTTGAGTCTTTGAGCCTTCGTGGTGAATTTTTTTTGAAATATCTGCCCCGTCTACGAAACTTCTTTAGTATGACAACCCCATCGCCCCGCGAGGAAGCCCTCGCTCGAGAGATTGTCGACTGCGCGTACAAAGTTCACCGAGCCGTCGGCCCCGGCTTACTCGAATGCATCTACGAAGCCTGTTTCTGCCACGAACTCACTAAGCGCGGAATACATCACCGCCGCCAGAAGCTGTGAAAAAATCGGGGACATTCCGAATTTCCAGCTTTCCCCCGCTGAATAGAAAAGATCAACCGCTGGTTGATCCGTCCGATTCCGCTGAGCAAGTCGGGAAATTCGGAATGTCCCCGATTTTTTCGTCATCAAGAAAGGCATCCGCAGGATCATCCTCTAAACGCCGAGACCAAACCTCCGAGTCTCTGCGCCTTCGCGCCGCTGTCGTGAGTTTTCTTAGGGTTTCTTCGCGTCCTTGCGTTTTTGGGGTGAGCTTTGTGTCTTTTTTGCCGGGCTTTGAGTCTTAGCAACCGCCGGCACCGCTTGCGGCGGCTGAGGCAGGATCTTGAGGAGTGCCGCCGCGTCTTCTTTCTTGAGCCGCGCCGCGGTCTTCTGTGGCGCGTTGGAGAGATCTTTCAGGATGGTCCCGATGTCCGTGGCGTTGGCGGTCATGCGGTGCAGCGCCCGAGTCTTGACCAGGGGAAACATCGTCCGGGTCAGGAAGCCAAGCACGCGACTGTCGGTCCGAATGTAGACATCGATGCGTGCGCTGACCGCGGATCCTTTCGGCGTAGCGGTAAGCACGAGGGCCATCTTTCCCCGGAAGGACGGCACAAGCTTGTGATTGAGCGCTCCGTTTCCCACATAGATGCGGCGGTTCCCTGACTGTTCGACGAGGAAAATATCTCCGGCGATGCCCGTGGGATCATCGACGTGAATCCCTTCCCCCTGCAGACGAGCTTTGTAGAGCGGGGTAAACTCGTAGACCTCCCAAAGCCGCGCCAACAGGATTGGCGTGCGCAGAATACTCTCGAGGACGTCGGGCCAAGTTTGCATCTCGTAGGTCCCGGAGATAGTGACGTCCGGAGTTTTCATGAGCAGCTGCGCCTGGGCTTGAAGCTCCCCACTCGCGGCGCCCACCGTGGGCACCAGCCATAAGAGAATCAAAACAAGCAATGGGATTTCTTTTCGGTTCACTTTTTTGTTTCCATCTGGGCCTTCGCCTTCTGATACAGGTGTTCGATGCTCATCATAAAAATGGCCAGGAAGAAGCTCATGAAAACGAGCCCCGCCAAGATCATCATGGACGAATACCCTTCGCGGCTAATAATGGGCGACTGCTTTACGGTCACCAGGCTGGTGATCGTCGCCGTCAGGTATTCATCCAGCAGACGATTATAGTTTTGAATGATCGCATTGAGCTCTGAAGAGAGCGTCTGAATCAACTCCTTGTATCCCGGCGGGAGCTGTTTGAGATCGACATTGCTGGCCTTCGGGAGCCACGCAAGTTGCTTCTGCAACCGGGCCTTATCAGCCTCAAGGGTTTGGGTCTCCTGCTGCAGCCTTGAGATTCGATCTACCACGGGTCCGACGTAATCGCTCTTGATCAACTTGTCCAGAGCGCTGACATCGACCATGGGAAGACCTTTCTCGTTACTTAGCTGGCCGGCGAGCAAAGCTCTTGGCCGTTCTACAAGACCAAGTAGACGTTCAGCCTCGCTGGCCTCTTGGGTCTTCTGTTTGATCTGGATGTCAATATCCTCGATCCGGTACTGGACCCGCTGGATCATGATGTCCCGATTGTTCACCAGCCGTCCCTGGTAAGTCAGCGCCTCGAGGGCTTGCAGTCGTGTAGTTGCCCAGGTATTGAGATCTCTAGCGACGTCTCGAAAAGCCAATTGGTACTTGGGATCCTGGTATTGAAGCGATTCGGTAATGAGCGTGCCCACCTGTCCACTCAACGCTCGATAGGTGTCCCGAAAGAGCGCCGGGATATCCCAAAAATCATAGCTCGTTGCGAGCTTCTCATAGGAAGCATTCTGTCCGCTGACAAAGCTCAAGGCTGACTTCTGTTCGTATTTGACGCGCTCCTGATATCTTTGTACGAGGGCATCGAAAAGTCGAAGCCGCTGAGCGTTGCTCAGTCCACTTACCTGAATTCCCATGTTGAATTCGTTTGGATAATACTCATCCTTCCTCGCGCCCTGTTTTTCCTGCACCTTCCATCGATTCTGAATGTCCCCCGGTATGACGGGAGTGATATAGAGCTGGGAAGCCAGCTGGCGAAGGTCAATGGTTTCCTTTGGAACCCCCGCATCGCCTAAGGCTTTGGTGAGCAGATCCGGACTGCGAAAGTCTTCGACGCTGAATTTCTTCCCGGATGGGTACTCATGCCGCTCAATGCCGCGGAAACCCAGGCCCAGCGTCCCCTGGACGATTGTCGGCGTTGTATAGCGGAAGTAAAGAAATCCGATCACGCCGATTCCGAAAAAAGCGATAAAACGCACCGCAAGTCTAAGTCGGCGCTGATAGAGGAATCGTATTCCGTCCACCAGCCCCGGCTCTTGGTACTCTTCATCTTGGTACGGATCGGCGGGAATCGCCCGCCGATGGTCTCCACCCAACTGCTCGGCCACGTTGTTTCTCCAGTAAATCGATTAAACTGCAGCTCTCGAGGGCTATTAAGGTATTGCCGCACTCCTGACGATGTCAACGATTTATTCTTTGAGGTCTTCGGGGTCTTTGCGGTTCATTTTCAAAAGCAAACCGCAAAGACATCAAAGACCGCTAAAAAAAACGACATATTGGACTTCGTGGAAATCGTTTCGCAGATGGCTGCGCCTGGTATGAAGACCCCCGGGAAATCCGTGAAAATCTCTGTCGCTCCCTTGCACCCATGCACCCCAGCTACCCAGCTCCTTCCTGGTCTTCGTGGTTCACGCTTTTCTCCGCCTTGAGCCAAGGTTTATCTTGACAACTCCGCCATACCTTCTTAGGATGCGGCGTTCATTCCGTGAACATTATTGGCGCAAGGCCTGCCGATCCTGTCGCTCCCATGTGAGTGAGAGGGACGCAGTCTAGGTAGTGGTAACGTCCCACGACCAATACACCCATCACATCCTCTCTGAAATCGAAGCGGGCAAACGGATTTCGCAGCGGTCCCTCTCGCGCGAACTCGGTATCGCCTTGGGCCTGACAAACCTGCTCGTCCGGCGCCTCGTTCGCGAGGGTTGGGTGCGCATCATTCGCATCAAGCCGAACCGCGTGCGGTATTTGCTGACACCCGCGGGCATCGCCGAGAAGGCCCGCATGTCACGCGCTGCATTGCAAAACTCCATACGGTTCTACGTGGAGGCCCGCGATCGCATCCGCGAACGCTTCGCGGTGCTGTCCAGTGTGTGGCCCGGGGACGGCCATGGGTCGGAAGGCGATTCGATTGAGAAGCGCATTGTTTTTTACGGGTCCGGCGAGCTCGCCGAGATTGGTTACATCTGCTTGCAGGGCACGGACCTGCAGCTCTTTGGGGTCGTCGACGATCAGGGGCGAAAGCGGTTCTTCGACGTTCCCGTGTGCGAGGCCGGCCGGCTGCACGCGACGGACATCGATGGGAGATCCTTCGGTCGACTGGTGGTGATGTCCTTCGGGGAAACCGATAAGATCCGCGCGCAACTCAAAGCCATGGCCATCCCCCCAGACCGAATCTTTTGGATCTGATGCTTCCAGATCGTTACTTCTTCGAGGTCTTGGAGGTCTTCGTGGTTTGATTTTAGCAACGAACAAGCCGAGGCGATTTAAATACCCCATGAGAATTTCTAATAAAAGTGTTTCGGCAGGGGCGACAGAGCCGCATTGATAACGGGAGAGCCAGCGGGATTCTTCCTTGGGAAACGGTTTGGAGTGGGCCCAGTTGATAGCGGGATTGATTTCCTTGAGCTTGGCGATTATAGTGTCAATCGAGAACTGGGTGAGATCAATCACCTGGAAAGCTCCAGGGTTTCCAGAGAGGGTCAACTGGCAAGTAAAACGCTCTCTAGAAACCCCTTTTTATTTTCCGGCCATCTTCGTAAACGGACCCATACCCATAGCTTTACTTTTCACGACATTGCTCCCTCATCATCGTGCTCGATGAAAGTGGGAGATACTGCGGTCCGGAGTTGTTCGCGAGCATGACGGCACAAGGGGTAAACAAAAATGTC
>Ga0315277_10009771_pt1 | contig 12225 bp, 10 predicted proteins | sample YL17G05_15_MG_FD_203695 | JGI IMG/M metagenome (GOLD analysis project Ga0315277, IMG submission 203695) | Sediment microbial communities from Yellowstone Lake, YNP, Wyoming, USA - YL17G05_15 | ecosystem: Environmental > Aquatic > Freshwater > Lake > Sediment | place: USA: Wyoming | collected... | reverse complement strand
AAACTCCTTGCTTCTATCTTATTGGTGGTAATAGTGATAAAATTCTAACACATATAATGGACTCGAAAACGATAACTGTCAATCGTAAAGCGTATCACGATTATCATATTCTGGAAAGCCTGGAAGCTGGCATGGTTCTCAGCGGCAGCGAGATAAAATCTATCCGTGCCGGCCGGGTGAACATTCGTGATGCCTATGCCAGACCTGAAAACGGCGAGTTGTGGCTGGTCAATGCCCATATCGCTGCCTATGAAGCTGCCAGCCGCTTCGGCCATGAGCCAAATAGACCGCGCAAGCTACTGTTGCATCGGCGTCAAATCGATGAATTGACGGGCATGGTGGCTCAGAAAGGTTTGACTATAGTACCCTTAAAGTTATATATTAAGAAAGGGACTGCCAAGTTAGAGTTGGGCGTGGGTCGGGGCAAGAGGCTTCACGATAAGCGTGAAGCGATGGCGCGCCGGGAGACGGAGAGAGAGATAGAGCGGGCGATGAAGAGGAAGGGGTAAGAGCACATTAAAAATTAAACTATGGGGGCGTGTGGCTTCGACAGTGGGAGGCCTACAGAATAGCAGGTCGAGGTGCCATCCACCTCGTAAAACAGGTGGCAAAAGACAACTGCCGAAGCAGTTCCAATTGCAGCCTAATTAGGTTGCACATCCAACCTGACCTCACCCCGATGGGTTGGGATTGGGTGACGAAATGTCGGGGTGCTCCAACCTTGATGTCGATAGAGGTTGGCTAAGAGTTATCGACTGGTCTGGCTATTATCGGTCAGCAGAGCCTAGCCAGGTGAGATAAAAGAGCTGACTAAACCTGTAGTGCATTCTGGCAACCTTCTTCTGGACGGGGAGTTCAACCCTCCCCCGCCTCCACCAGATAAAAATCGGGCTCTGACGAAGTCAGAGCCCGTTTAATTTCACAGTTGTGCTCTGTGTCACTCTACAAGTATTTTGCCCTGCGGTTTGCTAATTACTTCTCCGACGATAGCTGCCTCCGGAATACCGGCTTTTTTGAGCCTGCTCACGAGCAACTCAGCATCTTCTGGTGCCAGGGAAATTAGCAGCCCACCTGAGGTTTGGGGGTCGAAGAGAATGTCCTGAATATAATCAGGTACCTGCTTAGAGAATTCAACCATTTTGCCGTAGAACTCCCGGTTTCTACGCAAGCCACCGGGGAAAAGGCCTTGTTTGGCGAACTCCTGTACTTCTGTGAAGACTGGGATTGAACCCGAATTTACTTTCATACCTACGTGGCTGTTCTGAGCTAGCTGGCAGGCATGGCCGAGAAAGCCGAAGCCGGTTATGTCAGTGCAGGCATTAGCTCCTAGTTCTTGCATTAGTTCCGAGGCTTTTTTGCTTAGAGACGCCATGTACTTTGTCACCTTGGCTATGGTCTCTTGGCTGGTTTTGCCGGCCTTCAAGGCGGTGCTGATGATTCCGGTTCCTAACGGCTTGGTGAGTATGAGCTTGTCCCCAACTTTGGCTCCGGCATTGGTCACCAGGCGTTTGGGATGCACGATACCGGTGACGGAAAGCCCGTATTTTAGCTCGGCATCGTCTATGCTGTGTCCGCCGACCAATGTCACACCAGCTTCCATCATCTTGTCTATGCCGCCTTTGAGTATATCTTTCAGAATGGAGATGTCGAGTTTTTTGGTTGGGAAGCAGACTACATTCATGGCGGTCAACGGCTTGCCGCCCATGGCATAGACATCGCTCAGCGCATTGGCGACAGCAATCTGGCCGAAATCATAAGGGTCATCGACAATGGGCGTGAAGAAATCTATGGTCTGGATGATAGCCAGGTCATCGCTCAATTTATAAACGCCAGCGTCATCGAGACTTTCCATGCCCCGAATTACGTTCTTATCAGGTATCAGGGGCAAGCCGCATAGGGCTTTATCCAGGTCACCCGGACCCAGTTTGGAAGCTCAACCGGCTCCGCTGACACTCTCGGTTAGACGGGGAGATATGCTCTTATCCATTTGTGGCGTATTGTAACATTGGCGATGAGGCGGAAGCAAAACGCAGTGAAAGAAATCCTTACCAGCTTTGAAACTCGTTCTGAGTATAGTAGAATATTCCTACACTATGGAGACTGAACTTCGACGCCTTCCCAGTGTGGATAAGGTTATTTCCGATGAGCGAATAAAACAGCTCCGCGTTCATTATCCGCACGACCTGATTGTGAGCCTGGTTCGGCGGCGTCTCGAGGAAGCTCGCCTGGCTATCACGAAAGGCAGTCCATCGCCTTCCCTGGATGAGATTGTGGACTCTATACATTCCGAGTTACAGGCACTGGAACAGCTCAGCCTGCGTCCGGTTATCAATGCCAGCGGCATAATACTTCATACCAACTTGGGTCGGGCTCCGCTCAGCAAAGAGGCGATGACAGCTATGGAGATGGTTGCCACAGGCTACTGCAACCTGGAGTTTGATCTTAACAGCGGAGCACGGGGCTCCAGGGATGTTCACATTGAGAAACTTCTGTGCCAATTGACCGGCGCTGAGGCAGCGCTGGTGGTAAACAACAATGCTTCGGCAGTATTACTGGCTCTCACCGCCCTGGCTAAGAGAAAAGAGGTAATTGTTTCACGAGGCCAGGCTGTAGAAATCGGTGGTGGCTTTCGCATCCCCGATGTTATGAGACAAAGTGGAGCCAAACTGGTAGAGGTAGGCACGACCAATTGCACCTATATTCACGACTATGAGCAAGCGATAAGTCCACAAACAGCAGCTCTGCTACGCGTCCATGCCAGCAATTTCAGAGTCGAGGGTTTCACACATTCGGTTGCTATCGAGGAGATGGTGGCGCTGGGTAAGAATCATAAGATACCCGTGCTGGATGATTTGGGCAGCGGTTGCCTATTAGATACAACTACCTTCGGACTTGCCCCTGAGCCTATGGTACAGCAGAGCGTTTCGCTTGGTGTTGAGCTAGCTTGCTTTTCCGGGGACAAGCTTATAGGAGGACCTCAAGCCGGGATTATTGTAGGCAGGAAAGCCCTGGTTGATAAGTTGAAAAGGTATGCTCTGGCTCGGGCGATGCGCATTGACAAGATAAGGCTGGCCGGTCTAATTGCCACATTAATTCACTACTTGAAGGGTGAAGCGGTGGAGAAAATTCCAGTCTGGCGAATGATTTCGGCGCCTCTTGATGAGGTCGAGAGACGAGCCAGACTCTGGGCGAAAGCCCTTGATGATTTGGCACAGGTGGTTGAAGGCGAGACCATGGTTGGTGGCGGCAGCCTACCGGGTAGTACGCTTCCCACCAGACTGGTTGCTATCGGTGGTAAGCAAGGTCAGAGAAACACAGTTATTTCTTTAGCTCGAAAACTGAGGCACCACGCACCACCGGTCATCGGACGCATCAGTGACGATGTTTTACTCCTCGACCCACGAACAGTTCTTGTTGAGGAAGATGATATGGTGTTACAGGCACTTAAAACTACGATTGCAGGCCTGAATCGATAATTGTGCGGGTTATCCCTTTGGTTTTACTGTCGGCTTGATGGTAATATTCACGTCTTATTATCTGAAATGAGTTCACAGGAGAAGCAAACAGAGTGTTTGTTATAGGCACTGCCGGACACATAGATCACGGCAAATCGGTTTTGATAAAAGCCTTAACGGGGATAGACCCGGACCGATTACGTGAGGAAAAAGAGCGAGGCATGACCATTGACCTCGGTTTTGCCTGGCTAAAATTGCCCAGTGGGCAGGAAGTGGGAGTTGTTGATGTTCCGGGACATGAGCGCTTTGTAAGGAACATGCTGGCGGGGGTAGGCGGCATAGATTTAGCTTTGCTTATCGTGGCTGCTGACGAAGGGGTAATGCCTCAGACCAGAGAGCATTTAGCCATACTTGATTTACTTGACATAACAAAAGGGATTGTAGTCATCACTAAAAAAGACCTGGTGGATGAGGAATTATTGAGCTTGGTAAGGCTGGAGGTCGAAGAGCTAATCAAGTCGACAAGCTTAGACGGGTCGCCTGTGGTTGCCGTATCGGCAGTCAGTGGTGATGGGATGGTAGACCTTGTTTCGAGTATAGACAGGATTCTGTTATCCGCTGAGCCGAGAAAAGACATAGGCAGGCCGAGGCTGATGATAGACCGCGCTTTCACCATAGTCGGCTCCGGTACTGTGGTGACCGGAACACTAGTCGATGGCTCGCTGATGGCAGGGCAGGAGGTGGAAATACTGCCCTCAGGACTCAAAGCCAGACTCAGGGGATTGCAGACTCATAAGACTCGCATTGATATGGCTAACCCCGGCAGTCGGGTGGCGGCTAACCTGACCGGTGTGTCTACTTCTCAATTGGAACGTGGTGACGTGCTCACTAAACCGGGCTGGTTAGCGGCGACGACGAGGTTAGATGTAAGACTACGTATGCTTTCAAATCTTAAACATCCTTTGCGTCATGGTACTGCCGTTGGTTTTTTCACAGGTGCTGCTGAGGTAACGGCCAAAGTACACCTGCTGGAGAAAGAAAAGCTGGATTCTGGAGATATTTCCTGGGCCCAACTTACCTTGGCTAAGCCGGTGGCATTGGTTAAAGGTGACCATTTCATTATCCGTTCACCTATGGATACATTGGGAGGTGGTGTGATTGTGGAGTCGCACTCAGTGAGACATCGCCGATTTCGCCCGGATATAGTTCAAAACCTGAAGATTAGGGCAGAGGGAACCGTGGGAGATGTTGTACTGGCTACGCTGGAGGCGAACCAACCCTTGGGACCAGAGGAGCTGGCAGTGAAGTGTGATTTGGGAGCTGATGAAACGCATGAAGTCGTTGATAGGCTGGTCAACGATGGAAAGGTGGTAATAGTGGGGCAGGGGAAGCAAAGCCTTCTTTTTACCGGTTCTGGCTGGGAACGATTGGCTAAGAAGGCCGAAGATGTAGTGAGGAATTATCATCGAAAATTCCCCACCCGCGCCGGAATACCCAAGGGGGAACTGAGCAGTAAGTTGAAACTATCGCCAACTTCTGCCGCATTACAGAGACTTTTTGAGTCTGGTGTTCTGGTTGAAGAAGGCGCAGCCGTTCATCTTACTTCTTATCGAATTCAACTTTCTCAGCCACAACAGGAAAAGATAAATAACTTTCTCCGTGCTTTGAAGGAGAATCCTTATTCTCCACCCGGTGATATAACCCTGGAACCTGACTTGCTGAATTTACTTATTGAGCAGCGACAGGTGGTGAAAGTAAGCGACGGAGTGGTATTTTCTGCGTCTGCCTATGAGGAAATGGTGAATAAGGTTGTGGCTTATGCCAGAGCAAAGGGTAAAGTGACCCTAGCTGAAGTGCGGGATATGTTGGGCACCAGCCGGAAATATGCCCAAGCACTTCTGGAATATATGGACGAGAAAAAAATCACACGCCGGGTTGGTGACGAGCGAATACTGAGATAACTATTACTGTTTAATAAATTGGCCGTTGTCCTCGAAGAAATACCAGGTACCATTATAGGCTGAGTTTATGGGACAGGTTTTGATTACGCTCCACATCCCGTTGCCTAGATATTGAGCAGTAAAAGTTGGTTCGGCGTCCTCATACTGAGGACAGCTGGCAGTAACTCAGCCGGTACGTCTGCTGGGCAACCGACAATCAGGGCTAAGCTTTTTTGCGGCGGCTATAACCTCGTTCATAGTGTAGACAGGTGAATTGGAGACGGATTTTGGTTTCTGTTGACTATCTGTGCCATCTGTGGCGGGAGGAGTTGAGGGAGGGGATTGGCCACCAAAGATATATCCGCCAAGCCAGGTAGATGAATTTCCTTGGCTACTCGTGCCAACAGCATATATGATTCCTACCAGGAAGAAAATGATAGCTACGACTACAAGATAGCGACCAATCTGACCTATAGGCCGCCGTACTGTGTCTTCTACTCTTGTCGCTTTTCTGTGATGAATTTGTTCGGCTTTGTTAGCTGGGGGCTTGGTACGATGCGCCAGGTGGTGCAGCTTTCCACCACAATTGGTGCAAAACCCGGATGAGGTTCCAATTGTGTTGCCACAGTGGCGACACCTGTATTCGAAGCGCTGACCACAAGTGCTGCAGAAATGTTGCCCCACGGAGATTTGAGCACCACACTTAGGACATGGAAACGATTGCTGCAACTTATACTCCGTTTTCCTTATCTAAATGTTACCGCGCAATCTAAGCCATATGCAAATGCGTCTAAAACCAATTATATACCTGGCGGAAGCAAAGCAGAAAACTCTCTATATTTTCATCACCTCATAATCCCCTTCCTTTTATATATATAGGGCAGTTATTTTGCAAATCAGGCACCTGTGGTACTTATGGCTATATAATTCGTGGTACCTAAGTGTCTAGTGGAAACAGTACTAATTCATCATGTTTTATTGATTGGCCTGTGTGAAAATAAGAATGTAGATACCAAGCCAACGAATGACACGCTTTATGGCAAGGAGGGAGAAATGAGCAAAAGTAAGAAATTCATGTCCATCATCAGAGCTGATAAGAAGCTGTTGGGGATGTTTAGTGGTATTGTCATTAACGTTACTGTTCTTATAGCCATACTGGTCTGCGCTTTCGTCTGGTATTTACCATAACTTCTAAAATACCGTTGGGTTTGGAACTCCAATGGTAAGAGAACTCATTAGCGTCATTGGGGGCTTCGTATTCGTTGCTGTGCTCTTCTGGGCTTGGGCTTGGTATTTTTTGTGATATATGTGTTCTTACTGGTAATGCCAGCTGCTTCTTTGCCTGTATTCCTCCAAGGCAAAAGCCTTACTAAAACAACCCTCTAATTCTACTGGAATCCTCGATTTAACTACTCAGAATATCTTTAGAGCGCTTTGTCTGGGTTCATTTCCTTTGTTTTTCCCATGAGTACGCAGTATAGATGCAACTCTGAGCTGTACTTCGATAATGCTGCAAACCTCCGCTTGCTTCAGCAACTGTTAAAAAGGTGGCGGGAGCGTATGGGAGTCGAACCCACCGAAGACACTATCAATGCCTCCCGACGGATTTGAAGTCCCAACTTTAGCTTCAGAATTGCTAAATATGCTTACACGCCAAGAATCGCATTTTACCCTTCCAAAATGGCTGTAATATGCCTTCAAAATGCCGTTGTCTTGAGCATAAAATCTGAAATTTTAGGGTTGCAGTTCTGTGAGCTAATTTACCTTTATTCTGCATTTGCCTGGCTAAGGGTATGCCTACCTTAATACAACATCTAGATTGATAATCAAGCTGGCACTTTCCAAATTAAGGTTTCCCTTGTGGGGGTATTCTATTTTGGTTTGGATGGGCGTATAATCGTGTATATACACGTGTGATTGAGGTGAATAGAAGGTTGTGATGCAGCAGCAAGTGTCTACTTGCCCCAAGTGTGGTTATCAAAACATTGTAGGTCAGCAATTCTGCGGGAACTGCGGTACATCAAAAGTCGCCACTTGCCCATACTGCAGAGCCACTGTTGACCCTAGCCATAGATTTTGTAGAAATTGTGGAATGGTCTTAGCTAAAAAGACACAACCAGTCACAAAAAGCGGTATACCACTAAACACAAAAACGGGATTCCATGTGAATAATGTCAGATGGGATAGTGATGATAAATTCATCTTGCTGTTGCATACCTTGAAGCCTCGAATTCTTCAGAAATTTATAGGAGGCAAGACCTTGTTGGAAATAGAAGCAGAGTTGGGATTACCTGTTGGGATAATTAGGGCTCTTATGGACAGAACAAAGTGGACTGTGACTGTGAACGGAAAGACCAAGGTCATGCGACTAAAAAAGCTTACAGAACTCGTAAGAAAAAAAGGATGGCAGATAGGATATGAAGAACACTGCTTTGATGAAAATGGGCAGTTGTCAGAGGCATCGCTAATAGGGATGCTAAGTGAGTGGACACTGACATTGATGTGAGAAATAATGAGGGACAGCCAATGCACACAATTATGACCAATCCACAGTAGCAGACACTCAATGCGAAGTTGAAATAGCTGATTTTCCAGCGCTGCACAGAATAACTTTGTAAAACTTCAGACTATCCTGAAAAGTAACTGACCTGGTGTATCTTTGCACCGTTTCTACGCTTTTCCATGGCATAATCGCCATCAATCTACAATAGGGGAATAGAGTTTAAGAGAATCCTCAAAACGAACTGACCTAGTATATCTCTCCACCATGCTTATAGACTCCCATCTGCCTAGTCTCATTATGTGTAGACTATCTACTCCCCTTTTAGCGAGAATAGAAGCAAAAGTCCTTCGGAAGGTATGAGCATTGCATGGCAGCCCCGTCTTTGCTTTAAGCTGCTTCAACATCTCCTCAATACCATACCAATTTGTGCCCCAGATGCAGCCATCCTTCGGGTTATACTCGTTCAACCACTGCCTCAGGTATATCCCAGTCTTTTTACCAAATACAGCCAGTGCTTCTTTGTTACCCTTACACCTCACCTTAATCAAGCGATTATCCCAGGCAATGTCCTGGCTCTTAATTGCAGCTAGTTCGTTCAATCTGAGTCCACTATCAGCGAATAGAGAGATAATAGCCTTGTCTCTTACACTTTCAACCTGGTCTATCAAGTATGCCACCTGTTCAATAGTCAGTGAAGGCAATATCTTCTTTTCTACCTTCGGTGGGTCTACAGCTAGGATTGGGTTATCTTGAAAATCAAGCCTCAACCCAGATTTAGGAGAATATAGCCATCTGTAGAATGTTCTCAGTGTCCTGAAGTAGGCATGTTTACCACCATTGCTGCACTGTAGTGAACTCAGGAAGTCAGATATGTCCTGACCTCTAGCAGAAGTGCTGACTACTATCTTAGCGTGATTTAGATAACCCTCGTAGAATTGGATAGTTCGTGGTGAGAGACCTTGCCTTCTCGATGCTAGGAAATTGCTTACCAGTTGCTTACCATTTAGTGGCGGGAGCGTATGGGGGTCGAACCCACCGAAGACATTATCAATGCCTCCCGACGGATTTGAAGTCCGCGAAGCCCACCGGGACTCAAACGCTCCCCAATTAGGGGCTTAGCTGCTCAGAACAGGTGTATACCTGGTCACACGGCTGACTCAGCTAACATAATACCAGATTCGTAGAGAGTAATGAAATGATTGATTCACCTGTAAAAATCAAATTTGTTATAATTGCGCTGCATTGAATTTAATAAGAGATTAGGCGTGAGCAAGATTTCAAATTCCTTATACAGAACTGAACCGGGTGCATTAACTCGGTTAACAAAAGCGCGGCGTATACGAGCTATGAGAAGGGCATTTAACGTGGTCAGGAAACGACAGCAGGCGAATATTCACCGCATACCTGACCTCGAAGGTCGTAAAAAAAGACTCAGGCAAGCTCGGAAGCGTGCCATTGGCAACGAGGCTCTTCTTAAACAGGCGGTTGAAAACCTGAGACAAAACGGAATAAAGGTATACAGGGCGGATAGCCGGGATGAAGCAATATCATTGGTTGTCAGGGAAATCGCAGATAACAAGCTGGTGGTTAAATCAAAGTCGAATTTGACTAAAGAGATCGGCCTTACAACGACTCTGGGAGAAATGGGCATTGAGATTATAGAGACCGATATCGGGGACAGGATAATCCAGATTTGCGGCGATGTGCCATCTCATCCCACAGGTCCGGCCAGCCATCTAACAAAACATGACATAGCCAAAATCCTATCTGCGCACTTCAGGCAAAAGGTGGAGCCGATCGCCGAGCCGATAGTTGAGCTGCTTCGAGATGAGATATCTACATATATAAACAGGTCTACAATCGGCATCACTGGGGCCAATGCCATTGTGGCTGAAGACGGAGCTATATTGCTGCTGCATAATGAGGGGAATATCCTACAGGTGTCAATGCGGCCGGGAAAACATATTATCCTTGCCGGGATAGATAAGATATACCAGAATATGGAAGACGCCATGAATATGTTGAAGCTTCAAACATTTTGTGCCACGGGCTCCCTGGCAACCTCGTTCGTAAATATAATCAGCAGCCCGAGTCAAACCGCTGATATTGAAAAGCAGTTAATAAAAGGTGTCCATGGGCCCAGGGAACTGTGTGTCATTCTGGTTGATAACCACAGGGGCGACATAGCGAGGAGCGAATATAAGGATTTACTCTACTGTATAGGTTGTGGTCAGTGTCTGCTAGCATGTCCTGCTTATAGTGTTTATGGCAATAGATTCGGCGTCGATAGCCAGCTTGGGGGAAGGGGATTAGTTTATTCTGTTTTGAGCAGCGAGGCATCTGTTGAGGGTAATAAAGGGCTGGACCTGTGTCTTAGCTGCCGGAAGTGCCAGCAGAACTGCCCTCTGAATATAGACATTCCTTCTATGGTCACAAAGTTGCGTTTAGAAAACCGTAGAAAAATTCTGGGACCACATCTGCAGACTGCATATGATTTCCTGCGCGCCCATATAGAATGGGTAGGTAATGTGATTTGGAACGAAGCATTGCTGCTGCTTTCAGATTGTCGCGGTCGTCAGGTTAACGGTTAGTTGTTTTCCTGATTCGCCTGTTAATCCTTAATTATGGGCAATTCCACTATAAAAGTGGCTCCCTTTCCCGGTTCACTTTCGACGTAAATATTCCCACCATATGAATTAAATACCCCGGAGATATTTACTTGGCTTCCTTTATATTATATATTAGCGGATAAGGCTTCTATTTATCAAGCTTGTTCTGATATGAACTACCTTGCGGAGTAAATCGTGGTGACATAGTTTTACGATTGTTGTAAAATCAAGGTTAGGGTAAAGATAGAAGGAGTTCGGTGAATGGAGCTATACGTCTTGACTCAATCCGGTAGAAAGGCAATATCGATGCTCAGGAAGTCGGGTGATGAGCTGGACGCAAACCTACTTGAATATCTGGGCATGGCCGAGGGTGCAACGGTGGAACAATTTGCTGATGCCATGAAACTGGACGAGAAGATGGCCTATGATAAGCTGAGGTCGTTCAGTGCTAAAAGGTGGGCGTGGCGCAAGACAACCAAGCTGGCGAGGTTCTGATTTGGCGGGAGAATCGGTTTTTCGTTCTTAGACGGATTGTGATGTAAGGAGTACGCAAATGATGTTGCGAAAGCGTTGTGCTTACTGCCGTGGGCAGGGTTCGGCATCGGGCTCTGGAGGACCTTCTGCTCCGCTTGAGCCGTGCCCGGTTTGCAATCAACGAGGCTATAATCTGGTGCCAGGAGACGCTGCGCTCTGCGGTTGCTGTCAAGGCAGCGGGCGGGTGCCCGCTGGAGGTGGAGCTTGGAGGCCATGTCCTGACTGTAATGGCATTGGCTACAAATGGTAATGAAGCTAGATGAACTGGTTGAGGGATTATAGGTATGGCTGAGATTGAGATATTGTGCTGGAATGTTAATGGTGTCAGGGCAGTAGAAAAAAGAGGCTTTCTGGAGTGGCTGCAGAGAAAGTCCCCGGATATTCTTTGTCTTCAGGAAACCAAAGCACATATTGACCAGCTTGATAATGATTTACGTGAGCCACACGGCTATCAAACTTACTGGAATTATCCCGAAAGAAAAGGCTATGGTGGAGTTGCCACCTTCACCAAGATGGAACCCGTCGCGGTGAAATATGACTTTGAGGATGGGGCGTTGGATTTAGAGGGGAGAGTCATAATAACTGAATATACTGGTTTCATTTTAACGAATGTATATTTCCCAAATGGGAAAATGGGCGAGGAACGATTGAAGTACAAGATGGATTTTTATGAATATTTTCTTGGTTTTGCCGATTCTCTGAAAGCAAAAGGAATCAAGATGGTTGTATGTGGCGATTTTAACACTGCACATAAGGAAATAGATTTAGCCAGGCCGAAAGAGAATGAGCACGTCTCCGGATTCTTGCCCATGGAGAGAGCCTGGATGGACAAATTCGTATCCCACGGTTACGTTGATACATTTCGCTATTTCAATAAAGAGCCGAATCAATATACTTGGTGGGACATGAAGACCAGGGCCCGAGAAAGAAATGTGGGCTGGAGAATTGATTATTTCTTCGTAACTGAAAACCTGTTGCCGGCGGTTTCTAAGGCATTCATAATGACTGAGGTAACAGGTTCTGACCATTGCCCCGCCGGAATTATATTGAAACTGTAAGCTAAAGTGGGCGGTGCACGAACCTTACCAACGTCGTGGTTGCACCCGGCAACATCTCCACCTCAGAAGTAGTAGGCACCAAGTGATTGGAACTGGCTTAAGTAGTCAGGGTTCCACCATCGACGA
>Ga0315277_10009767_pt1 | contig 12230 bp, 7 predicted proteins | sample YL17G05_15_MG_FD_203695 | JGI IMG/M metagenome (GOLD analysis project Ga0315277, IMG submission 203695) | Sediment microbial communities from Yellowstone Lake, YNP, Wyoming, USA - YL17G05_15 | ecosystem: Environmental > Aquatic > Freshwater > Lake > Sediment | place: USA: Wyoming | collected... | reverse complement strand
TATTATCAGGGATAATAATTGGTTGTAAATACACAACAATATTAACCTATTTTATCCCCTTTTTGATAATTCTCATATTTGAATTGCGCGCTATCGAGCAGAAAAAATCACTAATAATCAAAAAAATATTTTTATTCATAACCATTTCTATTTTGATTTTTTCCCCCTGGATCATAAAAAACTTAATCTTAACAGGAAATCCCGTTTATCCGCTGTTCTATTCGATGTTTGGCGGGAAAGATTGGTCAGTACAACAATCAGCATTATTCACAATTTCTCATCAACCGCAAAATATCTTTTCCTTATCTTTTCTGAATATTATTATCAGCAGGATAGGAGTAATAGGATATTTCTATTTCGTATTGATTATCATTTCATTGTTGATGAAATCTTTAGCGAGAGAGATTAAATTAATAGGTATTTATATAATTCTCTCGTTTATATTCTGGAATTTCTTTACTCAAGGTGATTCAAGATTTTTCGCTATCAATTCTCCTCTTGCAATAATATTAGGGATTTATGTATTGTATAATTTAATATTATTTTACTTTGCGAAAAATTCCAATCGACCAGAAATAGCAAATACGGGGATTTTACCTGCAAAATTCCATATTTTTACCTTCTTTTTTATATTGCAGGCATTGGTAGGAATAGCCGATAGCTTCTTGTTGCAAGATAGGCACAATATACACAGGTATTTCACGGGCAAAATAGATGAATTTGAGTATAAAACCTTGAACATTGAAGGGTATCCTGCTCTGGTAAAGTACTTGAATGAATCAACACCTTCAGAATCCAAGTGTATATTTCTATATGAGGGAAGAACTTTTGGAATCAAACGCGATGTTTATTATAATACAATATTCGACCGAAACCACCTTATGGAAAATCTGAGAAAATACGTTACCATTGATGAATTAAAGAATTCTCTTAAGAAAGAAGGAATTGGCTATATTGTGCTAAATGAATCTGAAAGAGACCGCTTCAAAGATCGGTTTTATGGTGTGAATTATTATAGAGAGCTTTCTTATGAGGAAACAAAAAGATTAGATGAACTATTAGCGTCATTGAAGATAGAAAAGATAATCGTTAATGGTGATAATCCATCAATAGATGGTTTTCGTATTGTAATATATAAAATAGATTGATTGACAAACAGAATAATGAAATTATAAATTCTTAAATATACCTACAGAGAACACAGAGAAATAATATAGAATATTTTAACAGGGATAGTAGCGGTCGCATTTATGCGACTTTATATTATGTGCGATAAATCGCACCGCTACTGTCCATCCTGTCAAAAAGATTTATTTTTCTCTATGTCCTCTGTGGTTATTGTTTTAAATTCGATTAAGAGATTTTGATTGAATTATTAGGAATAAAGTTGGTATAAACGAAACACTTTGTCTATAATCCCAAAACAGGACAAAAAGCGAAATATTTCGTCTATGAACGAGTTATACGCAATTGGTCGCTTGAAAAAGGAAGAAAAGTTTAATAAGATGTCATTGGCAAAATCAAATATTGAATAGAGGAAAAACTATGATTAAAAATACCGAGAGCAAAAAACAAACGCCAAAACAAACTACTATGTTCGGCACTTATGAGTTTCCGTCTTACGAAGAGATAATGGAAGCTTATGCTAAAGAATTTGCAAGTTATGTTATTCCCAAGGGTGATACAATATTTGGCTTCTGGATGCAGACACTTGCTGATTTGGAATTTTTAGATTTGGAATTACAGGGTTTAACTGAAGAATATACTATTGACCCTGTAAATAGAGTAGTTAATCTCAAGGGCGATGAAGATTATATAAGATTAAGAATTGCCCATCTTGAAAAAGTAAAAGGGAAAACGACCCTTTATACTGACTTGGTGGATAAATTTGGTGATACCAATGCATATTGTTTTCATAATCTTTACCCTTATAAAGGTAAATTTTATCCTCGGATAGTAAGGACTTTAATCAATGTCTTTAAGTTAAATCAGGGTTCACTTCTCTTAGACCCTTTCAATGGTTCTGGAACTGCCACACATGAGGCTTCTCTTATGGGAATAAAAAGCGTTGGCATAGATGTTACTCCGATGGGAATCGTTTTATCTGAGTTGAAAAATGATTTACTTTTTATTGATGAACAGAAATTGAATTTTGCACCAAAGGAACTACAAGATATTTTACAGGCAATAGAAAATAGAAGATGGGAACATTCTGACCCTTTAATTCATAAGTTAATGTTGGCAGTATATTTTGATACCGTAGATGCCTTTGTGCGAACCACAAGATATAACAGAAAAGGGAAAGCAGGTCTCTTTATTGAAAAATTAAATTACCTAAGAGACTGCCATAAAAAAACTATGGAAATTAAAGAAAAATATGAACTTAAATTTGAGCATGCCAACATCATAGAAGGGGATATACTTGAACTTAAAAATATGAGCGAAATGGAAGAAAGGTTTGATGCCTGCATTACAAGTCCGCCTTATTATTTTTCAATAGACTATGTGGGGAAAGATAAGATTGCTTATGATTATTTAGGTGCAGATATAAAAAAGATTGAATCAAAATATTTGGGAATGAAAAATAGTGGATACCCCAAAAATAATTATAACGGATTACCTCCAAAAGTTGCTATGTATTATGAGGACTTAAAAGAATCCATACAAAATATCTACTGGTCATTAAAACCCGGAGGTAAGCTGGCAATCATAATTGGAGATAGCACCGTTAATGGCAAAAAGATTCCGACAACTATGACAACTAAAAAGTTTTGTGAAGAAGCGGGTTTTAAATTTGAAAAGTTAATATTTAATCCTCTATTGGGTGCACGGAACAGAGCTATCAGAGGAGAATCTATAATTATTTTTCAGAAATGATTACCAAATTGCAAATAATGGAAAACATTTCTAAAAATAATTTTTGAGGAGTTCAAAAATATGAACATATCAAGCGCGAGCTTAACTGTGGAAACTATACTTAAGGATGGGAAAATTTACACAGTTCCTATATTTCAAAGAAGTTATTCATGGAAGAGAGAACAAATATCAGATTTTTGGTTAGATTTAACGGATCTTACCAGCGCTGAAAGGAAAGAAGATTATTACTTTATTGGTTCCATGGTCTTTACACCTCACGAAGAAAAGAATAAGATAAAAATACTAGATGGCCAACAAAGGTTCGCTACTATTTTGCTATTTTTAGCTGCTTTACGGGATGTTCTAAGACAGAGCACTATTGCTGACTCAAGTGTATGGATGGATGATATAGACAGAATTATTTACACAAGAGATACACCAAGCCGGGTAAGGAATCCAAAATTGATATTAAATAGAGAAGATAGCATATTTTTTGAGGATGTAGTGGTTCGTGGAAATATAACCGAATGTAAATATTACTCTCAAGAACTCATTAAAAATGCTTATAAGTATTTTAAAGATGAAATAAGTAAAAAAGTAGAAAAGGATAGGGAAAGATTTATAGAGAGTGTTCTAGATGTAATAATGCACAGACTTTTGATGATAAAAATTGATGTAGATAGTGATGAAAGTGCCAATATGCTATTTGAAACACTTAATGATAGAGGTTTAGAGTTAAGTGTTGCTGATCTTGCAAAGAACTATATTTTTTCTATAGCAGGCTCAGATTTAGATTGTGTTGTGCAGTTTTGGAAGGAAATGGTTGATCAAGTTGGCGATTATTATGTATCTAAATTTTTAAGGCATTATTGGCTTTCTTCATTTGAAGTAGTTAACAAAGAGGAATTGTATAAAAAATTGAAAAACGAAGTAAAGAAAGATAAGGTAAAAGATTTTATGCAACAACTTTCTGGAGAAGCAACTATCTACGCTAATTTAAATAATCCCAGTCATGAATTTTGGGAAGATCCTGACATAGAGAATATGATTGTAGAGCTAAATACACTTAAGGTAGAACAAGTATATATTTTGCTTTTAGCTTTATATGAAAGATTTTATAGTGAAAGAGATATATTTAAGAAATTGTTGCGTGCTTTAATTGGTTTTGTGTTTAGATACAATACAGTCTGTGGATTGGATCCAAAACCTCTGGAATCTGAATATAGTAAACTTGCTATTACGATAAGAAAAGACAACAGAATTAACGAAATGGAAATTGTAAAAAAAATCAGGGAGTTATCTCCATCAAAAGAACAATTTATTTCCTCATTTATAGAATTAGAAGTTAAAAATAAAAAGTTGGCAAAATATATTTTATCAAGTCTCAACAATTATGAACTTAGAAAACAAGACAAAAAAGAGATTATGGTTGATATAAATGTGATAAATCTTGAGCATATCATCCCTTTGAATCCTGATGAAGAGTGGAAAAAATTCTTCAAGGAAAACAATATTAATGTGGAAAAATTGATTTATAAAATAGGAAATATGACAATACTGCTTAAAGAATATAATAAAAGGATGGCCAATAAATTCTTTGAGAAGAAAATGGAAATATATAAGAAATCAGTCCTTCCGTTAAATGATTCGTTAAAACAGTATGAAAAATTTGGAATTGATGAAGTGAAAGAAAGACAGCAACAAATGGCTGAAATAACAGAAGAATTATGGAAGAATTAATATTTGTTCTATCCTAAATATGAGGAGATATAATGCGAATTAGAAAATTACTCATTTGCACAGAACCAAGAAATGAAATAGAAGCAGGACTCAAAAGAATGTACTTAAAGAGGGTACAAGAAATGTTTAAAAGAACTCTTAATATGGAATCAATTTTTAATATCTTTGATGAGATTTTTCATGGTTTATCTCAGGCATCAGTAGTGAGTGAAAACCTGTATAGTTTTTATGAATCTTTATTGACGATAACCTCATATTATCAACATAGTCAGGCAGGTAGAGGAAACCTTGTAGCTAAACTATTGGAAGATTTAGGGACATCGGAAAAAATGGAGTTTGAATTTGCTTTGATGAAACTTCCTCAATTGTTAGAACAAACCATCAAATTAGAAGAATCACAATTAACAAAACAAAGGTTTGATATAGTTAACAAAAGCAATGATAACCTTGCTCTCTGCGAGCTAAAAATGAAGGTTTATTCTGGCTGTACTGCTGGAAGAATTGAATTAATGGAAAAGTTCAATAAATTTACAAAGTTGATTATTGAGAATCAATCTTTTAGAAATTGTATCAAAAACGCTAATATAAAAAATGTTTTTCTTATTGGAGGAATATTGTTTGATATTCAAGGAGAACCTGCAACAACACAAAAAGATGAAGAATGGGGGCTCTGTTTTAATGGACTCCTGAGGGGTAAAAATGACATAATCAAAACTCTAAAAGATAAAAATGTTCAGTATAAAATTGATGATGAAAAGAGACCCGAAAAGGCATTTCTTATAGAGTTTGTAATTGACGGAATAAAGGTAAATATTATTGCTGTTTACGGAAATGAAGTTATTAAAACCCTTTTTGTAGGGAAGCAAAAATATGGTATTGAACATTTTAAAAAACAATTAGAAGAAATGTTATACGATGATTTGTGGTTGGGGCAGATAATTACAATTAGCGAGAGGGCGATGTTGGATCAAAATTTTAAGAAGAACAAACACCTAAATAATTATGTGACATCAATTCTGAAAAACAATGAAATGTTATCAGAAGTTAATAAATTCCGATTAAGCAGAAATATTAACACATTGAAAGAGGTTACACTAAAAATAATTAATATCGTAAAAGATTATGATAAAAATCTTTTGGAGATAAGACCTACACCAGCAGAAATAATAATTAAATCATCGGAAGAAGGTTATGATATTAAGGATTATGTCGCTGATATTGTTCAATTTTTATCATGCAAGGATGTCATTAATATTTTACAATAGAAGAATTTTGCCAATGACAGAAAGCGACCAACAGCTTATCACACAAAATATACGCTATGGGCTTATGCCCTTGCCATTCGTGACATTGCTCCCTTCGGTCGCAACGTCGTATATGATGGAAACGTAATCGTCAATGCAATGCTTAAATTATAAGTAGTATCAAATCTAGATTTAAATAAAAAAAATCCTTTTAATCCAGTTCATCCTGTCTAACCTGCCTGTGCAAGCACGCAGACAGAGAATAATGACAATTTAAAATGTAAAACAGATAACTGACAATTTAAAGAAAATATTTTGACAGGATACACAGGATAATTTAAAAATCTCTTTTTATATTATTAATATCTTGTTTATCTTGTTCATCCTGTCTAAAAATTCTGTTGTCTGTTTTAAAATCCCAATTTCTCTGTGTCCTCTGTGGTTATTGTTACTCATATTTCTGATAATGAAAAAAGCGTGTCCTAATTGTATGTTAAGAAATATAAAAAAATTGACTTTCTATATTTTTTCCATTAAGTATATCTATATTTAAAATCCAAAAAAATCTGACAGGATTAGCGGGATTTCTAATTACCCCGTATTAAATACGGGGCTTGTATATCCTGTCCATCCTGTCAAAAAGATTTATTTTTCTCTATGTCCTCTGTGGCTATTACTTTAAATTCGTTTACAGGGTCAAAGTTATGAATATTCTTTTAACAAATGATGACGGGATATATTCACCAGGTTTGGAGGCTATTTATGAAGAGTTGAGAAAATTTGCTAATGTTACTATCATTTCTCCGATTGGAGAGAGAAGCGCTATTGGTATGGGAATAACTATTTTCAGAGAGATTGAAGTAAAAAAGATTAATAAAAATGGGAACTTTTATGGATATGCAATCTCCGGGACCCCAGCGGATTGTGTTAAATTGGGTGTCACGACTTTATGTAAAGAAAAAATAGACCTTGTTATCTCTGGTATTAATAATGGGCAAAATGTAGGAACGAGCATATTATATTCCGGGACTGTGGCAGCGGCAATGGAGGGTCTTATGTACGGCATTCCATCAATGGCTATTTCAAGGTGTTTTGGGGGAGTCCTGGATTTTGATTTTTCAGCCAAAGTTGGAGGAAAACTTGCCCAGTTAGTGCATAAAAATGGGCTACCGAAGGATGTTATGTTAAATGTTAATATCCCAAGTATAGATGCGAAGGATATTCGTGGAATTGAAATCTGCCCTCAAGGAAGTGCAATGTATGAAGATTTATATACATTAAAAAACGACCTTGATGACGTTATTATATATGAAAATTACGGTGAGTTGGTAAAAAACAGGAGTAGTGACCTTAATGATGATGCGGTTTTAGAAGAAAACAAGATTTCCATAACCCCATTACATTACAATCTTACACATTTTAAGAGTATTGAGGAATTGCGTAGATGGAATCTGGGAAAATTAATTTGATGAGAAAGATGATTATTCTTTCCTTCATTATGCATATTGCAGTTATATTTATGATTTTCAGGCTTGCAAACATTACTTTCAGATTTAAGGATAGAATTCCTGAAAAAGATGTAAAAATTGTAAATTTGGTTGAAAAAACACCGCAACCTAAGATAATAAAAGAACAACCAACTCCGCAGGAGAAAGCCCCTTCTCCTACACCTGCACCCACTCCGAAGGAAGAAAAGACCCCTGTTCCTACACCCGAAGAGAAAAAAGCACCTTCTCCAAAACCTACAGCAACACCCAAAATGCAAATTCAGAAAAAGGAAGCAGTTAAGACGGCAAAACCAGTCGAGGCAACACCCCGACCACAAGTAAAGATAGTTGCTTCACCTGCACCCAAAATAACACCACAACCTGTTATTACACCTGTAAAAACTGAGGTATCGACCATATCTCTGGAAGTAGAAAGTTTCCCCTTTGATTACTATAAGGAATTAGTTAGGAATAGAATACTTGAGAATTATTCAGTGCCAAGTATTGTCGCGCAAAAAAATCTACAATGCTTATTCAGGCTTGTTGTTGGGAAAAATGGTGAGATTCTCGAATCCTCATTATTGAAATCTTCGGGTGACCCTATGCTTGACCAGGCGGCTCTCAGGGCTATACAGTTTGCCACATTTCCACCACTACCTGCTGGCTATAAAAGAAATTCTATAAGCTTTATGTTAACATTTATACCCCAAGTTGAATAGGTATGAAAACGTCTTGTAACGCAGGCATCTTGCCAGCATTAATGAAGCCGACGAGACGTCGACGCTACTTTATTTGATATTATCATTCAAAAAAAGATAATTATGAAAAAGAAAGATTTTGTTCACCTTCATTTACATAGTCACTTTAGCCTTAATAATGGAGTCGAAGGTATTGACAGGATTGTAAACAAGTCTTGTGAATATGGTATGCAGGCCATTGCGTTAACAGACCACAACTCTTTAGCAGGGATAGTGGAATTTACGAAAAAATGTATTGAAAAAGAAATAAAGCCAATATCGGGCTGTGAAATCAATCTTGCTTCTGAAAGAAAGACAAAGCACAACACCAATATCTTTCACATTACGTTGTTAGTTGAAAATGAGTTTGGATATAAGAATTTAGTAAAGTTAATAACATTAGCACACCAAAGGAAAAGAGTTAGATTACCATATATTACTTATGAAGAATTAAAAGAACACAAAAGAGGATTGATTGCCTTTACAGGGTGTGAAAAAGGGGAGTTAATCACTGCTATTATTGAAAACAGAACACAAGATACCGAGGCTGCTTTTAAAGATTTACTTCATATCTTTTCTAAAGAAAACCTATTTATTGAGCTTCAGAATTATCAGATATTTAATTTAATTGATGTAAATAAGATTCTTATTGAGTTAGCCAACTTTTTAGAACTTCCGATTGTAGCCACCCAGGATGTTCATTATTTGGATAAAAATGATCGGATTTTTTATGAGTTTGTTAAATCAAATAGTCCTGAAAACAAAATTAATTTAAACCATACAATTGATGCTTTAGGTAATAGAGATAAAAGTTTTTTCTCCATTGATGATATTCACAGGGTTTTTTCTTACCTGCCAGATGCACTGGAAAATAGTCTTGAGATAGCCCAAAGATGTAATTTCCAATTAAATATCAGAAAAAACAGATATTTCAAACAGGATTTTGGTAGGGGCTTCGACCCTGAATCTTATCTCCTGGATTTTATCTCCAGAAGATTGACCAAGAAGTATCAGGAGCTTGATAAAGGGATAAAAGAGAAACTTAATTCTGAACTGCATATTATTAAAGATGAGGAAATTTCAAACGGTTTTATTATATTAATAACAATTTACAAGTTTATTATGGATAATAATATTGAGGCTTATATAGTTAGTGGCTGGTTAACTTATAGTCTTGTTGCTTTTCTAATAGGTCTTACTAATATTAATCCCGAAATATATAATGTTAAACTTGATAGTTCTGAAATCAAGAAAAAGAGAACCCTCGAAATTGAAATTCAAATTGCTTCGGAGTTTTTAAAATCACTGGTTAATTATTTATTCAAATCCTATTCACCATCTTTTATTTGTTTAGAGGGACAATATTCATATTGGGATAAAAAAGACCTGTTGAAGTCATTCTCTACCTGGATAATAAGTAATAATAAAATGAATTCAATACTCGAAATACTTAACCAGGTAAGTGAAAATCTGAGTGATTCAAGCCGAGAAGAGCAAATAGAAAAATACATCGAAAAAGTAGTTGATCTCCATATTCCTCTTCCCATAGCGATTAATCCAACAGTAGCTAATATTATTTTTTCTGGAGAACCGCTATCAGAACTAATTCCAGTGAACTTAACGGATTCGAACATATTGGTTTCTCAATTTGCCTCTGAATCAATTAATGAATTGGGAATAATCAGGGTTAAGCTGAGAAAAAATACTTCTTTAGACATTATTAACGATGCAATTGGTTCTATTAAACAAGATGAAGAGGGATTCAATCTCAGAGGAATTCCTTTATCTGATGAGGAAACCTTCAATCTGCTTTCAAATGGCAACACAAATGGAATTCCGTTCTTACACAATATTAAAATTAAGACAGAGTTAAAAAATAAGAAGCCACGGGATTATAAGCAATTACTTAGTATTTTCATTCCATTTTTTGAGGGGAACTTGTCGAGTATGGAAATAATCCGCAGTACTCAGATAAGCTATTATCTAAGCTATATAAAGATGCATTATCCTGCTGAGTTTTATGCCTCCGCTTTAACCCACTATTCCAATAATCTTAACTGTTATAATATACTAATTAATGAAGCAAAGAATTTCGGGATTAAATTTCTTCCCATCGATATAAATTTCAGTGATTTTAAATTTACCATACAAGGGAATGCGATTCGAACAGGTCTGTGCCTGATTAATAACTTCAACTTAAAAGCTTATTATGAAATTGATAATATTCGGAAGGGCGGATTGTTTGATAGCTTGTTTGATTTAATGGTAAAAACAGACCAACAAATTATGACGGCTGAGATACTAAAAAATCTAATTATGGCAGGCGCATTCGATAGTTTGAATTCGGATAGATATGCCCTATTGACTCAACTTAATGATAATAGCTTGCTCCCAAAGAATAGTGTAAAAATCCCTGATAATCGTGGTAATGTTGAGCAAACTGAAGCCCTATACAATTCATTCTTAGATTTAGAATTTGAAGCGATTGGAACCACTCTATCTCAGAGTCTATTTGATTATTATTTGCCTTTTGGTAGAATGATAGGAGCGATCAAACCGGAGGAGTTTCAAGATGTTACTCATCGGCAGCAGACCTCAGTTTTAGGGATATTCGACCATTTTGAAGAAAATAGGGACATCAAAAAGGATGATTTTATATGTTTAGATCTTCAGGGAATAGAAGTCAGGGTTAATGAAGAAATATTCTTGAAAGATAAAGAGCAATTAAATAGTAAATTGCCAGTTCTTGTCGTTGGAAGGAAGATAATAGGGGAAAAGGGGGAATATTTATTTGCCAAAAGAATTTATGATATAAGAGAATTGGTGGAATTAGCTGAAGCACCCCATATCTTAGAATTGGATTTAAGTGAAATAGGGATTAAAAAAATAAAACAGCTATTAAAAATATTGAGTCAATATAGGGGGAAACACAAGATTGTTATAAAGGCTAATGAGGAATTTAATAAAAGAATTCAAAAGAAGATAGAAAAACAGGCGGTTTTATGCTGTCCCAATCTAATAAATGAGTTAAGTAACTTATTGGGAGAGAGAAGTGTAAAAATAAGACTTGATTTTACGAATATTTAATATCAAGTTGAGATTTCTGAAAAACTACTATTTTATAATAATAACAAGATTCTTCGCTTTGCTCAGAATGACATATAATTCTTTGTAGGAGCGAACCTATGTATTCGCCCAGTTCTAATTTTGAAATTGGGATATAAGGAGCTTTATATAAATGCCGACTTATGAATACGAGTGCTTGACCTGCAAAAAAATGTTTGAGATATTTCAATCTATAAATGATAAACCATTAAAAAAATGCAAAGAATGCGGTGGAAAATTGAAAAAGTTGATGAGTTGTGGTTCGGGCATTATATTCAAGGGAACGGGATTTTACGAGACGGACTATAAAAAGAAAAAAGAACCTAAACCAGAAATAGAAAAAACAGAGCTGAAAAAACCTTCGGATTCTGATAAAAAAGAAACAAAATAAAAAAATGTTTCACGTGAAACGTTAAAGATAACTTCAATAATGACAAAGATTCTCGCAATTGCAAACCAAAAAGGAGGCGTTGGCAAGACGACCACGGCGATTAATCTTTCCGCCTGTCTTGCTGCAAGCAAAAAAAAGACCCTTCTGGTTGATATGGACCCCCAGGGGAATGCTACGAGTGGTTTGGGGATTCAGAAAAGCTCTTTAAAATCAACAATCTATGAATGTTTATTATCAACCGACAATTTTGATTTGAACAGTGTCATTCTGCCAACGGAGATTGCCGAACTCTTTCTCATACCATCGAATATAGAATTGATCGGAGCACAAGTAGAATTAATTAATTTGCCCAAGCGAGAATTTAAATTGGCTGAAACGCTATCGAAAATCCAAGACTTTGATTTTATTATAGTTGACGCCCCTCCTTCCCTTGGTCTTCTGACAGTAAATGTGCTTTGTGCTGCTCATAGTTTAATTATTCCCATACAGTGTGAATACTATGCGCTTGAAGGATTAGGATTATTAATCAATACGATAAACAAAGTTAGAAAAACTTTAAATCCGAGGCTATTTGTTGAGGGAATTCTATTAACAATGTATGACCCAAGAACGAATCTTTCTAATGAGGTAGTAAGACAGGTAAAAGAAAAATTTCAACATCATGTGTTTG
>Ga0315277_10009766_pt1 | contig 12230 bp, 7 predicted proteins | sample YL17G05_15_MG_FD_203695 | JGI IMG/M metagenome (GOLD analysis project Ga0315277, IMG submission 203695) | Sediment microbial communities from Yellowstone Lake, YNP, Wyoming, USA - YL17G05_15 | ecosystem: Environmental > Aquatic > Freshwater > Lake > Sediment | place: USA: Wyoming | collected... | reverse complement strand
GTTCGCGGTCGGACGGACATTTTTCGAATCATACGCGCCATCGGCGAAGTCGGACGACTTGTCGGTCAGATTGGGGCGATAGACGAAACGGCCGTTGCCGTGATTGTGTATCGTGAAGTCGCGATGATTGGGTTTCGGACCGCGCGGCTCCTGCTCGATCAATTTGCGCAGCCACTTTTGCTCGTTATACATGTCCAGGTGACGCCAGCGCCCGCCCTGCGGTTTCCACCAGCGAGTGAACGTTTCGCCTTGCCGCAGCGTGTAGTCCATCGTGTGGCCGCTGAAATGAAACCCATGGCGGTGCTGCACGTCGGTCTTTTCGTAGATTCCGCGTGCGTGGTCGAGCGCGTCATTGGGAAAAAACAGCGGCCCGTGGTTTTTCCAGAGCGAGGCGTCGCGCCGGGCATCGTTCATGGAGGCGAGAGTTCCATCGTCGCGGCGGAAAACGGCCCGCACGTCAACATCGAGATAATGCCACTTGCCGTCGTAGAACGCCTCCGAGGCAACGTGGCTCCATCCAGGCAGCGCCAGCGTCCTGGCCTTGCCGATGCCCATTCCCTCGCAGACGCCGGCCATCACCGGGCCGAGAATGGCGCAGTAGGCGTATCCATAGACATTGATAATTTTGACCGGGTCGCGAATGCTCTCGTATTCGTTCAGGACATCGCGGCCTTCGAGAACGTCGTTCATGTGGAAGAGGCCGGCGCGCGGGTCGGCGAGATACTTGTATACTTCCCAGGCAAGCGCGTCGCACTTGAGGTCGCGCCAGCGGTAGAACTGGGCGAACGTTTTCATGCTATAGGCGTCGGCGTTGTGAGGCGAAAGGACGCGCGGGGAATAGACACGCGCCGATGCGTCGGCAACGAAAAGGACGAACAGAAGAATAGCGAGGAAACGGTTGGCCATTTTAGAGCGCGGCGGCTCGACACCGCTTCGCCTCTCCAAGTTTCGCGACGTAAGGCGGCTCAACAATCCGGACGGCTCGGCAACCTGATCTTATCGTTCGTCCGCCCCGATGTCAGGATTTACGCCGCGCGGCTGTTTGTCAATATCATCCGAGACTTGCTCGAGTCGCTCCGCCCTGTCCGTCACGCCGGGCAGTTCGGCTCTCAAATGGAGATTCCCCTCACGCGCGCTCACGAAGACATCCGAGAGGTCTTTCGTCACATTGCTGCGAAGCCGCACTACACTCGTGGTTTCGACGCGCATCGGCGGGCCGCAGAGAAGGTTGCCGGCCACGAGCAGTCCGTCGTTTTCGTGAACGAGGCGAATCAGGCGCTGGAGCCGGTTCGCGGGATCGTGGATCGTGTTGTGAGCGATGGTGCAGTCGCGCGTGTAGTCGGCTAGGATGCCCGACTCGGGCGCGCGGGCTACGAAATTGTTGCGCACCGTACAGCGCGTGCAATGGACGGCGATATGCTCCGGCCGATAGGAGTTTCCCAGAGCGATGGCCACGTCGCAGTCAATAAAGACATTGCGCTCGATCGTACAACCCTCTGTGTTCTGCCACAGAAAGACGGCGCCGCGCGCCGATCGGGTTCGGCCTTGGATGCCGACGAAGATATTGTCGCTGATCATCCAGTTCTTCGCGCCCATGACATCAATGCCGCCAACGTAGTTGCCCTGGAAAGTCTGGGTCGTGTCTCGCCGATCGTCGGCGAATCGCTTCGCGCGGTCATTGTAGAAGAGGCAGAATTGAACGCGGCAATCCGTGGGCCGAAAATCGCGCGCCGCGTCTTGCGGTGGGCTGACGCCCTTGACGCCGCGTTGCCAGATGTTGTGGATCACGCAGTTGTAGATCGTCACTCTCTGGACATTGGTGTTTGAGTTGATCTTGAAGCCATTCGCTTGGATACTCTGGATTGTCAGATCGGCGATGGTGACGCCCGAGCAGCGTGCGATTCCCAGAAGATCCCCATGACGGCTTTCGGCGCCATCGAGAATGACGCGATCGCGATTGCCCGACTCGCCGCGCAGCGTGAGGTTGTCGGTCCTAATCTCCAAGTAGCGAGGCATCTTGTAGCGGCCGTCGGCGAGGGAGATCGTCGCGCCGGGCTTGGCGCGCTCCACGGCTGCGAACAAGTCCTCGACCGTCACCACGCGGACGACCTCGCCGGCCGCTGGAGGCAGCGCCGGAGCTGTAGGCCACCAGGACGGCGTTGGAATTTGGGTTGCTCCCTCGCCGGCCTGTGCGCCAACGGGTGAGATTGCGAGATGAAAGAGCGCCAGGAATCGAAGCAGTCTACTCCTCATCACCTTCTCCTGGTTTGGACTTCAAACGGGTTCAAACCTCCCGTGTGTCTCTCTCATTCTCTCGTTACCTCTGCCCGTCGCCATCGCTATCGGACGCGGCGCGAGGATGTAAAGCGAAAAAGCCCGGTGGAAAGAGAGATAAACCGCTCGATTCTGTCCAGCCTGCAGCTGGCCACATTCAACCGCGACTTCAGCCCATCTTAGGCAATCTCTTATGAGTCACAGGATCGCGTTGACAGCGTGTGCCGTGCTGTTAAGTTCCGCCGCAGGGGTGGGCGAGGGATTCAAGGAGGGCTTGCCCGCGCGATGGATTGGCTCGCTACCCAACGAATGAGCCTGCGGCTCTTCCGGCCGATGGGGTCCGGCGACATTTATGAAGGAGATAGCAACAATGCACGCTCGCACCCTGCTTCTCGTTCTGAACGTCGGTCTGCTGGCGCTATCGGCGCCTGGCGCTGCGAGGTCTGCCAATGCACCCACACGCCCAACAAAGTCGGAAGTCTGGCTCTGCGCGGGTGAGGGCACGTTCGACCTGATTCGCCCCGATGCCGAGTGGCCCGTCGTCAAGAACAACCTCTCCGGCATCAAACTCTACGTGGACCTGATCAACAAGGCCACGCCCGAGCAACTCGCCACCCTTGCTCGACTTGTGAAGGCGCAAGGCTGGCAGGTCGCCGTCGAGCTGGGCGGCTGCCTGGACTTCGCGCCCATGGACGATACCGCAGGCGAATGGTCGGCGCGCCATGAGTTGGCCAAGATCGGCAAGTTCTACGCCGCCGGCGGCAAGGTGGATTTCTTGGACCTCGACGGGCCGATCCGCCGGCTGATGCATCCGGAGAACCGGCGGGACCAGCAATGCTTCGACTCGGTCGAAAAAGCCGCGGATGAACTCGTGGATGCCCTGCGTCTGCACCGCCAGGCCCATCCGGAGACCCGCTTCTGGCTACTGACGAACTTCCCCAACTGGGGATATAAAGGCGACGTGTCGTATCACGCGCGCGGCCCACAACGCCAGGACTACGGCGACTATGATGAAGTGGTCCGCGTGGTTCTGCGCAAGCTCCGGGCAGCCGGGATTTCTCTCGCCGGCGTGACGGTGGACAATCCCTATGACTACCTCGTGGGCGAGCATCGCTCGGTCAACCTCAAGGAGCCGAAGTCCGTGGATTGGCTGCAACGGGTTCGGCGCTACGAAGACTTCGCTCGCGAGCAGGGTCTTGAGTTCAACCTGATCGTGAACTCGGAGCGCGGCGGCCACCAGTCGGACGAACTCTTCTGTCGCGAGACGCTCGAGATGGTGGATACCTATGGGAAAGCGGGTGGGCGGCCGGCGCGCTGGTTTGTGCAGAGCTGGTATTCGTATCCCAAGCAGATCGTGCCGGAGACAGCGCCCCACTCGATGACCGCCTTGGTGAAGGCAGTTATCGAGCAGGTAAGCAGTGGCCCAGCGGTCCAAACCCCGTCGCGTGGCGGTGCGGCAAGGGGCGCATCGGGCGATTCCTCCGCTGGCCGCAATGCTCAACCTCAGCTGCCAAGCGGAAAGAGAGCCAAACCGAACGGGCGGATGGAAGAGATGACCCCTGACGAACTGGAGACGGTGCTCGCCGAGGCGCCCGTGGCGTTTGTACCCGTGGGCACGTTCGAGCACCATGGTTGGCACCTGCCGGTCTGTTTCGACGGGATCAAGGCCCACGCCTTGTGCGAGCGCGTTGCGCAGCGGACCGGCGGAGCCGTGCTGCCGACCTTCTTCTACGGCACAGGCGGCGGGCACGTGGGCTACAAGTGGACACTGATCCTCCCCGAAGCGCAGATCGTGCCTCTCATCGAGTCCATGCTGGACCACCTGGCCTGCCAGGGCTTCAAGGTGGTGGTCCTTCTGACCGGTCATTACGCCGGAGAGCAGGTCGCCATGGTCCGTCGTCTAGCGCAGGAGGCGCAGGGGCGACATCCGCAAGTGCGCTTCATCGGATTGACCGAGCCGGAGGTGACAACGGCCGAACCGGGCGACCGGGCCGCCGGCGATCATGCGGCCAAGTATGAGACGAGTATCGCGCTGGCGCTGAATCCCAATTGGGTCCACTTGGATCATCTGACTGCCGGACGCGATCCGGCCCAAGTCACCCTGCCGGACACCCCACGGAAGGACGCGCCGACGCATGACCCGACACATGCTCTCTACGCGATCCACGGGCAGGATCCACGCGCGAAGGCGTCCAAGGAACTCGGCGAGAAGCTGGTGGCGGAGATCGTGTCCCGACTGGCGGGCAAGGTGGACGCGGCGCGGATTGAGCAGGAAAAGACGTCGAGACTCCGCTCAAGTAACCGGGATCACTGACTCTGGTGCCCAAGCGGATTTTGTGGTCGCCACGCGGAACGGGCACAACAAACGTCCGGTGGATTACGCCGACGAAGGGATCGTGAGGGCAAGATTCGAATTCTTCCGCTGCCGGAAGTCCTCATCGAACCACTGCGAATCCAAATGGCGGCGACGAAAGGCCCGTGTTGAACTCCGGATAGAGTGGCTACGCAGTCAGTTCCGCATCGCGTGCCACGGGTGTCCACCTCCCGGCGTGCTTGTTCAGAAGTGAGCGGGGATCCGGTGCTCTTCGACCACCGCTGTAAATCGCACCGACAGCGCGAAGGCCGCCGCACCAAATCCGATGTTCTTCAGGAAATCTCTTCTTTTCATGGTTACCCTCCAGCCCGTGATGCGCATGATGTTGGCGCATTTTGGCATGTGGTCTGCCGAAAAAAGACAAGCAACTCATTTCCGGCCTCATTCCTTTTGACGCGCGAGTGTTGCGTCAACGGAAAAATCCACAGGACGTTCCTCAGTTTTCCCGGATGCCCGGGGGGGGCCAGTCAATTGGCTCGCTTTTCTCGGGATTCCGCTTGATCGGCGTGCCGTAACGCGGCCATATTCCGATGGGAAGCTGCCGCAATGCGGTACGGTGGGCTAGACGCATTGTGCAGAACGACATGAGATGGAAGGTCCATGGCGATCCCGGATATTCGGTGGGTTGCGAGCCGATCACATCGTTAACCCACATCCGCAAGGGATCGGAGACCTGAGTAAAAATACCGGGCGGGAGAGAGCTATGATTGATGTCAGGAACAGCACCCGTTCCGAGCGAATCATGATCCTGTTGCTGGTCCTCGGTGTTGCCGTGGCAGCGGCTCGACGGGCTACCGGATGCACAACGCTGATGGTCGGCCGTCAGGCAACCGAAGACGGGTCTGTGTTGATGAGCAGTTCGTGCGACGGCGATGTCATGGGCTTGATTTATGTCATGCCCGGCCGCGAGTACCCGCCGAACACAAAGCTGCCCATGTACTGGAACGTGCCCAGGCCCAAGAACTATCGAGAGTACCAGGCCAACCTCAGGAAGGGGTATGACTTGGTAGGCTTTCTACCGATAGGCAAAACCTATCGCAGCCTCGTCCTGGCGGGCAACGTGGAGAGTATGACAACCGGCGGCCTCAACGAGCATGGCCTGAGCATCGCCATAGAGTTTCTGCCGATGCGGTCCGGGCTGGCTTGCAGCAAAGGCGTTGTGGGGCCGAACAGTAACCACTGGACCACCTCGCTGATTGCCAACGGCCTGCTGAGAGCAAGAACAGCGCGTGAGGCCATCCGGATCATCGGCTCGATGGTGGAAGAATATGGCTTCCTGTACTATCGAGCCCCCAGCGCCGGAGTCGCCCTTCCGATAGCAGACGAGAACGAAGTCTGGCTCATGGAGATCTTTGGCCCGGGGAAGAATTGGACTCCGAACAGCGGCAAGCCGGGAGGCGTATGGTGCGCCCAAAGGATACCGGATGGCGAGGTCGGATGCAGCGCCAACCGCAGCCGTATCGGAAAGGTCAATCTCGAAGACCCGGACCACTTCATTGCATCAGCCAACATCCTCTCCCTGGCGCAAGAGCTCGGCTTCTGGAAGCCGGAGGAACCGTTCGTGTGGTACAAGGTTTACGGTGATCCTGGAAGCAAGGCCAATTCTCTGCGTGAGTGGCGAGCTCTGAGTCTGGTAGCCCCCTCCCTGGGACTCAAGGCGACGGGCGATCCTGCGGTGGATCGCTATCCGTTTTCGGTGAAACCGGATAAGCCGATCGCCGTCCGGACACTCATGGACATCATGAGGGACGCGTATGAAGACACGCCTTTTGATCTCACGGACGCCCCGGCCTTCCGTGTTGAAGACAAGAAAAGCCCGCTGGCGCGCCCCTGGGGTTCTTCGGAGCTTTTCGACCTCCTGCGGATCAAACCCGAACGTGCCATTGGCACTCCCACGAGCGGGTACGTGTTCGTCGCACAATTGAGAGAAGGCTTGCCGGACGCCATCGGCAATTGCTTGTGGTTTGCCTACGGACCAGCAGCGACAAGCTGTTTTGTGCCAATCTACGCCGGGGTGACGGACCTGCCTGATGCCTGGGACCAGCCGGCCAATTTCACCCGGATCGACAGGACGCAGGCGCAGTGGAACTTCCGTCTGGTCCATAATCTAGCGAACAGCCTGAGATACCAGGATGCGATCAAGGACATCCAACATGTTTTTGGTCCCGCTGAAGAGAAGTCTCTCGACATGCAGCCGGGGATTGAAAAAATGGCAGTGCGTGTTTTCCAGAAACAAGGTCCACAGGGCGCCGAGAGGTTCCTTACCGACTATGCGCGAAAGTGTGCCACACAGGTCGGATACACATATCACGAACTCGTGGACTATCTGATGCTACAGTATCTGCTCGGCTACGGAGAGATTTCGGCGCCGGCACTCCCTCAGATCGCTGCGCCCGTTATCCCTGACGTACCATAGAAGCGGTTGAAGAGAACAGGTGGATCTCCGGCCCTCCAACCCGTGGTACGCAAGCAGGGCCGTGTAGCGTTGCGTGAACTCCTCGGGGTGCTCGGTCTTCTGGACCGCCGTAGACGTTGTGAATCCCACGCGCTTTTCCCCACGCTCCCTGTCCCTCCTGAAAATGCCATCCGGACTTTGGTTGCCCGCATCGGGACAAAGATGATCTCAGGCTCATAGGGCAACTACCGGCAAACATCGGAGGCCTTGTATCACGGGGGATTCTGGCAAGTAGCAGACGGAACAAGAGCCCATATAGAGAGTTCGAAAAAGTTTAAAATCCGAGCGTGAGTTCAGCGTGATGTGAGCGTGATGCCAGCGTGTTTCGAGGGTGATAAGTTCAAAAACGTCAATCTATAAGAGGCACTTGCAGAACTGTGGTGGCGTGAGCTGTTAGCCCGCGAAGAATCTCAAATGACGCAAAAGTCCCTTACATTTGGCGCCATTTCACCGGCTAACAGCCGGCGCTACAGCAGTTCTGCAAGTACCCATGTAAGTCATGTAGAATCAGTGTTTCTGCTCCGATTCTTAATCCAGAGTTCATGCTTTCGTGTGGGGAGCGGCTCCCGAGACTGACTCCACGCTCCCAGCGCATCGCCACCCTGCGTCAGTGGGGACAAGGTAAGTGCCCACCGCGCATTAATGCAAATAGAAAGCCCCGATGATTGGGAAGTCCCAAAGCGCGATCTGCTTTCCGTTCAGGGGAGTCAGAGAAGGACACATTGGGGTGCGGTTTTTCTTCTAGGTTTTTTCTAGGTCAGGCGTGTATCTGGGGCATATCAAGCGCGATCTGGGACGAACCGGGGAGTCAACAGAAGAAGCCTCAAGTCTTTGATTTTGCTGGACTTGAGGCTGGATTGTCTGGCGTGCCAGGAGGGATTCGAACCCCCGACCCGCGGATTAGAAGTCCCCTGTTCTTGAGACATAGAACGCTGACATCGCGTAACTTGCGTCATGGCGCTTTCTATGTTTTTTCTACGTCACTCAACCAGCTGCAAGCGATTCTATATGCCTTTCCTGCCTGGGCTTTTCGGCCTGTGAAGGGGGTCGCAGTGACAAACGATATCAGGTGAACAGCGGTCCAAGCGATCACCTTGCGGTTTGCGCCACGGCAGAGGATTTGCTGTGGTCGGGGGCCTTTGGGTTGATCGTCTGGCTGCAGAGATCGGATGTCTTCCCTGTCTTCACGAACTGACATTCGCAGGTATCGCTCAGCCTCATGTCACAGTGAATCCGTGCCACTGTCCGTCAGTGGGGGCCTCAGAGAAAATGCATCGCAGTGCATTTTGTGCAGGACACAGCGTTCTCGGTTCTGTAGTGTCTGCGCATGAGTGTGGGGAATTGCGAGACCTGTGTGGTGTGCCGGGAGTTGCATTGGGAGGTTTCAGTGGCAAGACAGCCGACTCGACGTGACGCGCTACGAGCGCTTATTGGACTGCCTGCTGTTTCATTCGCAGTCGAATCCCGACTAGAGGCATCGGACAATAAGCCTGAGAACGCCGCTCTGCGGACGACGTCCGAAGATCCTGCGCCATGGTATCGTCGGCATTTGGTTGGCATCGAGTGGGGACCGACAGGTGCGAATACGGAAGATTCAACCTACATGTCACGGGCGGACGGCGCTGAGATTATCCGGAAATTTGGTAAGGGCGCGGTCGGAGTATGCCGTTATTTTCATGAAGGACATGGAGTTTGCCTACTACAACTCGCGCGTGGCGAAAAAGGCGCCGGGTCTCGGCAAACGCGACCTACTTCGCGAGAGCATCAACGAGGCCAAGAAGCACCGCATGCCGGTGATCGCCTACTGCCAGATTCAATACGACTCCTCATCCTCGAGAGCGCATCCCGAATGGCGGATGAAGGATGCAGGCGGAAAAGACATCGGCGGGCGTTTGTGCTATCGCTCAGGCTACCTCGAGTTCATCAAGCAGGTCGCGGCCGAAATGATGGAGTACGAAATCGAGGGGTTCCATTTCGACATGCTCGATTTCGGATTTGGGCCGCCACACGGATGCTGGTGCAACATATGTCGCAAGGATTTTCGGAGGAAGTACGGAATCGACATGCCCGATGGTGTGACATGGGACAATGCCTGGGACCAGATGCTTCAGTTTCGCTGCGATTCGAACACGGACTTCTGTCGGCAGCTGCAGTCGTCTGTCAAAGCCAAGCGCCCGGATGTCGCCGTTGATTTCAATTACCATGGTTATCCGCCGTTCAACTGGGTGGAGGGACAAGAGCCCGTGCGGCATGCCAACAACGGCGATTTCGTTACGGCCGAAGGACTACCCTTCAAGTTCGGCCACTACAACCCCAGCCTGCTTGCCCTCTTCATGAAGGGGGCGCGCGACGATCGGCTGGTTCAGGGCGTCACGTCGCGATCCGTCTTCGACTACCACGACTTCACGGTGCGTCCGACCGCTGACTTGAAATGGGAGGTCTTCACCTACCTGGCGCATGGCTGCCAGTGCACGGTGGTTGACAAAGCCAACTACGAGGGCACGTGCGATCCGGCCGTTTATGATCGCCTCGGCCGCATCTTTGAGGAAGCGCTGCAAAAGCGGGAATTGTTCGGGCATCGGCCGGTTCAGGAGGTCGGGCTCTACTACTCTGCAAGGACCCGTGACTGGTTTGCGCGCGACGACACGCCAAAGTACATGCAAGCGGTCTGGGGAGCACACAAGGCCTTGGTGCAATCCCATATTACGCTCGGTTTCGTAATGGACGAGAGCGTCTCGCTTGAGCGGCTCCGCGAATTCCCCGTCATCTACATTCCACACGCGGCCATACTCATCGAGCGAGAGACTGAGTTGTTCCGTCAGTACGTCGCCGGCGGCGGGAATCTACTGATAACAGGTCTTACCGGAACGTACGATAAGTTTGGCCAATTCGTCACCGCCTCGCCGCTTGCATCGCTGATCGGCGCCAAGCTCGCGCGAATCCAAGCTGATCATCCAGACAACTATATTCGGCTGCCGGGGCAACTCGCTGAAGGTCAGGGCAAATTCCTCTTGGATGGAATCCCCGCCGATTGGCCCATTCTGACGTGGGGACCTCTGGCTGTGCACGAACCGACGGGGGCGACGCCGTTCGGAGAACTGTTGGTCGCCCACCGCACGCCGAAGAATATCTGGGATTGGCGAATGTCGCCGGACAAGGTCGTCGGACCGGCGGTCCTGGTGAACCGGATTGGCAAGGGTGCGGTCGTCACCGTCCCGTGTGCCCTCGATGCCGCATACGCGGGCGACTACCGCGTTCCCGAACATCGGAAACTGATCCGCAATGTGATTCGCCACCTGAATCCGCGTCCCCCCATTCAGGTCGATGCCCCGTTGAACGTCGAAATCGCAGTCTCGCGCAACGATGCGGATCGACGCTTGCACGTTCATCTCATTAGTTTCACCGGACCTCCAACGAGCGCGGACGTCGCTTTCTCCAAGGGCTCTCGCGTCCTGCCGCCGCTCATGGAAGAGGAATTGCCCTACCGCGCCTCGATCCGAGTCGCCCGCGAATTCCGGAACGCCACGGTCAGTGAGCCAAACGCGTCAATCTTCGCGCAGGGACGGACTATCATTCTCGAGACGTCCAATTGCCATACGGTCGTCACTATCGTTATGAGGGAATCAGCCTAAACGGCCGACTTCGCACACCCCGACTTTGCCGAATCAGGAGCAGATCTTGTTGCCTCGGTTCAATCGGTTGTCGGTGGTTATAGCGGCCATCTGTATTGTCATGACCGGATCGCTTCTTGGTGGGGAAGAAAAGCGGCTTGAGTCCCGCGTGGAGGTTCGAGATGGCGTCCCGACCTTCGTAATCAACGGTCGCCCCCATCCTGGCGTATGCTATTCGAGCTACGACTGCGGCCCGGAAAACCTCTCGCGGCGGGTTCGGCAGTTTTCCGAGGCCGGTTGCGACGTGTTCAACTTCGTTGTGGAAATCAGCGGCTATGGCTTCTCGCGGCCAATGTGGGTGGGCAAAGACCGGTGGGACTTTTCCGAACTCGACCGTCGCGCGCGCACAATACTCGACGCCGCACCCAATGCCATGCTCCTGCCGAGAATCTACATCGGTTCCCCTGAGTGGTTGCGGGACGAAAACCCGGGCAGGCTTTCGCACGCGTGCTCGCGGACGATCGGGGAGAGAGGCGGAACCTTCTGGTCATCGTCCCTATTGGCGTGGAACCCTCTGAAGTCTGGTCCATGCTCCGAGCGGATCTGTGGCGGCGGGACTGGGTTCCCACGCCCTCGACAAGCATCTCGCTGCCAAACGGAACGAGCCTATGGATCTCGACCAGCTCGGAGGGTTCCAGACCGGAAACCACATCTCCTGACGTCAGTTCAGTTGGACTGTCCGTCATCTTCAACTCCCCACTCTATTCCGCCGCCTTGGTCAAAAAGCCGACCACCCCAAGGGTCATTGGCCTAGCGCACGCCTTGCATCCAAACCCGAATTCTCATTCGGCCTTATGTGTGACGTTGCTTGATGCCTGGCCAGCGGGTCAAGGCTTATTGAAGCCAAGAAATCACCGATCGAAAAGCCAATGTGGCCCGGCGAACTACGGAAGAATGCGGGTCGTTCAAAAAAGTTCAAAACATGAGCGTGAGTTCAGCGTGATATGAGCGTGATGCCAGCGTGTTTTGAGCGTGATAAGTTCAAAAACGTTAATCTGTAAGTCATGTAGAATCAGTGTTTCTGCTCCGATTCCTAATCCGGTGTCGCGTGTTTGAATCACGACGGGCGCACTCTGATTTTACAGGACTTACGTCACGCTTTTGCGTTCGGGTGGCGTCACGGAAAGCGCTCTCACCGTAAGTCTCGTTCGATGACATGGGGTCATCTGAGGCCTTTGCCCGCAAGTCCAAGAGAGGTAGGGACTTGTGGGCGTTTTTTCTTGGTTGGCTCCTGTGCGAATCGGGCGGGATTTTGGGGGTTTGCAGGGACCGTTTGTCACAAATCTGGCACAACTCGCCGGACCGGATTGTGGAAAGCGGTTCTCGAGATAAGGTATTCCCACGCATGTTTGCCCACCTCGCTTTTGGGGCTTTGAGTCCTTGTGGTTTGGGCTTGGCAGTACGTTTGTAGTGGACGACCGGCGAAACACGCTCTTTTGCCGAAGTCACTCCGTGA
>Ga0315277_10009764_pt1 | contig 12231 bp, 11 predicted proteins | sample YL17G05_15_MG_FD_203695 | JGI IMG/M metagenome (GOLD analysis project Ga0315277, IMG submission 203695) | Sediment microbial communities from Yellowstone Lake, YNP, Wyoming, USA - YL17G05_15 | ecosystem: Environmental > Aquatic > Freshwater > Lake > Sediment | place: USA: Wyoming | collected... | reverse complement strand
TACCGAGTATGCTGTTCTCCTCAAGCTTCGAGCTGATGCCACCAATGTCTCGAATGCAGCAGCAGCTAAGCTAGCCAAAAAGGTGCAACGCACCTAGAGGACCGTCATAGATATAGGATCTTTTTGTCGTTTACTGAGTGATCTCAAGGATAGAGGATGAAGAATAGCTCTGTGATATAGGCCCAAGAGCAAAGGCAGCTGCCGCGGCGAAGGTGCCAGTACCAGCGACAGTAGAGCTGATGGTCAAGTCGCCATTCGCATTGTATACGACGAAGACTGTTGCATTGCTAGCGGCTACCGTAGCTACTGCAGACATGACGAGAGTTACAACTGGTCTGAAGGCATAGGGAATGATGCCAATGTAATGGATGACTGCCGCAGCAGGTGTAGGCAACGTATCATTGGTAACGACACCTGTGAGAGGAGGCAGTTTCACCTCAACTCCGACTGGGGTTCGGACGAAGAGGAACGATGTCGAATAGCCAGGGGTTGGCGTGATGTATGATCCTTGAGCAGTGGTGGGCTTGTAAACAGCCAGAGTACAATCAACGAGTGATGTTTGGTAGAGCTCGCGACTAATGGAACCTTGTGAAGACATGTTAGAGTGTTTGCTTTCTAGCTGCTATAAATAGTATTATAGCTACTGAAAGCAATCCCAACTATGTCATCTCTCGTAGAGAAGCAACTTCAAATCGCGGCGCCTGGTACCCACACTGAGAATGTCCTTTGGTATACCCCTGATGAAGTGACGGTGCATGATGTGGAAGTGAACCATCTCGTGGCACGTACACAGATCAGTGGCAACTCTGCTAACCTCAACTCGAACTGTGACTTTATTGTAGGTAGCTCGGAAGTTTGTGGGTATGGAGTACTCACTGTTACCCTCACAGTTCCTGCTAATGCTCCTGATGTTTGTTCAGGAAGTGGATGGTTATACACAGCCATCTCTCAACTCTATTGGCAATTCGGTTCGCAATCTGCAGCACAGCCTATGATTGATGGATGGGCTATGTGCGACTTCAATCATGCCGTCGCGGCTTATACTGGACGTGATCAGCATATCTGGATAGGAGGAGAACCTATCAATGGACCTAAGATCGTCAATGGTCAAGTGACTGCTTATCGAGCATCTGTCTTAGTGCCTCTGCCAATGTCAACTATGCTTGCAGGTAACCACAAGCTTCTACCTATCGACACTGGTGGTCTTTCATCTGCCTTCATCGTTAGGTTCAGCTTCAAGGGAGCCAGAGACTTCCTTACTGGGACTGATGTCGGAGCAGTAACCCAATGGTCTAGCATCGTCTTGAATATGGAGACCTTTGAACTTGCACAGAGGAACCAGAGTCCTTATCAACTATTGAGGCTCAACCCTGCCATGTCTCTTGATTATCCATTCAGCTACATTCAGGGAATGACTACGTGGACTCAGCAGAATGTCATAGCAAATCAGCAAGTGATCTTGGTTCTCAATGGCCTACTGAATGCTGATCCGCTAGCTATTCTATTCACTGTCGTTCCTCAGCAGTTCGCACAACAGAACGCCACCATCAGCTCTCCTCTTGCATATCGTAGTGCTAGGTGCAAGTACTTAGAAGCACGTATGAATGGACAGATCCTCATGAAGTTACAGGACGGCCTTGGAGCAATTACTGAGATAGCAGAGTCTGGCTCTGCGATCGATAGGAAGATCATCTATCCTATCCCAGCTGCTGATGGCTTGTTCCATACTCCAGTTGCCTTTGCAAGCAGGAGATGTCCAGTATACATCTGGCAAGCATCTATTAAACGTGCACCAGCCTTCAGTGGGAAGATGATGAATACTAGGAGGGCACCATCTACTCAGATCACTTTGACGTTTGTTATCGACGATGATGAACCTCAGAATGTTCCTTACTATGTGAGGTGGGTCTTCGTCTACAACAGTTTGATCGCATTCCAAGCAGGAGCTACCACGCTTGTGATGTAAAGAGCTCAATACAAAAAGATATACATAGGACCGTGAGGCATTCCTCTTTTTGTCTATAGTACTCTGATCTCACCTTGGACTTCAGGCTTAACTATATCTGCTATAAGGGTATGTGCTGGGTTCACATCCTCATCCTTCTCCTCCTTATCAAGGTTAAGACGCACGTGGAACCATGCACCATCCATCACACAGTTACGACATAACCATCCATGATCTTTAGTTAAAGAGGAGTACTCACCTTCAGTAATATATCCTCGACCTAGTATCTCTTCTACTATCACGCGTCTACGTGCAGGTGTATTAGAGAAGCCACAGAGGATATTGTTACAGTTGTTGCGCTGCGCTACTGATAGCATCTTCACGTCTTGGATCGAGAGGATAGTGGAGATGCCCATGTTGCGGAGAGACATCAACAGTTCATTGACAGCGCGTGATGTTCGTATGTCGAGGACATCATCTAGAACGAAGCACCACTTGAAGTGGTTCGGTATCATGGCTTGGATGAAGCGCGCCATGTCTATAACCATTAGGCCCATAGGACCAAGGCCTTGACATATCACTATCTTCTTAGGATATTTACGGGCCCATTCATACGCTGGAGACCTGGGGTTGTCGAGGAACATGACCGTGATGTGCTTCTTGAAGAACGAGCGCCAGATCGACTCGATCAAGGTTGTTTTACCAGAGCGTGATGCACCAAATAAACAGAAGGTCGCCGTCTGGGTAGACTCATCATAATAGAACTCATGGAAAGGAAACTCATCATACGAGGCTATCTCAGCAGTATCCATCGTAATACTAAATGGCAAGCTTTAAGCAATACATATTTCCGGTCTCTTCATCATCACACGGCGGAGCCTATCAGCCCTATCCTCAGGTCATCGAGCCATTTGAGATCTTTCTCATGCGTCTATCGAGTGGCCAGGCAGGTAAGAAGGATGTGGTTGGGTATATCCAAAGTTTGATGGTAAGGCAAGATGCGAAGCAACTATTAGATATTCGGCAACGTCTAAAGACAATCGCTTTATAATGGCATCAGCTTTGATAGGCGCGTTAGCACCAGCAGCTATAAGTGCATTGACGAGTTCAGGTGGCTCAGGAGGACAATCAAATGCTATGAGTGGTTTGATGGATACGGCTAAGAAAGCAGGAGGTGGCATCATGAGTGGCATAGGTTCATTCGTGTCTGACCTCATACGTGGCAAGGGGTTCAAGGAGTCTCTTGCTGGCGGCATTGATACAATGGTTGGAAGGCAGCCTCAGTCAACCGTTGCAGGATATATACCGCAGAGCAGCTATGGAGTAAGCAGAGGTTCACCTGGAACGCCAGCTCTCGATAAATATGGATCTGTAGCTGGTATAGATGCTCTCAAGTCTACACTTGATACAACTATCAGGTCACATGAGGGCCAATATATCGTTGCCGTCATACCGATGAACACCTTCAAGCAGATGGTGATGATGTACATGGCTCAGAAGAACTTCGATAAAGCTGAGATAGACGCAGTGGTCAGGCAGATTGATGCCGCTATGTCAGAGAGAGTTGTTACTACTGGAGATCAGAACAAAGCCATATCACAGATGCAGCAAGGAGCTCAGCAATACGGCTTTCCCATTCTTTCACAGCCAGGGTTCTCTAGTAGGTCTGCACAATACATGTATCCCAAGTATGGAGGACAACAAACGCCTCCAGCTCTACAAGGTATGCCACCAGGAGGTATTGTTGCTTCTGGCGCGGTTGCTAAATAAATCTCCATTAAAGATATACATGTCAGGAAGAACTAACCTCCCCGCGAGTCAAGTCAAGGTGAGCAAGCTAGACTATTTGGAAGACAATGGAGAGCGACACGCCATTGTTGATCTACCACAACTTAAGAAAGATGAGTCCGTCACATTCGAACTACAACTTGGACCTAAGACAGAGGCCACAATGCTTCCATTCGTAACGATTATGTCTCCATCAACATCTGTGAGATATACACATACCGCGAACTATGTCTTAGAGGGCAACAAGATGCTAATTACTGTACATAACCTTGGACCTCTACCAGCTCCTCCTGCCAAAGCAGCCGTATTCGTCAAGCCAATGTAAACAAAAAGAGAGTCGAGGCTCTCTTGGGTCGCACATAGATATAGGCACATCTTTTTGCTTTCAAGCTTTGACCGATGCAACTGGCACTGCTATCTTAAGTGCTTCGACCACTTTAGGTGCTTCGACTACCTTAGGAGGTTCAGGCGCTGCTGGAGAGATAACAGGAGCTAGGACAGTAGTTCCTTTCTTAGCATCGAGGGCTAACTGGATGGCCGCTTTCTTTAATGGCCTTCCTGTGGCATCAACGACAGATACACCTGCTGCACATGCAGATGCACGTAGGTTCTGATAGTCGAGGAGAGGACTAGCTTTCTTTTTATCAACGGGATCAACCTGGCGTGACTTACGTCCAGTCGATTGAAATGGAGGTGGACTTTGCATGAGAGCTAGGATGTGCATAGCCCTCTGCATCTGTTCAATGTCATATGATGGCTGCACTTCCCTGATTTGGCGCTTGACTGGTTGGGGTTTACGTTTAGGAACAGTAGACATGTGTGTATACTTCTTTATTCCAGCCATAAAGTATATAACTCATCGACTCTACAACATGGCCTATTGGTCAAATGGCTCTCAGAACATAATTGCTACTAGTTTGATAGTCGGAGACTCCAATCCGATACTCGACATCACCGATACTATCACAGCTCCTGGGTCCAGCTCGGAGCTTCCCACAACTAAGGCTGTTGTCGCTTATTCAAGCTCTGGATCACCTCTCACGACTAAGGGTGACCTATTCACGTTCTCTACTGTGAACGCACGACTACCTGTGAGCGTCACGAATGGACAGGTACTCACTACAGATGCTACTCAGGCCACCGGCATCAAATGGGCAACCCCTACTGGAGGGATACCAGATACACTCACTACTAATGGAGACCTTCTTACGAGAGCAGGAGGTGTCTACGCACGTGTAGGAGTAGGATCTACCAATGATCAGATCACCGTTGTAGCAGGTGCGCCTACGTGGAGCCATAACAACGCCGGTTATGTGATGAGCGGAGTAGGAGATCTCCTCACTACAGCTACGGCTAATACCTTGGTACGCATCCCTGCCGGTGGCGCTGGAACAGTACTAACTAGTAATGGTACTACTCCATCATGGCAAGCAGCCGCTGCAGGTACTCCGACTTTCACTAGTCCTCTCACCGTTACTACCACGACTACTCCTCAGGCATCCTTCAAGTATGATGCTACCCATGGCGCCACATACTCGATAGATAGTGCTGGTGTTCAGAGGATCGCTACCGATGGCGGAACAACTAGCTTCCAGGATACCACCGATGTATCCGGTACGTTAGCTTCCTTAAAGAGTCTAGGGGGTATCTTGGCCACGAAGACCGTCAAGGCTACAACAGACCTCATTGCTGGTGGTGTCTTCTATGGAACTACCGAGGTACTCACCTCCACTGCTGCAACTCAACTAGCTATCAGGTATGACGCTAGCCATCAGTCGACATTCGGGGTAAACTCCAATGGTGACCTGAGTATTGGTACGACTCTCTGCACTATCAATGGCTGGGAAGAGCATGGAACATATATCACGCCAGGTGCGCAGTCTACTTGGTATCGAGTCTGGTCGCAACCTCCTGGCACATACGATGGCATGTTTCGCTTCAGGATCAGCACACGAGGCGATGATGTCAATCCTGCTGGCATCCTCAACCTCGACATTCGCTCAGAGTCATCCGGTCTCATCTGGCCATACAATGGAGTTACTCATGTACGAGGAGAGTGGGAGATAGTTGACCCTGGCCTAAGGGTTCTCGTCATAGATTCCGCAACTAACCTTGGTAATGGGGGCTACTGGAATATCTACGTAAAGAGGACCGGTGGTACTGGCTATAATCCAGCATATGATCTAGTGATACGCGTAGTAGGTGAGCAACTAGGCGTCAGACCTCTCATCGCGTTCTCACCACTAGTAAACAACCTCACCTTTGCAGATACCTCAGGTGATCCATATCTCCCTAACGGCTATCCTGATGATCGGAACTCTAGTGGCAATCCTGGATATCTTCATGCAAGTGGAGGCTGGAGGACAGCATGGGACTCCGCTGGCTACACAAGGGCTTCTCCGGCGCCCGCCATACCTTACTTCTTCCCTAACACGATTCGTAGCATGGGCTCACTCGTCTTGCAAGAGCAGACACCAGGTACGTCCCCGAATGATGCCTTGAGGATACAATACGACCCATCGAATGAAGGTTCTATAGGTGTAAGCTCTACAGGTCTTGTAACTATTACGAGTGTTGGCACTGCTACTGGTGTAGCTATCCCTCAGACTCTATATACAGATACTGTAGAGCCAAAGACTGTTCTCTATGTCTCGCTTCCTCATGGAATCCGGATAGGTCCTACTAATAATGTTAACTACAATCCTTCTACGCTTGACATCTACCAAGTTGGACAGTTCATCATCCAATTCACTGGCCCATATACATGGAACGCCCTCTTCCAATACCAGCATTGTGGTAATAAGGTATCTCTTCACACCAATGGCTTTGCATCAACTGCCACAGCTACAGCACCATTCACTGGAGCCAATACTAACTTCCCATTGTATATTCTCCCTACAGCTACTACGAAGCACCTCATAGCTACTCAGAATGCGACTTGGTCAGCTGGCAGTGTCGAGATAGATGCAACAGGCATCATTACTATTTATTCTGATCCTGACGCTGGGACATTTACGAATGGTCTTACTGCGGCCATAAAGGATCTCAACATCAGTTACATAATCGTATAAAGATGGCGATAGACTATAACGGAGTCGAAGTGATAGGTGGGTTCATCATGAGAGCGATCATAAGCCTCATAGTCGTGCTAGTATCAGCTGTCATGCTTTCAAAAAATCCTGACTCCGCTCTGTGGATTACTCTCATCTCTACTCAAGCAGGATTGTGGTGGCCGACAGTAACAGGTGGTATAGGTAACGCTGTACGAGCATTAAGAGAGCCACAGCCAGCTGATAATATTCCTCCATTGGCTGCGATACCGCATGCGGCATAAAAAGAATAGGTTGATCTTTTTAATAATTGACCAGGTCATATGGGCGCGGAGGTGTCTTACATATCTCCGGTATCCAATAGCTCATCGCCTTCTTGCAATATGGACATATATTACCTTCATATACCTCTCCACTGCAAGACGGGCATCTCTTGACATTCTTTTTGGACCAGCTCTCTATCATTAGGTATAGGTCTCCTGGATCCTTAGCATCGCCCATAAAGAAGCTCACGGCTCGACAGTACTCGTTCCAACTATATGACATTTACTCATATGATAAATATGTCTAGCGAAGTCCAATCAGTCCTCATACCACGCACGTTCACACAAATCAACGCCATCGCTTGGCTAGAGGCACATGGGTATAAGAACAAAAAGATAGACATCACAGATGACTACTATCGCTTTAGACAAGAGGAGCCTATCAAGTTCAAGCGCTTCACTATGCAGAAGTTACCTAATGGCGTGCAGCTCATTATAGGATGGCATATACGCTAAAGAGTCATACTAGGTGCTACACGTATCTTTTTATAAATCGCCTTGATCCTGAATGACGCTATCCAGCTAGTGACATGCTTACCTATTACCTTTACAAGTATGAGATGTACAGCAGGATTGAAGTCCTTCACACGACCTAGTAAGTCATGTTCATCACCTTCAAAGCTCACAATATCTCCCTTGCACACCTGCATTTATATTGAGGGTTATAAAGATATATGACGACTGAGGTAGAGAGTGTACTAATCCCACGTACATGGACACGTGCTGATGCCTTGGCTTGGCTACAGACGTATGGGTATAAGTCAGATCAAGAGGAGAACATCTTGCCTAGGTACTTCAAGTTTAGGCAAAGGCCAGGTAGTGACTTTCAACGCTTCGTTACTAGACGTCTCGGTGGAGGTGTCATGCTAATTATGGGATATCTACCATGGCGCACATATGAGTTCTCATCAACAGCTACCTTTGCTAATGAGGAGGCTAACCGTAATAGAGAGCCTGAGGCTCCACGTGAACATTATGATCCTCATGATTATTACGGAGGAGGCAATATATCTAGAGAATAGAATTCTAATGTATTAATATTCCCTAAAGATAATGCCTCTCAATCGTTGCACATACATTATGCTCAAGGGTCCTAACAAAGGCTGCTTATGTGGACATGGATGTAAGGGCTCTGTCTGCAATCGTCACACACCAGAGTTCCTCGAAAAATGTAGAAAAAGACAGCAAGAAGTATATTGCACCAGACGTCCAGACCTTCAACGTGAACATTGGAATAGAGTCACAGCCACTCTTCAGGAGGCGGCTTCAGAAGGGCATCCACTATCATACGTCTCTCAGCCTCCTCCTTCTCTGCCTTCAGAGCCTGCTTCCTCTGAGCCTGTTGCTCAATGCACTTGAAGCCGAGCCAGAGTCTATTCATGTCTGTCATTGCACTTACATCATGCCTTACATTCTTTTTGGGCTCGATGACTAGTGTCTTGGAGGTGTAGTAGTTACGTAGCCACTGCTGATGCTCTTGGGCGAATGGTGAGGCTCTCTTAATATGACTCGTTATGATAGTGAGTGAGTGCCTATGTAAGAATTGGAAGAAGTGCTCAAGCTTGAACGCCTCCATGATAGAGTCATCCCTAAATAGGTCAGTCTGCTCATGGTATGTGAGTGAGTTGATGAGATCAGAGTCGAGAGTCTTGCCTTCATACTTCTCCATGATCTTCCCTACATACTCTTCCTTAAGTACCTGTGTTCGGTGCTTACAGTCATCACCTTTACACTTGTCACAGTTGGCTGTCACGCCTTTGAAGCGCATCTTGATGGCCTCCTTCTCACCTGTCTTGATGTTAAGGGCATAAGTGGCGTAGCACTTCTTGCCACAGCCTATCCAGCATGGCGCTCTCCAGTTAGTATCAAGACCATTAACCCAATACGTGTATGTGTCTATACACCATATACCCCCAGGTGTGTATGTATCACTCTTAGTATCCTCTCCACGCCACCAGGTCTTAGTAAGATTATTCCAGAAGGTCTTGCCCTTCACATACCAAGCCAGTTTGCAGTCTATGATGTCCTTAGTCGTGTCATCGGTCATGACTCCAGGCCTTAGATCTGGGGTATCCTTCAGAACATTGCGAAACTCCTCATGTGCTAATGCGGCTCTATAACCTGTCTCAGTCATTATGACTCCATCTGTCTCCATGCAGAGAAGCTCACTATATGGAACATGCATAAGTATCTTAGTTACAATACCCATGCGTGCCCATTCATAGATGAGGTTAGTATAGAGATGAGGCTTGCCAGAACCCTTGAGACCATCTCGCATATATGAGACGACATACATGTCATGCCCAAACTCCTCTGGGTCCTTCACGTTGGTAAGACCATAACGCTCACGTAGCTGTGCTGTCTTTTTGTCTGCCCTGTCTCTACCTAGTATAAGCTCCATGGATGACTTGTGATCCCTCTGTGCCATCTTGCCTGTTGGTATGAGGATAATAGCCTTACCTAGAGCACGCTTGCTACTATTAAATGGCTCTCCATGCATCTTCTTCATGTCTTCTTCTACCTTCAGCTGATAGTACTTCTCCATGAATGGCTTACAGCATCTAGCAGTATCCTTGAACGTAAGACCGTCACCTATAAGTATCTTGCAGCCAGCTTTGAGAGCCTCAGTAATGCCTATGGATGAGACGACTTGAACTCCAGGTACATCTGGCTTGGTCCATTCAAGTCCTCCTGCTACCCTCACAGGGAATACGACGAAGTCGGGCTGCTCTAAGACTATCACATGGAAGATGCCTATGTTGATCGTCTCCATTAGGTCCTTATCAGCAATACGCCAGTAACGTCTATCGGCCTTCGAAGTGTCTCCATAGGTATATACGAGTGGCTGGATGTCATCACCAACTTTCATGTGTTGCTCTGTAGCTATCTCTGATCTGAGGTCAATGTAATCAGCATCTCCTAGTGGAAAGTACTCCTCAAGGCAAGGTCTTACATACTGTGATCGCTCATCCAAAGATCTGCATCTATCCTCGTCGTAGTTCATCACATGCCAGATATCTGAGCGACCGGCTATCTGCATCTTACGCAATAGTGCCTCTAACACAGTTGCCTCGATCGTCTGTAGCTCTAAGGATGTCTTATGCTCGATGAACTGCTTGTACTCCTCTGCATGTGCAGTGACGAATATAGGCAACCTATGAACCTTATGCTTAGGCATATGCGCGAGCATCTCGTTGAAGGAGAACTGACCAGCAGTCATATACTCGAATAACCTCTTGCGTATCTGTATCTTTAGATATGATCCATGACGCTCAATAGATGCTACTGCACACTGAGGACAGTTGCGCTTAGTGCACGTCATCCTCCTAAGCATCTTGACCACTTTACTCTCATAGCTAGTCTCTTGGTCTTGTGAGTCAACCTTCTCCTTCTCAGCTCTCAGTTGTGCTCTACATTGCTTTAGATAGTTCTCTTGTGCCAGTATGTCACTCCTAAGAGCCATGTCTATCTCTGCTGTGCGCTTCAGGTCCTCTCGCTGAAGTTTGATATGCTTGCTCTGCTTGGCAAGCTCTCTTCGCTTATTAGCTATGTCATCTAACTCAGACTGTATGGCACTTGTCTTGGTACGTGGTAGTACATGGATATCTACATGCTTAGTCTTGAGGCTCTGTAGAGGCCTAAGTAGACCATCTAGCTTAATGAAGATCTGATAGACAAGCACAACATCCCTAAAGGCATATGAGCGATACAGCTCCGACCTTAGAAAACTCTCCATACGATTAGAGACACCATCTACCTTCAGATAGTCGCTCTCATACATCTTCTGCACATTCAGATGGTCCATATCGCCCTTCTGTACTGGCAGGCCAAAGTCGGCTGCTACTTGAGCTAGCTTGCCTGGAAAGAGCTTACAGACGTCGATGAAGGTAATATTATCTACCTTGAGCCTTAATATGTCTCTCGCCGCTACGAACGTGGTGACTGTGTAGAGTGATGCTGTTGGCTCTAGGTCACTGAGAGCGTATTGAATAAAGATCTGGTTGTCGAAGCGACTGCCATTCCATGTAAGGACCAATGGCTGATAAGGCATCATCCTGCAAGGACATATGTGCTTCCTCAGGTACTTGAGTGACTTCATACGCCACTGTTCACACTCGAAGGCGAACTTGCGTATCTCTGCGAAGGCCTCCTTGATTATATTACTACCATTGCAGCGCATGAAATTACTCTGCTCATCATACTCTAGATGATTGTCCTTGACTGGATCAGGTGCTGTGAAGAGAACCCGCTTATGAGCCCATACCTTCCTAGGTACCTTAGTGCCATCAGGACCTTCGCACATGAACTCGTATGACTTGAGGTTCTGAAAGTCATCTGGGTTCCTCATGAAGAGTTGAGCACCATATGGGACAATACAGCCATTCTCCACTAGCCACACAGTCTCTGTGTCAAAGCAGATGTATATAGGCGCTGAGTACTCTGACTCCTTGGCCCTTAAGATCCTAATGCAATTAGGCATGTAACGCCTAGCATCCTCTTGTATCTCTTCCGTAAGTGTGATACCATTCGTGTCTATGAGTAGCTCTACATGGTTGATACCAGTCCGTGGATCAGGCTTAATGATCACGTCATAGATCTTATCGTACGTACCTAGTGCTGCCTTCTGGAGTCTGACACACTCAACTCCATCTGCATCTTCTCCAAAGACATACAGGTTGAACCCAACCCTATTGGCTGAACATAGTGAGATGAGCTTGTCATGTGTGATAGGCAGCATGCCCTTGTATTGTGAATAGATGTTGTGGTACTGAATACCCTTGGCCAAGGCAATTGCATAGAAGAGACAGTTATATCCCTCTGGGCATGCAATCGTCTTGTAGATGTGATTGCCATAGATAGTACTCCTCAGCTCCCAGTGAATACCTTGCAAGTACTTTATCTCTGTTGGCCCAAGACCTTCTAACATGCCCGGCGGTACAATAGATGGTGCCGCCTGTATAGGAGAAAAGGTAATAGCGAACTGAGTGAGATCGATGTCCACTGGCTGATCTTCGAAGACCTTATACCTCTCTAATCTCTCTCTGGCCTTACCACCTGGCAATGCAAATAGATCGAGTAGCCTATCTGTTACCTCCTCTTGCCAGATCCTGACGGCCTCCTCGAT
>Ga0315277_10009760_pt1 | contig 12233 bp, 13 predicted proteins | sample YL17G05_15_MG_FD_203695 | JGI IMG/M metagenome (GOLD analysis project Ga0315277, IMG submission 203695) | Sediment microbial communities from Yellowstone Lake, YNP, Wyoming, USA - YL17G05_15 | ecosystem: Environmental > Aquatic > Freshwater > Lake > Sediment | place: USA: Wyoming | collected... | reverse complement strand
TGCTCACTACAAAGGCTGGGCCACGAACGCGGAGTCGGAACAATGGTTTAGCGTGCGCCCGCCCAAGCGGCTGGCGAACGTGATTCCACTGGCCGCCAGCCGCGGCAACATCTGACCGCCTGCCTGTGAAGGTCAAACGCAAACGGATGAAGTTGTCCGAGATGCTGGCCGGGCTTCACGGGCGATACAAATGGTTGGGGACTTGGCCAGCCATCCCTCACGCGCTCCGCCGTGACGAGCCTGATCCCCGGCGTGCTCCGCTACAGCAGCGGCTTCTGACCGTTACGGCGCAACCCGACGGCACAATCAAACGTGCAGAGGTGACAATTGAAGTTCCGCCAGATGTTCCGCCGAAATGGGTTGAGAACATCTACGAACGGCTTTTTGAGAAGATCCTGCCGCCCCAAAAGGGCATGACCGTTGAGTGTTACGACGCGGCGATTTTCGGTTACACCTACGCCGCTATCAGCCGTGAAAGGGCGGCGCGGCTGGCAACGATCAAAAGCCTGCCGCCCGACTCCAAAGATCGGAGAGCGCATGAGGAAGTGGCGAAACTCTACAAGCCGACTCTGGAAGCGTGCCGCCGCAGAGTTGATGAAGTCCTAGCCGATTGGAAATTGCCGGAGGCCGCAGATTATCTGGAAGGCTATGCCTACGGCATCACGTGCCAGCATCGTGAAGAAGGTTGGACGCCTTCAGCCAAGACCGAGACGCTGCAAAACTACAAGGCGATGGTGCACTACCAGGAGGCCATTCAAGATTTGATTCGCCAGAAAAAGACCGCGAGGGAAATTGGTCAATACATCGCAGAGCGAGCCATGATGCGCGACGGGAAGACAAGCCTCGCCCGCTGCATGGGGAATAATGAAGATGCCTGGGCCGACTACCTGAGCAACTTTCAAAAACTCTGCGCTCGCATAGAACTTCCGCTGCCCCACCGCGGACGCCCCGCCAAAATTCGGACACGCGAAGAATAGGCTGTCCGTTTTCGCGCGCCTGCACTCATGGGAAGATGCGAGCGTGCAAAAGCAACATCATGCAATGCCCGCCGGTGCTGCCGGGGCGGGCGATCAAACCGAACCGGCTGGCTTCGTCAACGAGCAAACCCTGCTGGGGCGGATTCCGGTTTGTCGCCGGACCCTGAAAAACTGGCGCGACGCCGGGAAAATCCCTTTTGTAAAAATCTCAGCGCGTGTCCTCTACCATCTGCCGAGCGTGGAAGCCGCGCTCCTGCGGCAGCAGAGGAACCCCGTTTCGTGAACCCGCCTGAATCTTTCCGCGCTGCCATGTGCGCCGCCGGCGATCTCTTTGACCTGAGATGAACTCGACGTTGCCACAACTTCTGCAAGACATCTCCGCGCCCGTTTCCTTCGGACTTGATGTCCAAAGGCCGTGGGAATTGGAAACCCGCAGCACCGGCGACGTGCTCGTGGACATCCGAGGCGGTGCATGGCGTGAGGCGATTCTCCACTTGCGCTCACTGGTGCCCGACAGCGAAACGCAACGCGAGGCCAAGCGGCAGCTTCCGTATGCCTGTTGGTCTGGCACGTTCCGACGGCGGGAGAACGAGGGATTGATTCAGCACTCCGGGCAGATCGGAGTGGACTTGGACCACCTCTCCAACGCGGATGGCACGAAGGCGATTCAGGACGCCGTGGCGGACCCGTTCTGCCTGGCCGCGTTCCGTTCCGCACGCGGCGGCGGTGTGCGCCTGCTGTTCTGCATTCCGCCGTGCAACGCCAGGGCGCACGACGCCATTTTCGAGCAGGTTGCCGAACACATCCGCAACACCTACGGGCACGACCCGGACACTTCCGCCCGCGATGTCTCCCGGGCGTCTTTCGTCTCGTTTGACGAGGGGCTGTGGTGCCGCCCGAACGCCAAGATTCTGCCTGTCCTCCTTGATGGCATGTCACACAGCGAAGCTGTCCCCTTATCCCGCTGTGTGACATCCGTTGTCTATTCCGGCCAACTCGCCTTGACGCCTTGGGTCTGGATGGGCCGCTACCATGCGGGGATTTGACCAAGGCGGACGGGACCGCGTTGACCCATCGCAACCTGCTGAGGCTCGGGAAGGCGATGGCGTTGCACGCCGAACGGATTGGGCATGTCCTGACGGAGCGCGATTATGATGACGCGGCGCGGGCTTGGTTCAACGAGCACCGACGGAAGGAACTTCGATTGCGGGGCGACTTGGCCGAATACCGCGGCGAACTGCGGCGGAGCGTTGAAGGGGCACGTCGGAAGCGATGGTTCACGGCTTCAGCCGAGAAATGGCTGCGCTGGACTCGGCACCGGGATTTTCCAAACAGGCCGGAGGAACGATTGCTCTATGCCATCCGCCGACACTGCAACGAACACGGTCAGAGGGAATTTTTCATGGGCGCACGCGACGCGGGCATCGTCTGCGGCACGTCCTACCGGACCGGGGCGCGGCTCTTGAAGAATTTCGTGACGAACAAACGCTTGCACCTGCTCACCGCGCCGGATGAACGAAAGCCGTATCACGCATTCGATTACCGCCTAATTGAAGATGGCGACACAACCAACGGAGAACCACACCATGAAGAAAAAATACCGGGTAGTCATCGGATCAAACAACTGCCCCACGAACGATCCGTGCGCGATATGCGGCCAACGAACCGATCCACGCGGCTTCTTTGACTTTTTCCTGGAAGGCACGCTGAACCTGGTTTGCGATCAATGCGCTGAAAAGCATAGTCCGGGGCTGACGCTCCTTTATGAGCGTGGAATTGAAGTCGCACAAACGACGGCGCTAAATCTCTGCGTCGTCACCAGACCATCACACCTGCCTCGCCCGCCCGCCACTCAGGCCGGACGGCTCAATCTTCAAGCCGGGTGTGCTCAAAACACGGGGGCAGCGTTGAAGTTGGAGGGGTGAAGCGATGACGAAACCGAAATACACCGCAGCGGTTCACCAGCGGATCGTCAAGGCCATCCGCGACGGTGCGACGCAGCGCGCGGCGGCCCGCCGGGTGGGCGTGACGCCGGAAAGCCTGAGCATCTGGAAGCGCAAGCAGCCGGGCTTCGGCGAGGCCGTGGAGCGCGCCCATGCTCAGGCGCAAGTGTTCGCCGAAATCAGCCTCTACAAGCTGGCCACAAAAGGCAACGTCCGGGCGCTGATTGCGTGGTTGCAGGCAAGGCGGCCTGAAGATTGGAACTGTGAACCGGTGATTCACCAACCGGACGGAGCGCCCAGGCCAACGGTTATCTTCCACATTCCGTCCAATGGCCGGGAAATGGAAACAGAAACGCACAGCGGCGACGAGACGCACGCTGCCGAGCCATGAACTCGATCCCGCTAACTCACCCCGCCCCGCCCGCCCCGGCGGCGGCTGCTTCCGCTGGTTTGCAGCGTGGTAGCAGCGCGCCCAAGGCCGTTGGCCGCCCGTGGCCGCGAGGCACTTCGGGCAACCCATCGGGCCGACGCAAGGGCACGCTCAGCCCAACGGCGGCGCTCAAGCGCACCCTCACGAAAGCTGACTTGGAGCAGATCGTCACGAAGCTGATTGACCTCGCCAAAGCCGGCGACCGCCACGCGCTGCGGATTATCTTTGACCGGATTGATGGCCCGCTTTCGGCGGCGGCGGCTGTGGCTGTGGCCGGCCAGCAGGACGAGTTGGGTCCCATGGTGGTCCAAGTCCAATGGCCGCACGAGCCATCGGCAGACGAGAGGCAACGTCTGGGCCTTGGTGACGGATTAGCGCATGGCGACAGCGGCAGCGACGGCAACGGGAGCAGAACTGCGCCGATGCCCGGTTGAACAGGGAATCCCGGCGGGAGACAACCGCTAAGGTGCAAGCTGGACTGCGCGGCAAGTTCTCACGGCTTCAGCGTCACCTTGTAGAACCGCTGCGGGGAGAATGGTGAGGCCATGTCCAAGTAAAACCAGCCGTTGGTCGGCATCGTGTTGGTCGCCAATGGCGCCCAAATGGTCGGCGTGCCCAAGTTGGTGGTGCAACTCAAGACGTAGTCCGCGCCAAGGAGACCAGACATATTAAGGCCAGCATACATTCGCAGGTCCACGCAGGCGTCGTTCACGACCAGTTGCACGGGTGCGCTGGTCACGCTGCCAAACGTGTTCGACACGATCACCGAATAGGCACCGGCTTGACTCCCGTGCAGATCCGTCCGAACCAGGTTGGTACCTGTCTCGCCGGGAAGCGGCGCGCCACCGAAGCACCACTGGTAACCGAACGGCTGAGCGCCCACGGCAGTGACTCGGAATGTCGCGCTCTGGCCCAGGCAGCTTGTTTGGGGTTGAGGCTGTAAAGTAATCGTTGGGGCTTTGCCTGAAAGCCACCCGCACGCCCCCGGCCCGCCGTATGCGCCCATGTCATTCCGCACGCCGCCCTGCGAGGGCGGGAAGCAGGTGTCGTTGCTGGAAGGGTCGGGATTGCCCGCGTCAATGCATGGTGACCATGTCACCAGTGTCAGTGTGGTTTGGTCGGAGAAGAGCGGGTTGCTGTTGGTGTTCCCCAGACCGGGAAAGCCGTCCTGGACGTCACAGTAGGTGACATTGGTTGTCCCTGATATCTGAAAAGCACCACCAGACATTGCCCAAAAGATTGAGTTCACAATCGCCAAGCCGCCACTTGCCAAAACGCTCCCCGGCCCATTGTGTGCGAAACTACAATTCGAGATTATGAGCGGAGTGGCGGCGGAGTTGAGATAAATTGCACCCCCGTAAGAACTACCACCCCTGGCGACGTTGCCACTGAAAACGCAGTTGTAGGCAGAGAAGCTCCCCCCCCACGCGCCAATGCCGGCACCGGAGGAAATGTCGCAGGTGTTGGTGGTGACCAAGCAGTTTCGCAAGAGCAAGTTCCCTAATGCGGTAACGCCGCCACAAGCCGTGGCAGACGTATTGCCTGCGATCGTGGATCCCTCCAAGAAAATCCGGTTCGTGGGCGTAGTGCTCGCGTATATTCCGCCACCGTCATGGTAGCTAGATGAGTTCTTCGATACTGTGCAATAGCGCAACACCACGTTACCGCCAACGAGATCGGCATACACGCCGCCACCAGAACCTGAGGCGCTGTTGCCTACGACCGTGCACGACTGGAGAACCACATCACCGCCGACCATATTGGCATACACGCCGCCAGTACTTCCTGAACTAGAACTACCGTTGTTTACGACCGTGCACGACTGGAGAACCAAGTCCATCCCCGACACATCAAAGGCCAAGATGCCGCCATAGGAGTTGTTTGCGATGGTGCAGTTCTGGATGGCCGGCAGGCCGATTCCCACGCTGCGGATGCCCCAACTGGCTGAATTTGAGACCGTGCAATAGACCAGTTGCGAGCCGGGGCTGCTGTAGTTGAAGTTGATGCCCCGCCATCCGCTAGCGCCGTTGGTTTGCGTGAAGCAGATCGGTTGTGCCGCCGTTGCCACCGCTGTCAGCACGCCGTCCACCTCGAAAACGTAGTTGCTCTGGAACAAAACCCAGACGCCCGGATCGATGTTCAAGCTCACCACGTAGGTGTCGCAGGTGACACGGTACGGCGAGCCGGCCAGCGTCCAGTGGCCGTCAACGATGGTGCCACAGACCTGTGTGTCCGCTTGGCTGCGGCTCAGGCAGGCCAAGAGAACCAGAAGGCACGTGCCAGCCCGCCATCTCGCCGTTCGGTGGGGATTTGAGTGACTCTCTTGGCGCGGCCTGGCACTGTGGACAGAGGCGGCAGACAGACTGCGGGCGGGCAGCTTGATGAATTTCGCTTTCATAGGAGGAAGGTTCTGGGTGCGATTTGGCGCCTTCCGTGGAGGATTGCAAGCGCGAGTTGTCCACAAGGCAGGACGCATTTTGATCGTGCGCCTCAGAGCGACCCGTACGGCCGAAACGCCTGAATCCGCACTTTCACCGCCTCGCCGCTGGGAAAAAACGCACCACGTTCGCTTCTAGGCCACTTTGATCGTGCGCCCGCCATGCTGACATTCGACCCGGAGGAATGCGCGGCGATTCTGAATAAAGCGGCGGCGTCACCAAGGCTTTGACCGCTGGAGAGGTTGTCATCCGCATCTCAACTCGACGATTGGCCGTGGCGGCGTCCGTGTCTTCGATACGCTTCTGGTCGGAGTTCAGCTTGGCCAGCCGCTTGAGCACGCGATGGTGGTGGATAACCCCAACGGGCCGATGCGAACAAGATGTGTTGGACATTTCGGCAGGACTCGCATAGGATGTGAATGTGCCGCCGGAAGCGGCGGCCTCGCATGACAACTTCGAAAGGAAGAGCATCTTATGAATCTGAGGAATACCGTCGGCAGACTTTTGGCGTGTCTGCTTCTCCTGGTGGGTGCCGCGCTGACCCTCGCCCCGACGCCCGGTAATCTGACCATCGCGGAATATCCCGGCGGCAGCGAGAAGGAAGGGCGGGAGGGAAGCAGCGATGTTTTCGCCATTGATCATGAACTCCTCCAGCCCATTGACGCTGCGACCGGCTTGCCCACTGGCGTCCGACAGCACCGAGCCCTGACCGTGCTCAAGACGATTGACAAAGCGACGCCGGGTTTTCACAAAGCGCTCTGCACTGGGCAGAATCTGCGTGAGGCGGTCCTCGATTTTTACCGGCTCGATCCCGCGACCCGGCAAGAGATGAAGTATTACACGATCACGCTCCGGAACGTGCGGATTGTCGGAATGAAGACGATGATGCCCACCTCCTTCCTGCCAGAGAATGAAACCTACCGGCACATGGAGGAAGTGCGCTTGGTGTACGAGGAAATCGAATGGAAATGGATTCCGGACAACATCGTGGAAATGGACAAGTGGCGGATGCCGGGAGGTGCCACCGCGGCGTCCCAATCCACCGCCGGCAGCCCCTCGCAGCCGGCGCTGCAGAGGGATGTGAGCAAGCCTTCAACCTTGATGAAAACCATCGCGCCCCCCGCGGACGCCGCCACCACGAAGCAGAATGCAGCCACGGGCACCAAGAAGGGCTAGGCCGCACCTCCCACCTGAAAAGCCGCGTCCCATGACCCCAGCCGGATGAGGGGAGGGTTGTCGTGGAACTGAACTTCGCAGCGAATTTGAAATGCCCGTGGCGGAACTGTGCCGTGGTAGTTCTCGCCGTGCTGGGTGTTGCGGTGTCGTCGCACGCGAGCACCGGCGAAGTGCGCCACGTCGAGGTGCAGGGGACGCTCGGCCAGATGTATGACGCGACGATTGCCGCCGACGATGCGGAGACCTTTGGCTTGGGCATCCCGCGCGGCACCGCCTTGCCGCGCCGCATGTATCCGGTCCGGAATCTTGGCACGCCGATGATCCAGAGGCTGCAACAGCCGCTCTACAAAGACGTGCTCCTGCGCCACATTCAACGCAACCACACTGAGTATTTGGACCCCAATTGTGACGGTGACCTGCAGGCGTCACCTTCGTCACCGGCCCTTTCAGTTGCGCCTGGCGCCGCTTCTACCAATGGAGCGATCAGTCTTTCCTGGCCCGTGAGCGCAGGCCACTGGACACTGGAATGCGCGCCGGCGCTAGCTGGCAGTGCCACGGTCTGGCTCCCTGTTTCGCCCTCCTCCTACCAGACCAACGGCAGCCTCGTCTCTTTCACCGAAACCGCGCAGACTTCCCGCGCTAGGTTTTTCCGTCTGCGCCAGCCCTGAAACGAAGCTGTTTTACGCCGGCTTCCCTGCGCTGCTGGCGGCGCGCTGGAAAACGGCGGACGCTAGCGGAGCGGATCTTTCCCGACGAAGCCAGTTGTCTGCACCTGGTGCGGGCGGTGGCGCGGGTGCTGGTGTATGGGTCGTCACCGCACGACCGCTCACCACCGAAAGCAAGCGCCGCGGCTCAATCCTCCAGGTACCAGAACGAATGCGTGACCACCCCCTTGTTGTTTCCCCAGAGTTTCTTGAACGGCACCGGCTCCGCGTGCCCGTCGAGCAGCGTGACGTTCGCGCCTGAGCTGTGTACCTTGGGTCGGCCGGAATTGTAGGGCGTGATATATCCAAATGCCGCCATGCCGTCGTCGAGCAGGCCGTCGCCATCCATGTCCCGCGTGAACGGAAACTGCACCGGGGAGTAAACAAAGAAACTCGCGGTATCCATGTAGATCAGCGCGTCGGCGGGTTTCTTGATGCGCGAGAGTTTCAGGGCTGGGTTCTGCGCCCCGCCTGAGGCACCGGCGTAGTAAAACGGCGCGGTCAGCGGGCCAGCGGGGTCGTACCAGCCGTAATTCGCCCCAATCCAAGTATCCCACGACCCAATGGCCTTGAATTCGCTTTCCAGGTTCACCGTGAGCTTCCCGCCTGGGCATCTGCGCACCTCGTTTGTGTAAATGTCGGTTTCGGTTACATACACTCCGCTGCGGACTGCCTTAGCGAGGTAGGGAGCGAGCAGCGCCGTCCAGAACGGGTCGGTGCTGGTGTAAGTTCCTTGTCCAAAATGCGGCAGCCGGTCGTTGTAATCACCCGCATACATGACGGTGGCAAGTCCCCACTGCTTCATGTTCGAAATGCAGCGGATACTCTTGGCCTTGTCTTTGGCTTTGCTCAACGCAGGCAAAAGCATCGCCGCCAGGATGGCGATGATGGCGATGACGACAAGCAGCTCTATCAGGGTGAAGCCGAAACAACTGATCGGAGCTTGTCCTTTCGGCGCTGTGCAATTGACGGAGAATTGCTTCTCGCCTGTCCTCATGTGGCGAGCCTGCGCCTGCACGTTTTAAGCGTCAAGTCCTGTCATCCGAATTGGCGGTGCCGCTAGTGCATTGAGATGTGGTGGGCGAATCGTCAAAAACGCCCCTCGTTCAAAAGCCGGGACTCCATAAGCGAACGGCGGACGCGGTTTTGCCCCCCACCCCACGCCATGCCGCCACGGTCTGGCCGCAAAAGGGGGAGTCCTCATTTGTCGGACGCGCGACCACCCAACTGCCCATTTGCCGCCTCACGTCCGGTAAACCGCGAAGGCTCGGCGCGTGCTTGCCGCGCGACCGCTCACCACCGAAAGCAGGCGCCGCGGCTCAATCCTCCAGGTACCAGAATGAGTGGACGACCTTCCTCGCGGCGTTGACCTGCCAGAGTTTTTTGAAGGGCACCCACTCGACGTGCCCATCCAGCAGCGTGACATTGTCGCCGTTGTTGTGCACCGTGGGCCGGCCATCATTGAACGCGAATCCGGCGTCGGCACCCTCATGGGAGTCCACCATCCCATCGTGATTCTTATCGGAATCGAACTGATAATCCGGGTCCGCCGGGGAGTAAACGTAGTGGGTCAAGGTGTCCATGAACGTCATGGCATCGGCGGGTTTCTTGATGCGCGAAGCCTTCAAACACGGGGTGGGAGGGTTCTTGGGAAGACCGTAGTAGAACGGGCCGCTCAGCGGATTTCCCCAGCCACCGAAATGGGCGCCGACCCAGCAATTCCAGGAAGTCCAGGCTGCTGTGGCGAACGGAGGAGCCGCGGAGCTGCCAGCCGGGCATTTGCGCAAATCGGAGCGGAAGACATCCGCTTCGGCGAAGCTTGCGCCCTCCTGTGTTGGCCTCGCCACATAGGGCGCGAGCTTCTGGAACAGGAAAGGCAGCGTGAACACGTAATCGTCGGCCATGTAGGGAAGCCGGTCGTCATAGTCCATCAAATACATGACCGTGGCGGCTCCCCACTGTTTCATGTTCGCGGAACATCGGGCCGTGTGGGCCCTGCTTTTGGCCTTGCTCAGGGCGGGCAAAAGCATGGCGGCCAGAATCGCAATAATCGCGATCACCACCAGCAATTCAATCAGCGTGAACCCACTGACTGGGAATTGTCTTCTGATGGAACTGACAGGGAATTGCCTCTTGACGCTTTGCCGGAGACCGAGAATTGGTCTTGCGTCGGTGGTCATGCGGCGACTCTGCGCTTGCACGTTTTGAGCGTCAAGTCCACTTATCCGAATTGGCGGTGCCGCTGGTGCATTGAGATGTGGTGGGCGAATCGTCAAAAAAGCGCCTCGTTCTAAAGCCGGGAGTCACGCAACCGATTGCGGCGCCAGCGCGGGGGATGGGGGTGGGGAGTGCGGGGACGGGTCTGGCCCGAAAAGGAGACTTCCTGCCTTGATCCTCACTTGTCACGTTGCACCCGCGAGCAGACCACCGGCGCCGTCTGCTGCTTTCACCCCCCAGACGCCAGGCTTCTTCCTAACCTCTCAGGTGGCTTTCTTCGCCGCTTTCCAGTCCTCCAGCACGGCGAAGAAGCGGAGGGCTTCAGGCTCCTGGGGATTGGCCAGCAGGCGTTGCTTCATGCGCAAGGATTCCAACTCCGTCACATCCTCATGCTCGGCGACGTAATAGATGGGCTTGCCGCGTTCGCCGTAGATGGCATAGCAATACCAGTTCATGACGAATGGCTCGCCGCTTTTCCGGTAGTTCCAAGTTTGCCCTTGGAACACTTCCCGGTTCAAAAGCTTTTGCTTCAGGGCGCCCACAACACTTCGGTCCGTATGCTTGCCCTGAAGGATGCGCGGAGTCTTGCCGGCAATTTCGTCCCGGCCGTAACCAGTCATTTTGATCCAGGCCCGGTTCACATAAATGATGCGCGGGCCAGCGGGCCTTTCGAGGTTCACGTCCGTGACCACGATGCCGCGGCGCAGGTTTTCCAAGACGATCAACCAGTCGAATTTGAGTTGCATAACGAGTCTCTTGATTTTCAACAGTAACCTAAACAGACATGACCGCCGCCAAGAGGTCCAGCGGAGCGTGAATGGCGTATTCGATTCGGCCTTCCCAGCGGGACGAATACGCCTTGGCTGGCGACGCGGCAAGCTCAAATCGTTTGGGCGCACTGTGCACCGTGTCTTGGCGATTTGCCGCTTCACCCCCAAAACGCCCCGGTGTTGCGTGACCTGTCATGCGTGGAGACGCCCGCCGTCAAAAGGGGCCGCCCGGGCTTGCCGTTCTGTGGCTGCGCCAAAGCAGATACCTTGATTCAACCTCACCGCCAGCGGCGCGACCAGCGACGAAACCAGCATGAGCGGCGGACCGTGCGGACGCCGTGCCGCGCCGCACGCCGCTCTCCAGGGCAACGGCATTCCCTACAATCCAAAACCTTGGGACCACTCTCCCGTGCGGCTCCGATCAAGGGTGATGGCTTTGCCTTGCAAAAGACCTCCAGTAGCGCAACAGTTGCTGTTTGTGAACTCCAGGCCCGGATTCCGTATCCGATCCATGCGAATACCAAAGCTCCAGAGCTCTCGCGCCGGACGCTCTCTAGCGGCATTCACCTTGATCGAACTGCTGGTCGTCATTGCCATCATCGCCATTCTGGCCGGTTTGCTTTTGCCGGCACTGACCAAAGCCAAGAGCAAGGCCGGGCAAACCGCTTGCTTGAACAATTTGAAGCAGCTCCAGCTCTGCTGGGCAATGTATGCCGACGATGACAACGACCGACTGGTGATGAATGACCCCAATGTCGGTCCCGGTTCGCAGTCATGGATCCTGGGCTACATGGACAGCAATAACGCGGACTCCACCAACAAGACCCTCATCGAGAAGGGACTGTTGTTCCCCTATAACAAGTCCACGGCGATTTACCGCTGCCCGAACGATCTGGGCCGTTCACTGATCGGTCGCGTGACGTACTTGCGCGTCCGAAGCTATTCGATCAACGGCTATATGAACGGCTGGGATGTCGGCCTGATCTTCTTCGGTCAAAAAGGCTACAAGGTGAACAAGAAAACGGCCGACATCACTTCGCCGCCGGCTGCCCGCGCATTCGTGTTTCTGGATGAGCACGAGAACAGCATTGATGATGGCCACTTCGGGTTCGCGCCGGAAGGGGACATGTGGATGAACTTGCCCGCCATCTGGCACAACAGCGGGTGCGACTTCTCGTTTGCCGACGGTCATGCCGAGTGTTTCAAGTGGCGCGATCCGCGCACCCTGGCGCTCAAGGTGATCAACAGCGTGAGTACGCCCAACAACCCTGACTTGAAGCGACTTCAGGCCGCCGTCGCCACCAAGAACTGACCTAGCGGTGCCCCCGCGAGGTGTTGAGCAACAGTGGTGCGGAGTGGCGAACCGATGCGATTGACGGTTTCGGTCATCTCCCAGTGAAAGTCTTAAGATCCCCGATAGTTACCGGGCGGCTGACCATCAAGACGGATTGGCAGCCAAGAGGCGGGAAAAGCACGAAACCGCGAGACATCACGACAGGCCACATGCGCGGATGTCCTGTAAACATCGGGACCGCCGCAGCCGTCGCCAGAACGGATGGTCAAAAACGCGCCTCGTTC
>Ga0315277_10009759_pt1 | contig 12233 bp, 12 predicted proteins | sample YL17G05_15_MG_FD_203695 | JGI IMG/M metagenome (GOLD analysis project Ga0315277, IMG submission 203695) | Sediment microbial communities from Yellowstone Lake, YNP, Wyoming, USA - YL17G05_15 | ecosystem: Environmental > Aquatic > Freshwater > Lake > Sediment | place: USA: Wyoming | collected... | reverse complement strand
ACTCGATCCCGAAGACATCGCGGGACCGCTCGATGTACGAAGGCGTCATCAGCAGCGGTACAGACAGCCTGTCTCTGTGAAATGATTTCGTGAGCGAGGAAATGGTATTCAAGACCTCGGTGCTCAGACTGTCAAGAACGGCGACCGTGTTGATGTCGCTGTCACCGTGCTTATAGTCGCCCGTCAGGCTGCTGCCGACGACGGTCAGGCTCCGCAGGTTGTCGCGCAGTCCCACCTTCAGATCGGCCAGCATGGCCCGCAGCGGCTCGCGGATGTTCTCGCGAAGCATGTCCAGCCGTGGGGTATTCTGAATGTCCGCCATGTTCCCACCCCTTCCTTCGGGAAAGTACTCCTATCGCCGACCAGTGTACCGTGCCGGCCGCCCGATGGCAAGTGCGGCGTGACGCGCGACTGCCGCGCCGTAACGCCGGTGTGCCATTTTGGCCGCCAAAGCTTATGAAAGGACGCCGATGACGCCTTTTTCTTCATGGAATTCAGGGATTAGCGCACCTGCGGCTCTGGCATGCGACTTGCTCATACCCCTGATAGAACTGCGGCTCTTTAATGTGAAGCTCGCAAGTGGTGCTTGAATGAGAAAGGGGGTTTCAGGCATATGGCGATCATACCTTGGACAAGACGAAACAGAAACGAATTGTCGCGGCTGGACCGTGAGATGGACAGTCTGTTCGGCAGCTTTCTCGCCGGACTGGGCGAGCCGTTCTTGGGATACCGGGCCTGGCCCGCGATCGACGTAGCCGAGAAGGAAGATGCAATTACGGTCCGGGCTGAAGTGCCCGGCTGCAAGCCCGAGGACATCGATGTATCCGTCTACGGCGACACCTTGACAATCGCCGGCGAGAAGAAGGACTCCCACGAGGAAGAAGGCGACGGCTTCTATCACGTTGAGAGCAGCTACGGGTCCTTCCGGCGGGAAGTCCTGCTGCCGACGAGCGTCGACGAGGAGAAGATCAACGCCGACTACAAAGACGGCGTCCTGTCGATCACGCTGCCCAAAGCCGAGAAAAGCAAGGCCATGAAGGTCAAGGTCAAGGGCTAAGTCGTCCCTTGGCCCCACAGGTCAGTGGTTCACGATGTGCCGCCCCCGTCGGCTGGGGCGGCACATCGGTTTTGTCAAGCCGGCTTCATGGCGAGGATTTTGTCGATCCGCTTGGCCAGATCGGTCAGGTAGGTTTCGTCGCCGCCGGAAAGCTCCGTGGTCATGTAGCTGGTGAAGTTGATCTCGGCCAGCGCCTTGCGGACCTGGGGCCAGTTCACGTCGCCGTCGAGCAGGTTCGTCCACTGGTAGCCCTGACGCTTGAAGTCCTTCAGGTGGATGCGGACGATTCGCTTGCCGACTGTACGGACCCAGTCCTGGGCAAAGCCGAACAGGATCATGTTGCCGACATCGATGTACGCCCGCAGCCAGGGATCGTCGAACTCGTCGACGTATTTCGCGAACTCAATCGGGCTCAGCAGGAACTTGTTCCACACGTTTTCCACCGCGATGATCACTTCCAGCTCCTTGGCCAACGGCAGGAGCTTTCGCACATTCTTCTGAGACCGCTCCCAGGCCTCGGCATAGCCGACCTCCTCGTTGACGACGGCGGGCACCAGCAGCACGACGTCCGCACCCACTGCCTTGGCGCAGCGCAGCGATGTTTCCATGCTCGCCAGACCCTTGGCCACATTCTCCGGCCTGGGGTCCGACAGTGGCCCGCCCCAGCCGTTGACGATCGAGTGGATCGGCACGCCCGCCTGTTTCGCTTGGGTGCCCAGCTCCTTCGCAACCGCGAGATCCTGTATCGGGCCGTTCAGCTCGATTCCCTCGAAGCCGCATTTCTTCGCGAGCGCGAACTTCTTCGCGTCCGGCAACTCTTTCGGCAGCATATTGGATTGCAGCGCCTTGAGCGGCCGAGACCCCTCAGGCTTATTCTGTGCGCGGGCGGCCGCGGCGAGCAGGCCGGGTCCTGCCGTGACGGCGGCAGCGTACTTGAGAAAGTCGCGACGTGCGGTAGTGGGCTCGTTCATTGGTATGCCTCCTGTTCAATGGGTGTACGTTGTCTGCTGCTCAGTCGGGGCGGCCAACAGCCATTCTCTTCGCCCGTCCGGGCCTCCATTGTATCCCCATCTCCGCCAGCGTCGAGATGCAGCTTGGGAATTTCGAGCGCGGTACCCTTACGGTCAGACGACAATCGCCGGCACGTCCTGTAATAACCACGCTTGCTGGGCTGACGGCCATGTGTGCGCTTTTTCCGTCCCGGGACTCCGAGAGCCTGACCTCACGAGTGCATGGGTCCTATAAAACCACAGCGCACCCCATTGCGGCTTGCCGGATGGCGCCATGAAGATATCGGCATTACTCCTGGCGAGGGCAGGGACTTTGGAGTAATGAAATGGTCGAATGATGCGTGGATGACGCGCATGCTCGCCGTAATTCCAGCATTCCACTTCCCCTGTCCTCGCCAGTGGGGACACGGGCCTGAATACTCTGGCATCGGGGAATTTGCCAGGACGCAGAGGGGTTCGGGGACCGGTTTTTGTGCCGATAAGTGGTGCTATTTATCGACCCTCAAGGTCCTTTTATCGGCCCGTCCCATAAAAGGGTAAAGTTTTTGTCACGTCCCTGCCGAAGATGAATGTGTGGGCAATTTTGTGGCGGATCAGTGCTGATAAGCGGGTTTTTTGGCCCTGGGATGAACGGTCGTCGGCGTGTGGACGACGGCCTCTATGGCGCTCATAACCGGAGACGAACATGAGAACAGTAGCGATTGTGAACCAAAAGGGCGGCTGCGGCAAGACCACGGTCTCCATCAACCTGGCCAGTGCGCTGGCGGACCTGGGCAAGAAGGTCCTGCTGGTGGACATGGATCCCCAGTCGCACTGTGCGGTCGGTCTGGCCGTGCCGGAGGAACAGATCGAGCAGAGCATCTACGACGTGCTGATCAGCAGGAGCCGCAATGAGCCGATGCGACTGACCGAAATCCTCTGGCAGATCAGCGAGCGCCTGGAGCTGGCCCCCGCCAGCATCGATCTGTCGGCGTTCGAGCAGCAGATGGCCGGCATCCCCGACCGCGAATGCTGCCTCAAGAGCGTCCTGGCCGACATCGACGGGGAGTATGATTTCGTCGTGGTCGATTGCCCGCCCGCCGTCAGCCTGCTGACCTTCAACGCGCTGCGCGCGGCGACTGACGTCCTCGTCCCCGTCGAGACCGGCTACTTCGCCCTGCATGGCCTGAGCAAGCAGCTCGAAACGCTGAGCATCTTGTGCAAGCGCTGCCAGCAGGAAGTCTCCGTCCGCGTCCTGGCGAGCATGTACGACATCCGCACGAAGATGGCCCGGGAGATCCTCGCGGAGCTCCGCTCCCACTTCGCCGACCGCATGTTCAAGACGGTGGTGAATTTCAACACCCGGATCAAGGAGGCGGCCAGCTTCGGCCAGCCGGTCAGCGAGTACGATCCGGCCAGCAAGGGCCAGCAGGATTTCCGCTCGCTCGCCCAGGAAGTCATCGGGGTCGAGCCCGGGCAACTCAAGAGCAAACGTCTCGTCGATTCCCTGGCCGATCAACTGGAGTCGATCGGCGCCAGTGCCACCGAGCTTCTCAAGACGGCCAAGCCGGTCGTGGTGGCCGAGCCGGTCAGCCCGCCGCCCGCCGATCTGGATGTGGACCTCGATGTCGAGCCGGAGGAAGAACTGCCGGAGATTCCGCAGGTCGAATCCGCCGGGGTCGCCATCCAAGTCGCGCCGCAGAGCGTCGAGCCTGTCGCCCAGGTCGCACCGGAACCCGCGGCCAAGGCCCCGCAGACGATCGATCAGAAGCTCTCCGATTACTACGGCGTCAACCAGATCGAGGACGCCGTCGTCTTCGTGACCCTCTATCCGAGGGCCAAGAGCGTCCAGATCGCCGGCGACTTCAACAACTGGCAGCCCGCCACCAGCCCGATGGAGCGGGTCGGCGACAGCGGCATCTGGCAAGTGAAGATGAAGCTGCCGCACGGCATCTACCGCTACCGCCTCGTCGTCGACGGCCAGTGGCAGCAGGACCCCTACAACGAGCGCACCGAGATGAACCCCTACGGCGAGTACAACTCCATCGTCGAAGTGAAGTAATCCCGCTCGCGCCCGCGGCCGTAACTCGGCGGCCCTCCTGAAGAACAGAGTTCAGCAAGGGTGCCAGGTCCACGCTTCACGCTTGCGTGGACCTGCGTCATCGTGAGACACACGCTTACGCTCGCGCAAGCATGTCCTCGGCAAGGACGTTCCGCATGGCTACGCGAGCGTAGCCACGGCACACCCTGCATCGTCCCGGGCGCGTGACTTCACCGGGGGTCGTGACAAAAATTCCGCGCGAGGGGACAGTTTGCACTTGACAATGCGGTGAATGCCGCTACACTAACGGTGCAACATGTAAGTTCTTCGTCATTGCGGTTGTACGGTGTGGGGTAAATAGGGTAAGGGCATGGATGCTGTGCGTGCACTGTCCCCACGGACTGTTATGGCCGCTCACTTCTTTCTGAGAGCCCGGGTGGCTGGGCCCGTCGGTCATTTCTTCGTCCGTCTGGTGGTCTGTCTCTCTACCGGGTGCGCTTGAACTGCCGCCGGACAGAGTAGACGTCCCCCAGCAAGGCGTACGTGTCGCATGGTGGCTTGCCCTCGCTCATCGTGCGCTGCCCGACGGGGTGAGCGCGCAGGCCCGGCCCGGCCTACGGAGAAGGCCGGCACGCGGCTCGACAATCAGGGTTGTGTCTGCGCGTCCTTGAGACGACAGCACGGGACACGGTACCCAGCGTAAACGCTTGGAGGGTGTTCCACAGGCGGTATCCGAACCGGGAGAAGAGTCCCTGCGCACGTGACGTTCTGCAATGTGCAGGACGGGGAGCAGGCAGCGCAGATTCTTCCGGGGGCCGGGGACGGCCTCTCGACAACTTTGCGCCAACGGAGTCTTAGCAATGGTTAAGGAGAATGATGATGAAAAGGGCGGGGATCGTCCTGCTGATTCCCCTCGTGTTGATCGCAGCATCGGCACAGGGGCAGCAGACCAATGCAAACAACGTCACGAACACACAATCTCAGAACTCGACGGCGATCGGGGGCGGCAGCGCCGACTCCCAATCCACGGCCATCGTCGGCGATAACACGGCCAATGCCCAGGGCGGCACCAGCGTCAGCTACTCCAATTCCATCTCCGAGGGCGGCACCGGGCTCGGCTGGTCGACCGCGACCTCGGAAGGCGGCACCGGCGTCGCCTGGAGCGACGGGGACTCCGCCGCCGTCGTGGATATCGACACCACGTCGATCTCGAACTACAAGAGCCGGGTGCCCCCGATGACCACGTATCCGCCCTACCTGCCGCTGTGGAATCATGGAGGCTGGGGAACCATCAATGCCTATTTCCCGAATGGTCCGACGACCAACGACAGCGTGTATCAGAGGTCGTACGACCCGTCCAACCCGGTGGACATGCAAGAGTTGAAGGGGGTCCTCAGGTCGATGCCGTACAAGGGTCCGCTGAACGCGCTGGGCAGCGTGCTCAACGGGGTGGGCGTGCTGTTCGGCGGCCCGAACAACTTCCATCACGGCCGCGGCGTGAGCATCGCCAGCTCCCTGATCCGCAGCCGCCGGCCCCAAGGCAAGCCCTTGGTCGTCGTGATCGACAGTACGGTCGATCCGCAACTCCTGAGGGACGAGGGCTACGCCTATGTCGGACGCATCAGCCTGGAGGGCGAGCCCGACCGCAACTGGGATCAAGTCTACAATACCGCCGTCGCGGAGGCTCTGCCCTGGGACGTCGATTTGCTGCTGATCGCCGGCGGCATGAAGGGCGTCACGGTCGGCACGAACGTCAGCTTCCCCAGCGCCGCCTTGGGCTACAGCCAGACGGACTACTCCCTGTCGCTCTTCGGAGGCCGCGCCAACGGCATCACCGAAGGCAAGGGCGAGGCCGTACTCAGCGCCTCGGCGTACCGGTATGCACCGCAGTTGATTCAGCGGCGCAAGGTCCCGGATGCTCTGTTCGAGAAGATCCGCAGGCCTTTGCCCGCTGCCGCGGCGCCCGCGCCGGCGACGATCCCTGCGGCACGCACAGTGGCAACGGCGCCTGCGGCCCCCGCGGCTCAAGGACGCCCGGCCGCGCAGGAAACGCAGACCCGTACGTCGCCCGGCATTGAAATGAGCAAAGAACTGTACGACATGGCCGGGTTCAGCGGCACGGTCGACCATGTCATCGTCAAGTAGTTTCTCCGAACAAGCGGATGGTTGCAGTTGAGAGAATCCCAGGAGAGAAAGGAGGTGCTGCCCCCCATCGAAGCGAGAAGCGAACGTATATCGTGATCGCCGGCAGGCCGCGGGCGGTCGAGAAGGAGTGAACAACACCTACGGACAAGAAAAGGAGTTCAACAATGAAGGGAATCGCATTTTCCGTGGCTGTCATGCTGTTGGTCGGTTCCAGTGCATTTGCGACCGGGACGCTCGACCAGCTTCAGAACACCAACATCGGGTTGACTGACACGATCCAACTGCTGCAGGGCGATCAGAGCGCCAACAGGATCCAGAACCTGGCAGTCCACAACAATCAGCACCTGGAGTCCGCCACCGGCGGCTCCGCGTGCCAGGACTTCATGGGCACGATCGCCGAGGTCGGCAGTGCGTCGGGTGACTCCGCCATTGTTGGTGTGATCCAGTCGCTGTCGGCTGTGGGCATGCAAGCCCAGCTCGTGGGCATCCACACCGGCCCGAAGCAGGAAGGCCAGACCCTGACTCTCCTGGCCGATCAGGGCCTCGTGAAATCTGAAGGTCCCGGCACGGGCGAGGCCCTGCACACGATCGTGCTGCGTGAGGATCAGGTCGGCATCAACACGGCCGGCCTCATGAGAGAGTCGTCTGCGATCCTCGGTCTTCAGAGCAGCCAGGTGACCGGCGCCCCTCTGGCCACGGCGTTAGTGGACAGCTCGATGGTCGTCAGTACCGTTCAGACCCAGGCGGCTCTGTAACGCCCGGCGACTCTGTGCCGGATGGATCTCCCTGAGATGGCGCGGGGAGCCCTCAAGCGATCTCCTGGGTCACTCTGAGGCAGAGAGCTTCGGGGCTCCCCATTTTGTTCCGTATGGAAGGAGTCTGAAGAATGGGTAAGGCATGTGCAGTTTCAGCGCTGCTGGTGCTGCTGCTATCGTCGGTGTCCCTCGGCGCGATTGTCCAGGGGCAAGGGTTCGCGGTAGGGAACCTGAACGGCGTGTACTCGGCAGGACCCCAAAGCAGCTCGACAAACACCAATGCCCTGACCGTCGCCCAGGACCAGTTGGCCACCGACGGCGCCGGCCACGTCACGGCATTCCAGGGCGAGGCCGGGTCGCTCGTCCAGAGCGCCGGCGCGATGGCGCTGGCCGGTATGCTCGGGGTCGAGCAGACCGCACTGGGCGCCGGCGCGCAGGGTCAGTTGTTGATCAATCCGCTCCTGAGTCTGGGAACGCAGACGCAGGACTTGACCGCGAACCTCGTGCAGAACGTCGTCGGCGACGGCATGGGCTCGGCACTGGGGTTGCAGAACTTCGTTGGCTTCCAGACGCAGCTTACCTTCTCGCTGTGGGGTGCCACCGTGAACACTCAGGCGGTGGGCGTCGGCGTATTCGATGCTTTCGGAAGCGACGGCAATGGTCCGGCAGCGGCCGTCATCAGTGGCGGCGCCAACTTCGGAATCGGCCAGGATCAGATGCCCTAGCAATCTCTCGATTGATCATGCCGAGAGAAGGCAATGAAGTGACGCACCTCCGGTTGGAGCGAACCGCCTTGGTTGCATCCGGTTACCATGATGCGGCGGACGGTCGACCCGATCGGAGGTTCTTTTTTGCGCTGTCGTCGCTCGGATGCGGATCGCGCGAACAGCGGCACATGGAGAGCGTGACTACCCGGCGTAGAAACAGCAAGAATGGCAGGAATATCCTTGACAAAGACCGGTTCACCCCTGTACTGTGGCGGCCGTTGGACGAAGGGGGCATCCATCGGAGATAAGGGAATGGTGTCAGGAGGGCAACGGAGATGTGCGGTTGCACCGGAGGCATGCGGGCTGCTACAGCGGCTATCATCATCGCTCTATCCATCCTTGCGCAGACGGCATGGGCCGATGTCGTCTGTTCGTACGAGGGACAATTCGATCTGCGGATTCCGGCCAACCCGAGCGCGAACAAGGGCTGGATGAATGACGCCGTCATCGATGTGCCGAGCCATCTGACGATCAAGGACCTCGATGTCTCCGTCGACCTGACGCACAGCAAAATCTTCGATCTCCAGTTACGCCTCGTCAGTCCGGCGGGCACGGAGGTCTTTCTGAACATGTATGATTTCACCACAGACTACAGGGAAGGGGCGGATTATCGCGGCACGACGTTCGACGATGAGGCGGAAATCCCCATTGAGGCGGGCGTGGCGCCCTTTGAGGGCCGCTACCGGCCGCTCGAGGGCTACTCGCTGGCCTCCTTCGACGGCGAGGACGCCTACGGCCCGTGGAAGTTCCGTGTCTATGACGCCTACTACGCCGATACGGGCCGGTTCCACTCCTACTCGCTGGCCATTGCGGTTCCCGAGCCGGCCGCCGCGGCATTCCTGCTCCTGGGCCTGCCCTGGGTAACGCGTCTACGGAACCGTCGCGTCCGCCGACAGGTATCTGACTGCACGTAGCCGCGAGTGCAGCCTGGCAACGGAGGGTCTTTCAGCCGAGGGCGGCGTCTTTCTCCCGCACGGCCTGCTCCTGCTTCCTGCGGAACTCGACGAGCTTGTCGCGCAGTGCGGCGTCTGTCAGGGCGAGGATCTGCACCGCCAGAATCGCGGCGTTGCGGGCGCCGGCCTTTCCAATCCCCATCGTCGCCACCGGTACCCCGGGTGGCATCTGCACCGTGCTCAAAAGCGCGTCGAGCCCGCCGACACCGGCGTCGGCCGCCAGGGGCACTCCGATCACCGGCAGCACGGTCCTGGCCGCCAGCGCCCCGGCCAGGTGCGCGGCCATGCCTGCGGCGGCGATGATCACCTGGATGCCCCGCTGCGCCGCCGTTTCCGCGAATTCCGCGGCAAGCTGCGGCGTGCGATGTGCCGAAAGGATCCGCACTGTCGGCTCCAGGCCGAACTCGCGCAACTGCTCGGTGCAAGTCTCCATCATCTCCAGGTCGCTGTCGGAGCCCATGACCACGGCGATTCGCGGCGTTTTTTCACTTGCCATTTGCATTTCCCCACTCGTGCAGTACAATAGGCCCGGATGGCCGCCGTCCAGAATCATAACGGCCCCGCATCGCCAATGCAAGGAACAGGTGACCGAAATGCGGACCCGAACACCGATCGTCGCAGGTCAGTTTTATCCCGCCAATCGAGAGAAATGTCTTGAGGAGATCCGCCAGGGCCTGGCCGCACGGCCGCTGCCCGACTCTCTGCGGCCGTCGGTCGTCGGGGGCATCGTCCCGCATGCCGGCTGGACCTTCAGCGGCGAGCTGGCCGCACTGGTGTTTGCGGCGGTCAGGAAGCGGCATGAAACCGTCGCCACGTTCGTGATCTACGGCACCGCTCACAGCTACTTTGACGCCCTGCCCGCCGTCGATGACAGCGATGCCTGGCAAACCCCGCTTGGCGCCGTCCAGCTCGACAAGGAGCTTTGCGCCGCCCTGCTCGACAGCGGCGTCGTGGCCGCCAATAGCAGCGCTCACCGGCAGGAGCACAGCATCGAGGTCCAGGTCCCGTTCATCCAGCATCTGTTCCCCGAGGCCCGGATCGTCCCGATCCTGGTGCCGCCGGTGGAGAGCGCCATCCCGCTGGGCGAGTCGGCGAGCGACCTGACCTCCGGGACCGGCCGTCCAATTATCTACATTGGCTCCACCGATTTGACCCATTACGGACCACGGTACGGCTTCACCCCCATGGGCCGGGGGCCGGACGCATATCAGTGGGCGTCGAACGTGAACGACCGCCAGTTCACCGACCTGGCCATCGCGATGGACGCGGAGCGGTTGCTCGCCGGCGCCATCGAGAAGGGCAACGCCTGCGGCCCCGGCGCCGCCGCCGCCGCCGTGGCCGCCGCCCGCAAACTCGGTGTCACCAGGGGGCAACTCCTCGCCTACACCACCAGCAACGACGTCATGCAAGCCAAGATGGGCACGACCGGCCGCGACAGCGTCGGCTACGCCGCCATCGTCTTCTAAAACACCCCTAACACTCGAATTGACAATCAGCGGGCATGCGCGATTCTCGAACTGCGGAACCGGCATTGACTTGTCACCATCGGGCAGGTAGGCTCCTGGCATGGTGCGATGCGCGGGAGAATCGATCTCCAACAGCAGGCACGACGTCACGTCATGCGGGTGGGTGGATTATGTGCAGTCGCCGATGCCCAGCGACGGGAACTCGATCAGCTACGTCTATGACCCCGGCGGGCGGAGGATCGAGAAGAAGTATGACGGGCAGGCCGTGATGAAGTACCTCTATGACGGCGACTCGATCCTCGCGGAGTACGACGCCACGGGGGCCCTGGTGCACAAGTACATCTACGGCCCGGGCGTCGATCAGCCCATCTGCATGACCGACGTGTCCGACGCCAACGCGACGTACTACTATCACTTCGACGGCCTCGGCAGCGTCATCGCCCTGACGGATTCCGCTGGGGCCGTGGCGAACCTCTACGAGTACGGCATTTTCGGCGAGGTCTCCGCCAGCGATCCGAACCATCCAAACCGCTTCCTGTTCACGGGTAGAGAGTTCGACAGCGAGACCGGCCTGTACTACTACCGTGCCCGCTACTACAACCCCTACATCGGAAGATTCCTCCAAACCGACCCCATCGGCTATGGCGATGGGATGAACTGGTATGCCTACTGCAAGAACAATCCAATGGGCTACGTAGATCCTTCTGGGTGCTGGGCTGGTTATAAACACCAATGGGTTAAGATACCTGATTCAAACCAGTACCAGCTTCAGATTCTATGTTTGAACGCTGATGGCAGCATCGGCAGCGACTCCTCCTTTAAGGGATGGGACGATGTGTATGAGTATGTTACTGGGACCGGTGCCTACAGCGGTGATGGTCCGGGCGACTTCTGCGATCTTGCCGGTTTTGATAGTAATGCCTTCTTGGATTGGTACAGAGAGGCAAGAGAAAAGGACATAAGACCACGGAGCAATCCAGGAGACCCCATTCCTGACACGATGCTGGAAATACTAACACTCGTTGTACGAAGTTGGGCGAGGGGCTAAAGAAGGATTGGCAGCCACTGCGGACGGCTTTATTCCGGGTGGTGATCCGTTTGAAGATGTCTACGCCGATCCATTTGGCAACGTGGCGGCTGTGTACTCGGCCAGCCGCTTGGCAGGCAATGTTGTCAGAGATGCTGGCGGTGCAGCTGTTGGCGGCATGTTCTGGGGCTCTGTGGCCAAAGCTAACGGGCTGAGCCAGACGGGGTTGAGTTTCGCAGAGCAGTACCTTTCCCGGCGAGCCATTGCCAACACGGTCGCGATTAACGCGGTGGAGTTGGAGTACGGGGCCACGGCAGCTAAGGTATACCAGGGCGTTAGTACAACAGGGCGTACATTGTGGACTGTGGTCCAGACGGTGCAGTATGTTGAGGCCACATCGCAACTCACAAACTGACCAGGGTCGTAAGGCACACCTCAATGTATAATGGCGTCTGAGAAGACGTGGACATGATGACTGTAGTATCACTTGTTGGCTAAGTCGCCAAAGAAAGACATGAATTTGTCTGATTTACTCATCTGGGCAAAAGTTGTCATTTTCGTAGTGTGTCTTAAACTCGTGGCTGAGATACTAATCTCAGCGGAGATGCCGAAGCCTCCTTTCAGTGTAAGGCTGGTTGGCAATATGGAATTTGCATTTGGCACTTGCGTCATCTTGCCGCCACTAATGCTCCTCCTCTTTTCCTCTCTCCCAGGCTCCAGCTATGGATTGGTGGTACTGTTAGGTGTCCTTGTTGGACTGGGAGGCGCGTGGGATATGCTGGCCATACAACTTCTCAAGGGAAAGGCTTGGGCCAGGTTGACCTGCATTATTTGTTCTGTGATCCGACTGTTCATTTTGCTCGGCCTCCCGTTTTCTCTCGCAAGTCTGTGGCTATTCATCATCAGGGTACTGACGTTGGTTGGAGTGCCAATCTCTCTCATCAGTCTCTACGTGCTCTGCCGAAACCGCACTGCGAAGGCATTTTTCGGGGGGGAGGGGGGGAGGGGTAAACGGGGTCAGGTCTGGAATTAA
>Ga0315277_10009757_pt1 | contig 12235 bp, 12 predicted proteins | sample YL17G05_15_MG_FD_203695 | JGI IMG/M metagenome (GOLD analysis project Ga0315277, IMG submission 203695) | Sediment microbial communities from Yellowstone Lake, YNP, Wyoming, USA - YL17G05_15 | ecosystem: Environmental > Aquatic > Freshwater > Lake > Sediment | place: USA: Wyoming | collected... | reverse complement strand
TCAATCTTCGCACCAAACAGTTGTGCAATCTTGAATGCCAGTTCGAGGGAAGGATCGTACTGTTCTTTCTCGATGGCAAAGATGGTCTGCCGGGTCACCATCAGGTGATGGGCGAGCTCTTCCTGAGTGAGGTTGTACATTGCCCGGTAAACCCGTACCCTGTTCTTCATCCGGATTCTCCCGGCAACCGTGCATAGAGTGTCTGGAATAGTGCATAGAGGAAGAGGAGTCCCGTCACCGCAATCCCCAGCGTGAGCCCTGCCTGGGTGAAATCGGATTCCTCATTGCTTATTGTATAGAGTACCACACCAGTGATGACACCCCCAATCACAAACACTTCAAGGGCTTTCATCGCTGCTTTCTCATTGATCCGGATATTCCGTTCATCTTCAATTACTTCGTGGACACGCTTCCGGCAGATGGAGAGTATGCCCAAAGCCCAGAGGAGTGTTATCACCGCCAGATAGGGATTGCCAATCCTGACAGCCCAGTATACCAATAACGCGACGATGATAGTAATCACGAGACTGCAGATCCAGTATGTTCTTGTATCCATGTGTCAACCTCTTTTGACTTACAGTGCGTAGGCTGCAATGATCGCAAGTGTGATGATAACGACGAGAAGATCCCAAACAACAGGACTAACATTCCCTGATATCTTCTTTGAGTCATCAGTCTTGAAAGTGGAGATGAGGAAACCGAAATAGATGATGATGAAAATTATCATATCCCTCTGGAGAATATCGTAGGGCAAATATTACTTGACATAAGATTCCTTAACAAAAGGAAATGTAATTGTCACAGAACGCATGATCCTGTCTGAATCTGTTTCACTCGCCCGCCTCTTCTCACAGAAGTCTGCATAATCGCAGAACCTGCAGGTCAGATACAAGAGAATGGCATAGAATCGTTCTTCACAGACAGCGGAGATGAACGATTTCACGGTCACCGCATATCATCCATGAACGCGTGGCAGTCCGGACACCACCACCCGACCGGGACGGCGTGCCGCTTACGTTGCGCATCGTAGACCTGAATATAGGTCCTGTACATATGCCGGCGCCGTGTTTGGGCTTTCGGTGAGATAGTCAGGCAATCATTCGGGCAGGGAGGGCCTTTACACATACAATTAAATCCCTGGTATCAGCACGATAAACTTTTGGGTCAGTCTGTTCTCCATGCAACGGGATGCAGGTCAGGTTGTACTAGTTGGAGATATACTGGATTGTTGGAATAAGGCGACATGTGTGTTTCCCGGTTAATACTCTCGTTTGTGGGTATTCCCCCTTCTCACCCCATCATGGGAATTTTTTGGATCTCCCTGGTAACGCGGGTGGGTTTTTCAAAATTTCTTCGATAACCCGGTTACCGGATCCAGACATGTCGTGGTACAGCGCAAAGCACAAGAATACGTAAGGGCTAAAAAACCCTATATGAAGCAGTGGATTAAAGATACGGCAGGTCTTGGCACAGTTCTCTGGCTGATCGGGTATCTCGCATCGCTGGCGCTGTTCTTCTCGCCATTCGCGGGAACCATGGGCTGGATCCTCATCGCCATCTTCACCCCGGTCACTATCGCGATTGCGTGGTGGTGGTTCAGGCAGCGGGAGCGCCTCCCCCTGCAGTACTACGCAGGCGTGGGGGTTGCATGGGTGCTGATTGCAGTCGTGCTTGACTTCCTGTTCATCGTCCTGCTGTTCCAGGCCACGTATTACGGCCCCGATGTGTTCGTGTACTATGCCCTGACATTCCTCATCCCAATGGGAGTCGGCCTGTACCTGAACCGGAGCCGGGAGGAGCAGGTGGGAAAGGAGGGATGACAGTGAGCGCTGGTTGTTCCACCACCTCAACACCCGTTAAGGCAGGAAGTTTGTGCACAAAAAAGGGTAACGGAATCTTAAACCAACGGTGTGGTGAATCAGGATGACAACAACTCCAGAAGGGGCAATCCTCCAGCGGGATGGGAAAAGGTATGCAGTTGTTACCAGGATCCCGGCAGGGATTGTAAATCCGTCTGATCTTGAGAAGATCGCACGGATAGCGCGGATGTACCATGTTCCGATCCTCAAGATCACATCAGGCCAGCGCATTGCGCTGGTCGGCCTTGAACCTGAGGATGTCCAGAAGGTGATCGGTGAGCTGGGGCCGCTCGCAAAGCCGGAGACTGCACCGTGCGTCAAGTTTGTGCAGGCATGCCTTGGTACCGATATGTGCAGGTTCGGGAACCAGGACTCAATCGGATTTGCCCGTGCAGTGGACGAACAGTTTAAAGACCAGACATTCCCGGCAAAGATCAAAATCGGTGTCTCCGGCTGCCCGCGGTGCTGCAGTGAAAGCCATACCCGGGATATCGGGATCATGGGGACAAACAGGGGCTGGACAGTTTTCTTCGGGGGGAACGGGGGGACCAGGCCGAGATTCGGGGATCTCATCGCCCGTAACCTTTCGGGTGCTGAAGCACTGGACTGCGCACAGCGCCTCGGTGAGTATTACCGCAGTCACGCAAAGCCGCATGAACGGACGGCCCGGTTCATGGAGCGGATCGGGTACGATATGCTCAAATCAGAACTGCTTTCCTTGCTTCCCTACATACCTGTTGAGAAGGCCCGCTGAACTGCCCGAAAATTCAATTTCATTCACTCCCCTCCCGTACCAATCTTTACAGGTACAACAAAGGCAAAAGACTTGATTATCGAAAAGATCCGGCAGAGCAGCGAACACATCCTGTTTGAGACCACCCGGCCAGCATTTTCTGAGCAGCAACCGGAACCACTTGTCTGAAAACGATCGGGTAATTTTTCCGGTTATTAAATGCGGTCAGATTTTGTCTGCTCCCGGTGTTGATAATATCTGAATTAATATATCCGGACAATCCAATAGGATTCTCAAGAATGGTTCTGAAAAGAGAGATTGCTGATCAGATAAAAGATCTATTGCAAAAAAATCCACAAGGCCTGAGTATCGCGGAAATTGTGGAGTCCGTAAAAATCAGCCGCAATACAGCCGGGCGATACCTCGAGAATCTACTTATATCGGGACAAGTAGAGTTGCGCCGTTTTGGGATGGCAAAAATCTACAGGATATCGCAAAGAGTCCCGCTTTCTGCAGTGCTTTCCATATCTACAGAATTAGTTATACAGCTCGACAGCTTTCTGCGAATTATCTTTACCAATGAATCATTTTGTGAACTTGTAGGAACTGATGGTAAAAACCTGGTGGGAAAAAATATTGAATATACACCCGTTGCCCTGGTCTTTGATGAATTATTCGTGGGATTCATTGAGAGGATCAGGGAGGGCGTTGCCGGTATTGAATGGTCTGGAGAGATTGAACTCAAGTCGAAAGGCGTTATCGTATTTTGCCGGATCGCACCCACGGTTTTTGATGATGGACACAAGGGAGTATCCATAATTCTTGAGGATATTACCCAACGAAAACGAGGAGAGTGGGCGCTGGCGGAGAGTGAAGCGACGGCTCGTGCACTCATGAATTCACCGACAGATACTGTCATTTTAATGGATACCCGCGGTATAATTCTGGATTTGAACGATACCGCCGCTTTCAAGTTTAAAAAATATGGAGATGATCTGATTGGTAAATTGGCAGATACTCTCCTCCCTAAAGAAGTTGCACAATCCCGACGAACACTGACAACCCGGGTAATAGAAAAGAAACAGATGGTGAGGTATGAAGATGAACGCGATGGCAGGTGGTTCGACACGGTTGCCTATCCCATCATTGTCAATGGAGAAGTAACACGCATCGCGATTATCGCCCGTGACATTACCGATCGAAAGAAGACAGAGGATGCATTACGGGAAAGCGAAGAACGGTACCGCCAGCTTGTCGATATATCTCCTGATGCAGTCCTTATTCATATTGAAGGAAAAATCACTTACCTGAACCAAGCAGCCCTCTACATGCTTGGAGCAAAGGATTCCAATGAAATACTCGGTAAAAATGTCCTTGATTTAATTCATCCGGACTTTCGAGACACAGTCCGGAAAAATATCGAAAAAGATCTTAACGGAGAAACAACATCTCCGATAGAATTAGACATGCTCCGTGTTGACGGAACAACGATTGTTGCTGAAGGCAGGGGAGTTAAAACAACATTCAATGGTAAACCTGCAATACAGGTAGCAATACGAGATACAACAGAGCGCAAACGTGTTGAAATAGAGTTGCGGGAAAGTGAAGAGAAATACCGGACCCTCGTTAATCGCGCAAATGATGTTATATGTGTCATACAGGAAGGCGTCATTAAGATGTGCAATCCCCGGCTACCAGAATTCTGGGGAGGTTCAAGCGATGAGATCATGGGAAGACCGTTCACAGATTTCGTTCATCCTGATGCTCTTTCCAAACTTATCGACATTTATAAGCGACGGATATCTGGTGAATCCCCCCCTTTCATATATGAAACAACACTCATACACAAAGATGGCAGCAAGTCCTTTGTCGAAGTGAATGCTGGTGTCATTGTGTATGAAGGAAGACCTGCAGATCTCGTTATCGTTCGTGACATCAATGACAGGAAAAAGGCAGAGGATACATTGCGCGAGAGTGAAGCGACTGCACGTGCACTCATCAATACACCGACAGATTCTGTCATTTTAACGAATTCACAAGGGGTTATTCTGGCGCTGAATGAAACCGCCGCTTCACGATTCGGAAAACAGGCCGAAGAACTAGTTGGTGTTATAGCAGATGATCTCCTGTCAGAAGAGGTAGCACAATCAAGACGCCTTCTTATGTCTAGAGTAATAGAAACGAAAACGATGGTGCGATTTGAAGATAAACGCGATGGCAGATGGTATGACACGGTTGCATATCCCGTAATGAGCGAGAGCGGAGAAGTGACCAGGATCGCGATTATTGCCCGTGATATTACCGATCGAAGGAATATTGAAGAGGCACTTATCCAGAGCGAAGAACGATACCGCCAACTCGTGAATATATCACCTGATGCTGTTTTGCTCCATATGGAAGGAAAAATCGTTTTTATCAATCCTGCAGCTCTCAACCTGCTTGGCGCTTCACATTCAGATGAAATAATTGGTAAAAAGGTTCTTGATTTTATTCAACCCGAATTCCGCGATACAGTCAGGAAAAATATAGAAATAGACCTTGAAGGAGACATAACCCCCCAGATAGAATTGCATATGCTTCGTGTCGATGGAACATCAGTAATAGTTGAAGGCAGGGGGGTAAGAACATTTATTGACGGTAAGCCGGCCATACAGGTTGCTATAAGGGAACGGCATTGCGCGAGAGCAGGGAGAAACTCAATTCAATACCGGGATTAAATTACTGAAATCGCATCGGGGTATACATTTAAGGTACTGGTTGTTTGAGCAATCCCATCACATCGTTTACGGTAGCTGCCATTTTTATTTCCATGGTGTTGAACGCAGACCATTGAACGATCTCCGGCTCCATCGCCATCTTCTGGAATGCCTCGAGACGGGGAGCATCAAACACTTCATACAGGCTATGTTCTGGAAGAACGAACCAGGCGCCCAACAGGGTAATGTTGTACTTCTTCAGAAACTCTTCCAGCTTACTGAGCAGGTTCACGTGTATCTGTCGCGTTTTTTCATTAAACATCCAGCAGCTCTCAGGAGCATGGCGGGAAATCAACAGGAATGTCGGCATAGGGGGTCTCACCAAATGACACTCCAGCGCTCTTCTATTTATTCGTATCTGGGGTGATAGTGTTCGAAAGTCAATTCGGGATAGTCACCGAAAGTCTCGTATCTGATTGATCAAATTCCGCCAAAACATAATGGGAGCGGGATAAGGTGAAAGGGGAGGTGATGAGGTTAATCCGGTCTTGAATACCAGATTATACCGTACCGGTCTTTTTTTTCAACCAGTGTCCTGTTTTTTACGCATTTTTTCAGGTAACTCCTGAACATTGCCATCTGAATATCCCCGATATTTGACGAAATGGAAGACATACTGAATTTTCCCTTGGATTTTTTAAGATATTCATCCAGTTGCTTTTCCATTCTCTGCTCTGAGCTATCCGTTATCTCGCTTGTCAGCCCCTGGTTACTGATCGGCGTTTCAAAGCCGCGTGAATTATAAGCACCTCTGGTTTTCTTTTCCTCTTTCCAGATATTTCCGCATCTTTTGCAATGAAGGGTGTTCAGGAGACTATACACCTTTTCGCTTGCACAGACCGGACACCTTACTTGCGTCACAATTCATCACTTCATCTGCAGGTAAAACCATTGACTCTTTAATATGAACATATAATTAATATAAGGATACATGGAAATACGTAGCTTGATAATTATACTATCTCATTTGCCTGTTTCCTTCCATGGTATTCTTTGGCGCGTTCAGTTTCCCGGATTCTCTGGTATCCCGCCAATATACACCGATCCCTATTTTTACGGCAGGAAACCCGGTGCTCCGGCACGGACGAGGAGCTGGCGATAACCTGCCCCTGGTGTATTTTTTGGACAGTCACCTCCATATCCTTTTCCAGCATAATAAATTGAGAAATTCTAAAAAAGACTTGGAAAAAAAGGACTGTTTTACAGATAATTTTTGCAGAATATCTGGTATCCCCGTTTTCAACGAGATTAAATAAGCTTTGAGTGTACTATTCATTGGAAAGCCGGGGAAAAAGAATGGCTCACACCGACTCTGCAAACAGGCATTATGTTTATCAACTCGGACTCTGGTCGGCCATTGCAGCTACGTTACTGGTAACTATTGCCGGCATCACCGCTACAGCTTCAATCCAGCCCTTTGCAACAATCATAGGTTTCCTGTTAACCCCGTCTTTTCTTGTCGTCATGGCGTGCATTCATTGTTACGCATCAGAAAGAAAGAAAGTTTTCAGCCTTGTCGGGCTCTCATTTGCCATAATTTATGCGACTCTGATTAGCCTCAATTACTTCATACAGCTGACGTTTGTTAACCAAAGCACCTTTGATGTATCACTATTCAGCATGACTAATCCGCAGTCTATGATGTGGGTCATTGAAATCTTAGGGTATTTCTTCATGGGGCTTGCAACGCTTTTTGCTGCTCCGGTTTTTAGCTCAGGCAGAATAGAGAAAATAATCAGGTGGCTCTTTATCGCAAATGGCATTTTGGGTACAGGGACTTTAATCGGTTATGGATTGAACGTGCCACTTGAAATTATGCTTGGAGGACTCATTGTCTGGGATATAGTGATGCCCGCTTCCACTGCATTGCTTGCATATCTGTTCTGGAATGCCGGAAAGGATCAAAATTTACCCCGTAATTAATCCAATTAATTTTCGAATTTTTCTTCATCCACCAGGTAGGTTCCATAAATCCGGTATCTGCAGACTCGCAAACTTTGCGATAATTCCACAACAAAAAGAGAACGGGGGAATCAGAACCCGGCAACCGGCAGAGGATTCGTCTCGGTATATGCAATGAAGAGGAACAATGCAAGCAGGACCAGGATGATAAGCGGGATTATCACCGCAAGGATGACGGCCCCCAGCGCCCGGGTGGTTGAGATCCCATGGAGTTCGCGAACACCCAGGATAGAAAGGACAAGAGACCAGATCCCTGCAAGGATCCCGACCAGGGGGATCCACCCCAGCAGGAGGGCAGGGGTTTCCCCGAATGCAAGTGCCTTGAAGGTCTCCCGGTAGCCTTTCCTGCCGCCGAACAGGTAAACCCAGAGATGTAACCAGGCCGCCCCGATGAACAGGAGGACCAGGGCAATGATGATCATCAGGACAGCAAAAACAACGATCCCGAATCCCGTCAGTGTTCTGACGCCGAACCATGTAAAAATGCCGTTAAACACTGTCCACATCGATGAGAGTGAAACCAGCATTATGGGGACTGAAAGAGCGGTGTTGATAAGCACAAGCACCAGGAAATACATGAGGGTGCCACTGTAGTCGGTATCCTTTACCTTCCGGAAGGTTTCTACCGGTGAGAAGACAAAACCCTTGATCAATTCAAAATACTCCATACGGATTGTGTCGCCCGGGCGGGTTTAAATATATTTCACAAGGGGGCCGGCTTTTCAATTAGGGAGAGTGTGAGTACGTCCAATGAGCTGGTTGGTGGAGCTCGTCCGATCCGCGACCGGCCTACTTCGTTCAACTGCCCAGATTCCCTTTTTTTAGACCTTCGTCGCCCAATATTGGCCTTCTGTTGGCAAAAGTCGCGGTAAATGGGGTTATGCGGTAAAATTCAACTCGATTTTAAAGGGCTTTACAAGCCACCAGATGTTTTCCGGAACTGTCCACGATGCGCCTGCGTGGCGGCATCGGCGGCAATATTTATTGATTTTTTGTGAACGGAAGTCATATATCCATACATATGTTCGTGTAACGATTACATTAATGGTTGGCTCCAAAAACGTACATGAATCATGGAATACAGGGGGATATGTTCTGAATCTGAATACGTTTCACTCTCCTCCTGCCTCTTTATTCTCGCACAGGTTCGCATAATCGTCCATTAACTCCCGATGACTTCAATACCCCTGTATTTCCATTCTTTTCTTTGAAACGTTATTCGAGGGAACAGAAGCGGCAGTCATTTTCCGCACACATGAGAAGAGAAGGGTAGTATTTATTGACATACTCTTTGACCATACGGCGGGCTGAAAATGCTGCGCTGGTACTTTTTATGGTTGCTTTCATCATCTTTACCCAGCCGTGAGGTATTCCGTCGATGGATGCAGAATAGTACAGTGGCACGACTTCTTTTTCAAGCAGGGTATAGAGAGCAGCGGCGTCAGATGCATCCCGCGATCCGGGAGGAGTCTCACCGCCAAAAGCCCAGCCATTACTGCCATTATACCCTTCAATCCACCACCCGTCAAGAATACTCAGATTGAGTATCCCGTTTAACGAAGCCTTCATCCCACTTGTCCCGCAGGCCTCCATAGGAGGGATAGGATTGTTCATCCAGACGTCTACGCCATGGACCAGGTACTGGGCCATCTGTTCCCCATAATCTTCGACAAACCCGATCCTGCCACCGAATTCCGGTTGCTGGGCAAATTCATAAATCCGTTTCAGAATTAATTTCCCTTCATTATCGGCAGGATGTGCTTTTCCGGCAAAGATAATCTGTACCGGATGCCAGGGATTATTCAGGATCCGCTGTAAACGGGCCGGATCATGAAAAATGAGATCTGCCCGTTTGTAGGCAGAAAAACGGCGGGCAAACCCGATGGTGAGTACAGAGGGGTTGAGCATCAGGCCGTCTGCGACAAGGTTACTGGGTTCATTTAAATGGGTCTCCCACTTGAGTCGCTTTCTTTCCCGGATCCTGTTGAGGAGTTTTTGTTTCAGCCATGTATGTACTTCCCAGATCTCTTTATCCGGTATCTCATCAATCATCTGCCAGATCTCCGGGTTGTCGTGGTTGATCTGCCAGTGGGGATCGGTGGAGTTAAAATATTTTGAATAGAGGTCTTCCATCCGGGGATTCAGCCATGTCGGAATGTGAACCCCATTGGTGATGTAGTCAATGGGGATCTCCTGTTCCGGCAGGTCCGGCCACATACAGCGCCACATCCCGCGGGCAATCATGCCATGTTTCTTTGACACACCGTTATGGTATTCCGTTGTCCGGAGCGCAAACGCGGTCATGTTAAACCCGGCTCTCGCGTCACAGGGATGGTGTCCGAGCTGGAAAAAGGTGTCCTGGTCGATGCCAAGCTGATGATAATAACTGGAAAAAAATTTATCCATGAGATCGAAAGGAAAAATATCATTCCCGGCAGGAACCGGAGTATGGGTAGTAAAGACCGAAGTCCCTTTCACCTGCACCAGGGCATCCTTGAATGTCATCCCTTTTTCCACCCGTTCCCTGATCCGCTCCAGCTGGGCAAACGCCGGATGCCCTTCATTGAGATGCAGGGCAGAAAACTCTATTCCCAGATCATTGAGTACCTTCCGGCCCCCGATCCCAAGTACTATTTCCTGTTTCAGACGTTGTTCAGTCTGCTCTGTGTAGAGGCGATGGGAGATGGTCCTGTTTTCAGGAATATTTGCCGGAATATCTGTATCAAGTAAGTAGAGCGGTACCTTGCCCACATTAACCCTCCACACGGCGACATGAATGGGGGGTTCAATGAAGGGTACCTGTATCACCATCTGGTCTCCGGTATCATTCAAAACCCTCAGAATAGGTGCTGCATCGCGATCCAGCACTTCAGTGATATTTTCCTGCCAGCCATCGGGACGAATATGCTGGTGGAGGTATCCTTCTGAATACATGAATCCCACTGCTACCAGAGGAATACCCAGATCGCTGCATTCCTTTAAGTGGTCCCCGGCCAGGAACCCGAGGCCACCGGCATAAAAAGGAAGTGAGTGGTGGAGCCCGTACTCCGCAGAAAAATAGGCGATGGTAAGGGATCGGCGTTTTGGGTAATGTTCCGAAAACCAGCCATTCCGGTTCGTCATATACCGGGAAAAACGGCTCATAATGATATCGTAACGACGGAGATATTCCGGATTTGAAAGAAGACTGTCAAAAAATTCGGGGGGAATATCCTGAAGCATTTTTACGGGATTATGGACACTTTTTTTCCATGCCTGCTGGTCGATCTGCTTAAAGAGTACTCTTGCCTCCGGGTGCCAGCTCCACCAGAGATTATATGCCAGATCAACGAGACCGGATAGCCGTTCCGGAACATGGGGGAATTTCTCCGCCAGTCGGTCATAATGGTCGGCCATATATGGTTACCTGCCTGATTTAATGGTAGGTACCGTCATGATTAATACTCTTGGGAGACCAATGGGGCAAAGAAGAGCGAGTATCGCATAATAAGATCAGGGTATAGTGCCATTCCAGCCACTTATTTTTCTGTGCGATTTGTCAAAATCCTCATTGATAACGCTCCCGGGGGCTTCGGCATTTGCCTCTGCCCCCGCCGCTGTGGCGACCCACAGGATGCGATAGAACCGATAATCGTACTAAGTCCGAAAATCCAGTTGTCAAAAAATCAAGCACTTTTTTCTGTCTTGATTTCGTAACGTGGTTTTTTCATTTTTTCACGTTTTAAATCAATTTTAATTTTAGTGGTTTAATGGGAACTATATCCTAACATTCTAATCTTCTGACGTCCCATCTGGCGTCCGGGAAGGTGATGTTTTTGTGAACGCCGGCGTTTGGGAGAACCTGTATCGATCCCTGCAAAAACCGCAGCTGGATCCGGTCATTACCGGGTTCAATGCCAATATCGACCGGGTTATTCCGCTGACCCCCGGGATGCTGAGATCCTTTGAGCAGCACACCGTGCCGGCGTTCGATGCCCTTCTTGACCGACTGAAACAATCAATGCGGTCCTGTTCTGCTGATGAGGTATTCATCAGCGAACCATCACGCTACCGTGAACTTTCAGAATATTTTTCCCGTTCCGGAACGCTCAGTGTGGGAGGCCAGGCAGGAATTGCTGCAGTTCATCTGCGCAGACTTGGCATCCCGTCAGTTACCTGTGCTGTACCCGCTGCCGGACCAGAGACCTGTACCCTCCTGCAGAATGCCGGTGCCGTTCCCCTGACGTTTGAATCAGGAGCGGGCGATCGTTCTGACATAATCCATCTTATTTTCGAATACCCCCCGGACCTCATACCGGTGGCTGATGGTGTTGTGCCCCGGAGCAACCGGTTCATCGTGTCCCCTGTCCATGATTCATCCACGGTAATCATCCCTGATGCTTCAATGAATGCATTTCTGGAACAGATTGCCTCCTGCCGGCGTGCATTCCTCTCAGGCTACCAGTATCTGCGAACGGAACAGGAATTTGTGACCGCAGCACGGCAGATCCGGATGATCCGCAGTGTTCACCCCCGTATGCGGACACATGTAGAATGCGTCTCTGGTGCAGACCGGAATGTGATGGCGATGATGCTTCGCCATATCATTCCGAATACTGACAGCATCGGGCTCAATGAACGGGAACTGGGGTTGTTCATGCATGCGTTGCGGGCACCTGATCCGGCATCAGCGTTTATTATACTGCCACCTTCTCCTGTTGCCTGCGTGCGTGATGCTATTGCCCTTGCAGATGCCACGGGTGTGAGCAGGATTCATCTCCATACCTTCGGGTATTATATCCTTATCCTGAAATCCGGAACCACAAAGCCGGAAGTATCCCGGAATGCCCTCCTCCTTTCTGCACGGGTGACTGCCGATACAGCGGGAGGGGATGAACAGGTCCTGTCACGGGAAGGTCTTCTGGCGTACGCTGCTGTCCGCGAGG
>Ga0315277_10009755_pt1 | contig 12237 bp, 9 predicted proteins | sample YL17G05_15_MG_FD_203695 | JGI IMG/M metagenome (GOLD analysis project Ga0315277, IMG submission 203695) | Sediment microbial communities from Yellowstone Lake, YNP, Wyoming, USA - YL17G05_15 | ecosystem: Environmental > Aquatic > Freshwater > Lake > Sediment | place: USA: Wyoming | collected... | reverse complement strand
CTCTGAGGCAAATAGCTTTGCCATCGAGGCTTCTTTTATACATCTGATATTATTTTGCTTGAGCCAGGCCGCATGATGCACTAAAAGGCGAGCAGCTTCAATCTGGGTAGCCATGCTGGCTAATTTGAACTGGATAGCCTGAAAATTACAGATCGGCTGACCGAACTGGACCCTCTCCTTTGAGTATTTCAAAGCTTCATCCATAGCGGATTGAGCTATTCCCACAGCTTGAGCGCCCACCCCTATTCTACCGGAATCAAGCAGCTCTAAGGCTATCCGGAAATCTTTGTTTTCTTCTCCAATGAGGTTTTCCTTGGGTACGAGACAATCTTCAAAAGAGATTTCCCTGGTATCAGAACCCCTGATCCCCATCTTTTTCTCTTTTGTCCCAACCTTAAACCCTTTTAATCCCTTCTCAACTAAAATACAGGAAATACCTTTGGATTTTGCCTCTGGACTGGTCGAAACAAAAAGGACAAAAAGGTCTGCTATCCCGGCATTGGTTACGAAGGTTTTGGTCCCATTGACTAAATAGTTGTTCCCCTTCAAAACTGCATTGGTCTTAATGCTTCCAGCATCTGTTCCAGCCTGAGGCTCTGTTAAAGAATAAGCTCCAATGAATTCTCCCCGGGTCAATTTAGGCAGGTATTTTTTCTTCTGCTCTTCTGTTCCAAATTTAAAAATAGCGTCGCAGACTAAAGAGTTATGGACAGATAAGGATATCTGCAAAGCCGCACAGGCCCTGGCAAACTCCTCCATCACTAGAATGTAACTGATGAAATCCAGGCCAGAGCCGCCATACTCCTCCGGCATCAGCATCCCCATATACCCTAATTCAGCCAACTCCTTATACAGATCTCTGGGGATCTCCTCTTTCTCATCGAACTCTTGAGCCTTAGGGGCTAACCTCTCTGAAGCGAATTCCCTGGCAGCCTCCTTTATCATCTTCTGGTCTTCAGTAAGTTCAAAATCCATACATTTCTCCTGCTTTTTAGTTATTATTAAAAAATTAACTGATGGAAATTCTGCGGCCAAGAGTGCCCGCACTACGAGATATGAAAAAGTCAACATTCGTAGGCGGGGCTACCAGCCCCGCTATTTTGAATCCCTCAGATATTTTTTTACTCCGCTTTTTTGAAAATCATCGCGGTTACGGTTTTGTCATTACCGCCCATGCTGATCATCAGTGCATAAGGTCTATTCGAATTGATCTTCACCTGGTAACCGTTAGCTTTTCCGGTCAACTCGTGAATGCAATCGACTGCCTGTCTTACGCCGGTTCCTCCGACATAATGACCGAAGCCAATTAACCCTCCGCCTGGATTTGTGGGAATCTCTCCATCAATTCTGGTCTTGCCTGATTCCACTAAGGCTGCGCCCTCTCCATATTTTGCAAAACCTGCGGCTTCTAAGGCTAAAATGCCGGTAATGGTGAAGCAGTCGTGCACTTCGAGCAGGCCTATATCTTTTGGACCCAGCCCGGTCATCTGATAGGCTTTCTCTGCCGCTTTTTGAGTGGTAAGTAGTCTGGTCGGGTCTTCAGGCTGTTTGGTCAGATTAGCTTCACATTGACCATAACCCACCACCTCGATGGCATCCTTTTTATCTATCCCCAGTTTCTTAAGCCCTTCCTCTGAGGCGAATATCAAAGCAGAAGCACCGTCTGAGACCTTTGAACAGTCATAGATGTTGAGATTCTCCACAAAAGCCTTCGGATTTGGCGGGGTCATGCCAGCACCGAACAGATCCTCAATTGAGTTCTGATACTCCTGTGCTTTTGGATTTTTCCGGGCATTCTTTATCATCTGCTCATACCATAAAGCCATACCCTTGCGGGTAGACTCGTATCCGAATTTCTGATAATAGACCCCAGCCCTATCTGAAAATTTAGCCGGGAAGAAATAGGCGTGCCCCTCTTTACGCTCAGAGGCATAATGCCCTGCACCGGCCAGAATATCCGCTCCATAGATAGCTTTTACTGTATTCTGAACCTCAACCCCGAGAGTCAACACCGTATCAGCAAGATCAGATAGAACTGTCTTCATCGAAGTAACTAAAGCTATACCTCCCGAACCGCAAGCACCCTCGACTCTTGTGGAGGGTTTATATTCCAGAGCCGGGTCTATTTCTGGAATGAATCCCGCTAAGTTACCTTGCTTGCAGAACCTGGCTGCCATAAAATTGGAGATGACCCCCTCATCGATATTCTTCGGGTCGGAAATCTGAACAATTGACCCGCGTCCAGCTTCAGTTATATACTGTTCTATTCCTGGTCTGGCTTTTTTTGGATTAAATTCCTTTCTTCCTGAGCCAAAAGAAATAGTATTATACCCCGCAGCTAAATAGACTTTTTTTCTAAATTTCGTCATTTTAAACCTCCTTAAATGTAGTCGTTAATTGGACCATATAAATGATAAAAACCATTCAATAATACGTTATTCACATCCTCAGCCGTTTTAGCTACACCGATCTTCACCAGCTTTTCGCCGATCTCTTTGGAGTTTTTCAGATAGGCTAAAGCCAATTTTGCTCCCAGGGTATTAGAGGATTTCAGATTCTGGAAAAAGGTTTTAAGCTTGTCTGCCTTCTTTGGGTCAGCAACCAGGTTTCTCCAGGCATAGAACCCTACGGGATATTCGCCTAACTTTTTATCTAACTCCCCGCTCCATCCCTGCGGATCGAAAAGTTTATACTCACCTTTATCGATATCGTAAACTCCGACTGGCCTGTTCCTGTCATATTTCAGGAAACCGTCTTTCTGACTACCGTCACTTTTCTGCCCGCCTAAGATTTTCTTATCGTACATCTTTTTCAGAAGGTCATCTTTCAAATCCTCACCCTGGATATAATGGTCGATAGTCTCAGAAATAGACTGGAAAACATCCACTCCTACGTAATCAATCAGCTGGAAAATCCCCATAGGCCTGACCAGAAGGTCCTGGCTGATTTTGTTGATTATATAAAGCCCGCCAGGCAGGGAATAATCTTTAGCTAATCTCTTAGCTTCTCTCAAACCGTATAACCCATCTCGTAGAAAGTGCCCGTTCCCGATAAACCCGGCAATGTCATTAGATGGCACGATCTTCTTGCTCAATCTTTTCGCCAGCTCCATGGAGAAATCTCTTAATTCCTGAACAGTATTATCAGCAAAGATCAACTCTGCCAGTTTCTGCACCGTGGGAGGATTATAAAAATGAAACCCGATTATCCTCCCGTTGAGATTGGCTTCTTTATTTAAAATATTTATGGGGATAGATGAGGTGTTGGTAAGATAAAGTGTATCCTTGCCGCAGAAGTTATCCACCTTCTTAAGAAGATCGACCTTCAAATCCTTTTTCTCTAAAATCGCCTCGAAGATCACTCTGGAGTCTTTCACTATACTTAAATCCGTTCCGGTCCGGATAAAAGAGAGTGCATCCTCCACATACTGGTTAATGCAATCCTGATTTTCCACTAAATCCTGTCTATCTTTGTACATTTCTCTGAGCATCACGCAGGCTTTCTCCCCTGCCTTGACCAACTGGGTTCTAAGATATTGCTGTAAACCCGCCAGATGGTCGAGGTTAACATCAATCAAAAATAACCTATAATTCTTGTCTTTATTTTCCGGCTTATTTTTTAACCTTGCCATCTCCTGAGCTAAAAGCAGAGATATCCCGCTCCCCATCTTCCCCGCCGCACCGATTATGGCCACATTTTGCAGTCTCTCGTCAAAAGTCATAGAATTAACCTCCGGTTATTGGATTTTCTTAATAAAGTCATATTTTTATCACCGCTCTATATATAATCTTTTCCGGACTCATATTCAAGGATTTTCTTTCTTACTTTGCGATTTTTTTCACAAGGGGTTTGAATTTTTGTAGGGACAGCCCTCGTGGCTGTCCGGAATCGATTATTTTTTGGACAGGGACCCCGCAGTAACGGGATTTTGCTTCGCTCAACAAGTCCTGTCCCTGCATTTTCTCTTGTCCTACGGATCCATCCCTAGGATGAGGACGACACACGTTGCCATCCTAGAAACGGATCCGTAGGACAGGAGTGGCAACGCTACGATTTTTTATTATCTTTTTCACGGTCTATGGTCACGAATAACGTTTTTTACCCTTTTGATTCTTGAATTCTTAATTCCTTAAACCCTTTTATTATGTAATTTCATTCCTCTTTCAATCTTTTAATATTTCTTTTAGCTATCTCAATATCCCTTTGCGCTCCGATTTCAGTAAATAGCCTCAAAGCATCTTCACAATATTTTAACGCTTTTTCTTTTTCTCCCTTAACCCCAAAGATTAAACCGATATTGCCAAGGTCTTGAGCTTCTCCCTCTTTACTGCTAATTTCTCTGTTAATCTCCAAAGCATCTTCAAAGTATTTTAAGGCATTGTCCAGATCACCTCTGACCTGATAGATTACACCGATATTGCTAAGAGTTTTTGCTTCATACTCTCGATTACCAATTTCTCTATCAATTTTTAGAACCTCCTCAAAATTCTTTAAGGCTTTCTCCAACTCTCCTTTTGTCTGGCAGATTACACCGATGTTACCAAAACATCTTACTTCTCCCACTCTATCACCAACCTTGCGATTAATATCTATCGCTTGGTTTTGTAGTTCGAGTGAGACGTCAAGCTCGCCTTGGATTAGTTTAACCAAAGCTATTGCCTCAAGCTGACGAGTTTCAATTCCTTTGTCACCAATTTCGCCAGCAATTTGTTTAGCATCCTCATGATATTTTAAGGCTTTGTCCAGGTCTCCTCTGGTCTGATAAATTAAACCGATGTTGCCAAGAGCTTTTGCTTCCCCTACTTTGTCATTAAACTCTTTTGCAAGGCTCAAAGATTTATTCCAATTTTCAAGAGTTAAATCAAGTTTGCCTGGCGTATGGTAACAAAGCCCAATGAGATTATAAAGTGCAACTAACTGGCTGGCTTTGGCTTCTTTCATTGACTTCTTGAATTCGGCAATTGCCTCTTCCCATTTGTATTGTGTCATAAGCTTCAAGCCTTTAGCAAAGGGGTCAAAAACTGGCGGGTCTGCTTGGGGCAATCCATCGACATAAATCGGGATACCAAGATGCTTTTCAATCGTCTTTATGTTTTCGTTGGCTTCTTTTGCTTCCCTTTTGATTTCTTGAGCTTCTTGTTTAATAACTTTGGTTTCCTCTTCAATTCTTCGAATACGTTCCTCTTCCTCCCTTCTTAATCTTGCTTTCCGTGGTAAAATCCAAGCAAAAAGGGCAATTAGAACCCCGAGAACAGCAATAATTACGGCTACAATTGACCAGAATAAAGGGGGATCAGTGATTTGATAACCAAACATATTTACAACCTAATACAAAATTTTATATCGTAGCGCGACCCCTTTAGGGTCGCATTGCCCTACGGGCGCTACCAGAAACATTATTTCTCTTCTTCTAACTCTATAATCGGCTCTTCAGTATCCACCATCTGGTTTTCCTTGAAATTGACTTTTTTCACGATTCCGTCCAAAGCCGATTTTATCTCGTGCTCCATCTTCATTGCCTCCACGATAGCCAGGCTTTGTTTTTTTCTCACCCTTTCCCCTTCGGAGACTAAAATCTTGAGTATCCTTCCCGGCATTGGCGCCCGCACTAACTGTTTCCCATCGATTAAACCTGCTTCATCCTCTTTTTTTCTGACCTTAGCAGTTTCCTTTTCCTGAATGACGAATTGCTCACCCTCAACGAAGATGAATCTCTTATTCTCAGCCTCAGCTATGTAAACTGTTTGATTATGCCCGTCAATTGTTAGAGAAAAGCAGTTTGGGGAGATGTTCTGAAACTCAACTTCTCTTATTGAATTACCCAGATCGACGAAATAGGTATCCCCCTTTTTCTCGATAGAGATTTTGTAGAGCTTATCTTCTAAGTTGAATTCAAATTCCATAAGTTATGCGCCTATCTCCCATCTTCCCAGGGAAATCCAGGGGTCGAATCCCGTTGCTTTAACCATCTTTCCCTTAACCGAAGTTTTGTCCATCGATTGAATAGCTCCAGCTATCAAAGCTATCTCTTTCAGTTTTTCCCTTGAGTTTTTCTCTTTCCAGTCTGCCATATTCTTCGGAATAAAATCAGTGCGCGTATTTCCGTCAACGAATTCCTGAAGAGACAGTAAATCCTTGAGATAGTTTACTTGCGTTTTGATCCCCAGGATAGCATAATCAGAAAGAGCCTGAATTGCCCTGTTCCTGGCAGATTCTCTGTTTTCACCCCAGCAGATTAACTTAGCCAGAATCGGGTCATAATGCATTGTAACCTCTATGCCTGAATATAGTCCCGAATCATTCCTTATCCCAGGACCAGAAGGTTCTTTTACGAAAAGAACTTTCCCAAACGAGGGGAGAAAATCATTTTCCGGGTCCTCTGCATAAATTCTGCATTCAATCGCATGCCCTCTTTGTGAAAGCTCTTCCTGCTTAAAGGGAAGTTTTTCGCAGTTGGCAATTTTTATCTGTGATTTGACCAAATCGACACCGGTAACCATCTCAGTAATAGGATGCTCGACCTGAATTCGGGCATTGACTTCCAGAAAGTAGTATTTCCCTTTTTCATCCAGAAGAAATTCAACCGTTCCTGCATTGTTATAATTTGCAGTTTGAATCACCTTCACCGCCGTTTTGCCCATTTCTGTTCTAAGCTCTGGAGTCAAAGCAGTTGAAGGAGTCTCCTCAATTATCTTTTGATGTCTCCTCTGGATAGAGCACTCTCTTTCAAAAAGGTGAGCTGCATTTCCATAATTATCTGCTAACACCTGGAACTCGATATGCCTGGGTCTTTCGATACACTTTTCCAGATAGACCGATTCATCCCCAAAAGCTGATTTTGCCTCCCTCATTCCAGCTTCAATAGAGAATTTTAAATCTTCTTTAGAGCGGATAATCCTCATCCCTTTTCCTCCACCACCAGCAGAAGCTTTGAGCATCACCGGATAACCGATTTTTTCTGCCTGCTCTTCGAAGTCCTTTAGACTTCCGCCTTTCATCTTCATACCAGGTATTATTGGAATTTTAGCTTGAGTCATCGTGTTTCGAGATTCAAGTTTATCTCCAACCAATCTCAAAGCTTTTGAATTAGGACCGATGAAAGTTATCTTCTCATCCTCGCACCTTTTGGAAAAAAGATGATTCTCCGCTAAGAAACCATATCCCGGATGAACCGCTTCAGCTTTACTTTTCTTCGTTGTCTCGATGATCTTATCTATATTCAGATAACTTTCTAAAGGAGGAGCAGGACCCAAAAGATAAGCCTCGTCTGCTAATTGGACGTGCAGTGCTTTCCTATCCACATCCGAATAGACCGCCACAGTTTCAATCCCCATCTCCTTGCAAGCCCGGATAATCCGGACTGCGATCTCTCCACGGTTGGCTATAAGAATTTTTTTGAACATAGTTTTTTATTGTAGCGTCCTCACTCCTGTGAGGACGATCCTCACCCAATTACGAACTCTACTTCATTAGTCGGAGTCAGACAGGAATGTCTGACCTACCTCCGTATTCATGTGAACATCTGTCCGTGCTGTTCGAGCACGTTGCCACAGGAGTGGCAACGCTACGGTTTTTGGCGTCCGACAGAAACATCTGACTTTACGCCCTTGGCGGAGCAAGGTGCTCCGCCTACGATTATCTTTTTCAACGATCACAAATAACGTTTTTTCTCATTTACCCTTGAACTTTTGAGCCTTTGAACTTTTTTATTCTTGATTCCACTTCGGCTTTCTTTTTTCTAAGAAAGCATTCATCCCTTCCTGCCCTTCCTCGCTGATTCTCATTTTAGCGATTACTTCTGCAGTGTATCTTTTGAACTCCTCATAACCCATCGAGGGAACTTTTTGTAACAAATCCTTACACATCGCCAGAGCTTTTGGACCTGAGGAGAGAAGCTGTTTTACCCTTTCATTCACAGCTTCATCTAATTTTTCCTCTGGCACAACTTGATTTGCCATTCCGAACTGCAAAGCCTTCTGGGCATCAATCCTTTCACCGGTTAAGAATAATTCCCTGGCAACTCTTTCCCCCACTCTCCTCAGAACATAGGGTGAGATACACGCCGGGACTAAGCCTAATTTCACCTCGGATAAGCTGAGCTTAGCTTTGTCCGAGGTGATAACTATGTCACAGACTGCTACCAGCCCTGCTCCCCCTCCAATAGCCGCGCCGTTCACCCGGGCAATGGTCGGCTGCGGAAGAGTATACATCAAATAAAAAAGCTCTGCCAACTGCAGAGACTCTTTTAGATTTTCCTCATAAGAGAAATTGACCACCCTTTTCATCCAGTTCAAATCCGCACCTGCACAAAAGGACTGGCCATTACCAGTAAGAACCGCAATCCTGATTTTTTCGTCCTCAGAGATTTTTTTGAAAACCTCAGAGAGCTCCGAGATCATTACGTCATTGAAGGCGTTGTGAACTTCAGGACGGTTCAAAAAAATGCGAGCGATTTGATTTTCGATTTTAAAATCGATAGTTTGATATTCTGAAGACATTGTTTTTTTGTAGGGACAGCCCTTGTGGCTGTCCGCTTTAGGATTTTTTTATCTTATTTCTCGAATATCTAATACTTTTGCCCTAAAAGTTGTGTCAGATGTTAAATCTTGCCAGACATCAGAAACATTGTCAACTCTGTATCTGCTTCTTAGAGACCATTCATTCATAGTCTGCGTATACACTTCAATCTCAAGATCAAAGTTTCGTACAATGTCCTCTTGCCTTATGGTTTCATAGGGGATGAAAATATAGCTCCTGATTTCATTAGACTTGCCAAGAACGACGACAGGAGAAATGGGTTTCTGAGTAAAATGGCCTTGAGCCATAATAAAGTTGTCTAATTCTCTTAAAGCCTTAAATTCTTTTTGCAGTAATATTTTGTCATCGCGTAACCATTTTACATTTAGCTTTGTATCAAACACAGTTCCAGTTTTGCCTCCACGATTAGTATATATCATGGTCATCATTATACAAGGTTGGGGCTTTCTTTGTTCTTCGTCCTCAAAGGCAACATATAGTCGTGTTTGTCTGCCAGTAATGACATCCAGTTTTGTGACGAAATTTGCATCGATAAAAACCCACCCAGAGATAAGAAAGCTGATTATGGCAATAAATGTTGTTATTATCTGAGGTTTGGTCCAAGCAGAGTTATCTTTTATTATTTTGTCTTCAATAGTTGATTTAACCATGATCAAATTCCCTTATCCAAAATATAACTATACCTCAAAATAGTCGCGTAGCTTTTTGTAGCAATTTATATTCGGACAGGGACAAGCCCTGTCCCTACGTTTCTTTTGAACGTCCGACAAGATCGTCGGACGTTACGGTTTTCATGGCACCTGATCTGCCTTAGTCAAATATCGAGCATTATCTGTCGGATTGTAACACCTACAACCATATTTAGCTGTAACCTTGATATACAACCCAAAATGGTTGTAACTTCCTGATAACCAATTCAAAATTCGCATAGGGGTAGAGTTTAACTCTGCCTTAGCAGATTTTCCCATACTACATCAGGTCTGAATGAAAGTATTCAATAAATCTTTTTCATCTTACGTCTTACTTCTTCCTTTGTATTTCTTACATCCTGAAAATCCCGTATTTCGTCTCAGGAATAGGAGCGTTCAGCGACATAGAGATCCCCAAAGCCAACGCGGTCCTGGTTTCGACTGGATCAACTATCCCATCATCCCATATTCGTGCGGTGCTGTAGTAAGGGCTGGACTCCTCTTCATATTTTTTCAAAATCGGCTCCTTGAACTTTTCCTGTTCCTCTTCAGTCATCTTGATTCCTTTAGCCTCTAAGGATCTCATCCTTACAGTCAAAAGAACATTTGCCGCCTGATCTCCGCCCATAACGCAGATCTTGGCATTGGGCCACATCCATAAGAGGCGCGGATTATAAGCTCTTCCGCACATTCCGTAATTTCCGGCACCATATGATCCGCCAACAATGACAGTGAACTTCGGCACGTCTGCATTGGCAACTGCATGCACCATCTTGGCACCATCTTTGGCAATCCCGCCGTGTTCATATTGTTTTCCAACAATAAAGCCGGTGATATTCTGCAAGAATATCAAAGGAATTTTCCTCATTGTGCACAAGGTGATGAAGTGTGCCGCCTTGACTGAGCTTTCCGAGAAAAGGACGCCGTTGTTTGCCAGAATACCGACCGGATACCCCATTATCCGGGCAAAACCAGTAACTATGGTAGGTCCATAAAGCTCCTTAAACTCCTGGAACTTACTGCCGTCAACTATCCTGGCAATGATCTCCCTTTGGTCATAAGGTTTCCTTATGTCTCTTGGAACGACTCCGTAGATTTCCTTCGGGTCATAGTGAGGCTCTTCCGGCTCAGCAGTATCTAATTCAAATTTTTTGGGTGGGTCTAAATTCTCAATTATATTTCTGGTAATCTCAATGGCATGCTCATCATTCAAAGCATAATGGTCTGCCACACCTGATATCCTGCAGTGAACGTCTGCTCCTCCCAACTCTTCATCTGTGACCTCCTCCCCGGTCGCGGCTTTAACCAAAGGAGGACCCCCGATAAAAATCGTCCCTTGTTTTCTGACGATGACCGCCTCATCGCTCATTGCCGGAACATAAGCACCTCCTGCAGTGCAGGAGCCCAAGACCACCGCAATTTGAGGAATCCCTAAAGCAGAAAGCCGGGCTTGATTATAAAAGATTTTCCCAAAATGGTCTCTATCCGGGAATGTCCCTGACTGGTAGGGAAGGAAAATCCCGCCAGAATCGACTAAATAGACGCAGGGAAGCCTGTTCTGTTCCGCAATCTCCTGAGCACGGACATGCTTTTTGATGGTCATCGGAAAATAGGTCCCGCCTTTGACTGTGGCATCATTTGCCACGATCAAGACCTCTCTTCCGTGCACCACACCCACTCCCGTGATAATCCCTGCTCCGGGAGGGTCTTCCTCATACATCTTGTTAGCGGCTAAGTGAGAAAACTCTAAGAAAGGGGTATTTTTATCGAAAAGAAGATTCAGCCTTTCCCTGGGCAAAAGCTTACCTCTTGCCTTGTGGCGCTCCTTATCCTTAGCAGACCCGCCTTCTTTTACCTTAGCCAGAACCTCCTTATATTCATCCACCACCCTTTGCATAGCCTCAGAATTGGTTTTGTATTCCAAGGACTGGGTATCGATTTTTGATTCTATGCGGAACATCCTGTACCTTTCTTAGTGTGTATTTCGTAGCGCGACCCTTTCAGGGTCGCATTGCCCTACGGGCGCTACGAAAAACACTTTTCATCGTCTGACTTAACCTAACCCTCCCCTCAAAGGGGAGGGCAGGGTGGGGTCAAATCACACCGGAACGCACTTATACCCGTAACAGATAATCCCGGCTTCGCCTTCCTGGTAAATTTTCCGGAACTCGATTCTCACCGGCATGCCGATCTCCAGTTTGTCGAAATCGCAATCTGCTATCTGGGATAAAATCTTGACTCCATCTTTTAATTCAACAATCCCCATAGCATAAGGAGCCTGGTCTGTGCACTGGCTGGGAGCAACCCGTATAATGGTATAAGTGAGAATTTTACCTTCTTTTGGCAAATTGACTTTCTCAAACTCCCTGGATTTGCATTCATTGCAAATCAGCCTGGGCGGAAAATATATCTTGCCGCATTTCTTGCACTTGCCGGCTTCCAATCTATATCTCTGAGGGATTCCCCTCCAGTATCTGGGTGATGACATTATACCACCTCCATTATGTGAATTAGGCTGCTTCCTCCGCTTCCTCCCATATTCTGGGTCAAACCAACCTTAGCATTTTTGACCTGTCTTTCCCCTGCTTCACCTCTGAGCTGTTTTACTATCTCGATTGCCTGGGCAACGCCAGTTGCCCCTACTGGATGACCTTTAGACTTCAACCCGCCAGAGGTATTGACCGGTATCTTTCCACCGAGTGTTGTCATCCCGTGTTCGGTAGCTGGACCACCTTTCCCTTTTTCCGCAAAGCCCAGAGCTTCGATAACGCATATCTCTGCAATGGTGAAACAGTCATGTACCTCAGCTAAGTGAATCTCTTCAGGACTTTTACCTGCCATCTCATAGGCGATCTTGGCTGCCCTTTCAGTCGATTTAATTTCAGTCAGGTCGTTACGGCTGTGAAGGGCTATTGTATCTGTGGCGTGACCTGAGCCGATGATTTTTACTACTGGTTTTTTGGAAATCTTTTTGGCTAAATCCAGTGGAGCTAAAATCACTGCAGCAGCA
>Ga0315277_10009752_pt1 | contig 12239 bp, 8 predicted proteins | sample YL17G05_15_MG_FD_203695 | JGI IMG/M metagenome (GOLD analysis project Ga0315277, IMG submission 203695) | Sediment microbial communities from Yellowstone Lake, YNP, Wyoming, USA - YL17G05_15 | ecosystem: Environmental > Aquatic > Freshwater > Lake > Sediment | place: USA: Wyoming | collected... | reverse complement strand
AACGTCCCCGCCGGACCCTCAAGCCCAACCTTCCCGGATGTCCCGGCCAGCGATTGGGCCTACAAGTACATTGAGTATGCGACCGCCAACCATATCGTGGCGGGCTACTTGGACGGGTACCGGCCCGCCGCCGTGGTTGATCGCGGGCAGATGGCGGTGTTCATCGCTCGCTCAATCGTGACTCCCCTTGGTGATGAGGGTCTCGCGAGCTACACACCGTCCACCACGCCGACCTTCAGTGATGTGAGCACCAGCTTCTGGGCCTACGAGTACATCGAGTACATCGCCAGCCAGGCGATTGCCGCGGGGTATGGCGACGGCACCTACCGCCCGGCCGCCGTGTGCACGCGGGATCAGATGGCTGTCTACGTGGCGCGGGCCTTCGATCTGTCCGGGTGAGAGCGGGACGGCGGCCTCTGACCATATGTCGCGAGGGCACCAAGAAGAATGCAGGCGATCACCTTGGCGGCTCCACGATTCCTCCATATTGGGACGGTAGTATTAGTGTGTGTCGAGAGGAGCGCATGACATGAAGAGAAGAGGACTGCTGATCGCACTAGTGCTGCTGGTGGCGCTGGGAGTTGGCTGCCTGGTATGGGGTAGGAGAGCACGGAAGCCGGTCGCACAGATGTCCACCGTCACGGTCGAGCGGGGCACGGTCGAGCGGCTGATCACGGCGGACGGCACACTGCGGCCCAAGACCAAGGTATCCGTCAAGTCCTACGCCGGCGGCAACGTTGATCTGCTGGCCGTAGAGGTTGGCGATGTCGTCCGGAAGGGCGACCTGATCGCCAGAATTGATCCCACCGACAGCCGTTCGACGTACGAGCAGGCCGCAGCTGACGTTGACGCGGCAAGAGCCCAACTCGACCAGGCCCGAGAGAAGGCCCAGGCGCAGCCGGCCATGACCCAGGCCTCTATCGCGCAGGCGGAGGCTTCGTATGCAGCCGCCCTCACGGAGGTGGAGTCTCTCCGTGACGCGGAGCAGCCACAGACACGCGCGGAAGCGCAGTCGGCGCTGAACAAGGCGCAGGCGAATCTCGACCTCGCGGAGACGGAGCTCGCCCGCATGCAGCAGTTGATGAGCAAGGGCTATGTGCCCCAGAGCGACGTGGATACGGCGGTCAACAAGCGCGATCTGGCCGCCTCCGAGCTCGCCTCGGCGAAGCAGCGGTGGCAGACGCTCGAGCGGCAGCTCACCGCGGAGCTCGACACGGCGCGGGCGAAGGCGGCGCAGGCGAAGGCGGCCCTGGAGAGCGCGCGGGCGAATGCCGTGCAGGATCGGATCGCCAGATCGGATGTCACCAGCGCACAGGCGCAGATCGCTCGCGCGCAGGCGCAGTTCACCCAGGCCAAGACGACCCTGGGTTACACGACGATCACCGCCCCACGAGACGGTGTCATCCTCGACAAATACGTGGAGGCAGGCACGATTGTCACCTCTGGCAGGTCGTCGGTCACGGCGGGCACCGACATCGTCCTCCTCGGCGACATCACAGAGATGTTCGTGGACGTGAGCGTGAACGAGGCGGACGTCGGGATGGTCAAGACCGGACAGTCGGCGGCGATCACTGTTGACGCCTTCCCGGACGACCGGTTCCACGGCACCATCACGCGCATTGACCCGCAGGCCGTCACTGAGCAGAACGTCACTACGGTCCTGGTCACCGTTCGCGTCGACGATGCCAACCCGCGCCTGAGACCCGGGATGACCGCGACGTGCGAGTTCCCCGTCGGGCGCGCCGAGAACGTCCTCTTCGTGCCCAACTTGGCGGTGCAGCAGCAGGGCAGCCGACGCGTTGTCTTCGTCCGCGTCGGCGACCAGTCCACTCCCATTCCCGTCGAGATCGGCCTCGTGGGAGACAACTTCACCGAGATCCGCAGCGGCGTCTCCGAGGGCGCGGAAGTCGTGCTGCCGTTCCAGAGCGCCAGCCAGAGTGAAGGCGATAGCAGGGGCCAAGAAATGGGCCGCCGCATGGGCGGCGCCGGCGGATTCGTGAGGGGCCAGTAGCGAAGGGGAGGTATGACCATGGGCCTACTTGAGTCGCTCAGAGTTGCACTGGAAGGTCTTGCCTCAAACCGTCTTCGCTCGATGCTCACCATGCTCGGGGTCATCTTCGGCGTTGGCGCCGTCATCGCCGCCGTCTCCATGACCGAGGGCGCCAAAGCCGCCACGCTTGCGCAGTTCAGCGCCCTCGGCACGAACGTGCTGAACGTCCGGCCTGGTCAGTTCATGCGCGGGCCCGTGCGGGGCGGAATGGGTTCAGCAGAAACGCTCACGGAGAGCGATGCCGCGGCGCTGGCGGAGCAATGTCCGTCCGTGCGTGCCGCCGTCCCTCAGGTTCGCTCAGACGCTCAGGTTGAGGCCGGCGCCGAGAACACAAGCACGACCATCCTCGGGGTGACGCAGAGCTTCCCGGAGGTGGGGAACTACGCCATCGCGCAGGGCGCCTTCTTCACTGCCGATGACGTCAAGTTCTGGCGCAAGGTGGCCGTTCTCGGACCCACTGTGGTCGAGAACCTGTTCGGTAAAGGCGCGTCGGGGATGGGGCAGCGCATCAAGATCAGGGGGGTCACCTTCGATGTGATCGGAGCTTTCCGGGCAAAGGGTGACGCTGGCGGACCATTCAGCCCCGACGACCAGGTCGTCGTCCCGATCACCACTGCTCGCCGTCGCCTCGGAGCCGGCATGGCGCCGCCCGGCAGCCCGCCTGATGCCGTCAGCGGCATCACCGTCCAGTTCCCCGACATGGCGATGGCGGAACGGGCGAAGGCCGAGGTGGAGACCATCCTGCGCAGTCGCCACGGCATCGCCCCGGGTGAGGAAGACGACTTCCACATCATGGCCGCCGCCGATCTGGTCGAGGGCGCGCAGGAGGCGAATCGCATCATGACACTCCTGTTCGGGTCCATCGCCGCAGTCTCTCTGCTCGTCGGCGGCATCGGGATCATGAACATTATGCTCGTCTCCGTCACCGAGCGCACCCGCGAGATCGGCCTGCGGAAAGCCGTCGGCGCCACCCCCCAGGACATCCTGCTCCAGTTCCTCATTGAGTCTATCACCCTCAGTCTGTTGGGCGGGGGCGTGGGAGTCGCAGTTGGCGTCGGCCTCGCCTATGGGCTGCGCCTCTTCGGTCTCAACACCGCTGTCTCCGTGCCCTGGGTCGTCATCTCCTTCTCCTTCGCTGGCTTTGTCGGCGTGTTCTTCGGGCTGCTGCCTTCCCGCAAGGCCGCCATGCTCAATCCCATTGAGGCGCTTCGCTATGAATAGCACACTGCACAGACCTATCCACTTGCGCGTTGCGCTGGCCCTGCTGCTCGCCGCCGTCTTGCCCAGCACCGGGGCGGCCGCTGCCGATCCAGTTCAGGCGCCCGCCGGTGCCCTGACGCTCTCGGACTGCACCCGGATTGCCCTGGCGCAGAATCCCGATCTTGTCAGCTCGGGGCAGGGGGTGGTCAGCGCAGGCGCGGCCCTGACGGGTGTCCGCAGTGCGTACTCCCCTCAGCTTGCCGTTGACGTGCGCGAGGCGGTTGGGAGCGAGGGTTCCACGTCGGCCGGTGCGAGCGGCCTGCAACGCACGGAGCAAGCAAGTTTCGCCCTCAGCCAGATCCTCTGGCAGAGCGGGCTGCAGGAGCGGGTGGCAGAGAGCCAGTCGCGCCTTGCTGCGGCCGAGCTTGGCTACTCCATAGCGGTGCAGTCCCTGCTGGAGCAGGTCGCCTCGGACTACTATGGCGTGCTTGCAGACGACCGCATTGTGGCGGTGCAGGAAGCTGCCGTGGACTCCGCCGCCAGCCATCTCCAGCAGGTGCAAGCTCGTATCAGGGCGGGGGTCGCCGCCGAGGTGGACGTATATACTGCCCAGGATGATTTTGCCTGCGCCGAGCTGGCGCTTGTGGATGCGCGCAGGGATGCGACTCTTGCCCGGGCACGTCTCAAGACCAGCATGGGTGTGTCAGCGACCTTCCCCCTGACTCTGGGGTTACCGCAGCCGATGTCAGCCGCGGCTGTTCCGAGCCTTGAGGAAGCCATCGCCACCGCCGAGCAGACACGGCCTGACGTGCGCCGCGCCTCCACTCTCGTCGAAGCCACCCGCAGCTCCCTCGATCTGGCGAAGATCGGCCGCGGCCCTGCGAGTAGCGTCAGCGCCACCTACGACTGGGGCTACATCAACTGGGAGAGCGGACAGCCGTCCTGGCAGGCAGGTCTCGTGCTCTCCTGGCCGCTGTTCGACGGCGGCGCGGCTGAGGCCGACGTGGTCGCCGCGCGTGCCGCCCTGGCCGCCTCCCAGGCGCAGTTTCAAAGTGTGGTCAACCAGGCCGGCTTCGAGGTCGAGAGCGCGCTGGCCGAAGTCAAGCGCGCCCAGGAGCGCGTGCGCACGACGGCCACCTCCGTCGCCGCCGCGGACGCCCGCCTCAGGGCCGCGGAGGGCAAGTACCAGCAGGGCGTCGGCATCCTGCTGGAGGTCACAGACGCCCGCGCCGCCCTGACCGACGCCCTCGCCGGCCAGGTGCAGGCCGAGTACGACTACCGGACCTCCCTGGTCACGCTGGAGCGGGCCTTGGGGAGGCTGGCTCCGCCGCCGGCCGCCACAGGATAAGGAGCAACCCATGATCGAAGTCGTCGCTCTGCGCAAGGAGTACCGGATGGGCGAGGTCACCGTGGAGGCGCTTCGCGGCGTGTCGCTGCGCGTTGAACACGGCGACTTCGTCGCCATCATGGGGCCCTCCGGTTCCGGCAAGTCCACCTTCATGCATCTGGTGGGATGCCTGGACACCCCCACTGCCGGCACCTGCCGTATTGACGGGGTGGACACATCCACACTGGACGAGTACGGATTGGCGAGGATTCGCAACCAGAAGATCGGCTTCGTCTTCCAGAGCTACAACCTGCTCCCGCGGGCGACCGCGCTCCGCAACGTGCAGCTCCCACTGCTCTACGCGCGCGCTGCGCACCGCGAGCAGCGCGCAAGGGAGGCGCTGGAGTCAGTCGGCCTCGCCGATCGCATGCAGCATCGTCCGGGGGAGCTCTCCGGCGGCCAGCAGCAGCGCGTCGCCATCGCCCGCGCCCTCGTCAATGACCCCTCCATTCTTCTGGGGGATGAGCCGACAGGCAACCTGGCGACCGCCCAGGGAGAGGAGATCATGGCCATCCTCCAGCGCCTCAACCGAGCGGGCAAGACCATACTCATCGTCACCCACGAACCCGGTATCGCCCGCCACGCACGGCGGATCATCTACTTCCGGGACGGATTGGTTGAGGGAGATGAGGTGGTACATTCATCCGCATACGCTGAACTCGAACCCGCCCACCTGGCGGAGAGCGGCCCATGAGCCGAATGCGACGCTCGCAGGGACCAGTTGGCGCCCACGCGTTCTCGAACACCGCCGCCGGACGGCTTGACCGGGATGGACGAGGCGGCGTATCTTGTGACCCGGTGAGCGCGAGTCGAGCGACTGCCATGCCGAAGCAACCCCACATACTGATCGTTGACGACGACCCCGCTCTGACCGAGGCTGTCAGTTGGTACCTGGAGGCGGAGGGATTGCGCTCCACCCGTGTCCCGAACGGAGCCCAGGCGCTGGAGAAGTTCCGGACCGAACGCCCCGACGCGGTGGTGGTAGACATCATGATGCCAGGGATGAACGGGTTCGAGCTCTGCCGCGCCATCCGCGCCATCTCGAAGGTGCCGATCATGGTGCTGTCCGCGCGCGAGGGAGAGGCGGACAAGGTCCGCGCGCTCGACATCGGGGCGGACGACTATGTGACGAAGCCCTTTGGCGCCATGGAGTTGGTTGCGCGTGTGAAGGCGCTTCTCCGCCGGGCCCGCGAGGCCGATGGGGAGACGTTGACCTCCCCTGGCCTCGAGATCCAACTCGCACAGCGCAAGGTGCTGGTCTCCGGCGAGGAAGTGTCACTCTCCGCGCTGGAATTCGATCTCCTCGCCACCCTCGCCAGGCGCCCTGAGATCGTGTTCTCGCGGGAGCAGCTCGCGGATTTGGTGTGGGGCGACGATTTCTCCGGGGATCTCCGGCTGGTGGATTCCCACATCTATCGGCTTCGCGAGAAGCTGACCGCTGCCGGCCTGAAGCCGTGTCCCATCGCCACCGTTCGAGGAGTGGGCTATGCGTTTCGCTCCGCGGCTTAGCGTCGCCGCGCGACTCGCTCTGACCATCGTGCTGGTGGTCGTGTTGAGCTGGCTGCTGGGCGGCGTCGTCATCTTCCAGTTGATGAGACTGGGCGTGCTGCGCCGAGGGCCGCCACCCGGACGACCGCCCGAGATCGCAGAGACGGCTCAGACGCCCGGCGCCGGGCCGCTGCCCGCTCCGGAGGCCCGACCAGATCGGCGCGGCGGCGGCGAGAGGCCGCCCCCTCCGGAGGAGGGCCGGGGCGGGGGTCGGCCGCCGCGTCCTCCCGGAGCTTTCTGGCGAGGTCCCGGGGCCGCCGTCAACCTGGTCGTCGGCATCCTCTTGTCGGTGGCGGCGGGCATCTGGCTGAGCCGGCGGTTCACGCGGCCGCTCGCCATGTTGGCAAAGGGCGCGGGAGCGCTTGGGGCCGGGGACTTCAGCCATAGAGTCCCGGTGGCAAGCGATGACGAGTTCGGGCGAGTGGCCGCCAGCATGAATCGGATGGCCAAGCGCATCGGAGATCAGATCGGGGCGCTCCAGGCCGACAGTCGCCGCCGCCAGCAGTTGCTGGCGGATGTTGCCCACGAGCTGCGCAGCCCCGTGGCGACCCTCAAGACGATGGCGGAAGCGCTGCGCGACGGGGTGGCAAGCACTCCAGAGCGAACCGAACGCGCCGCGCGCACCATTGCGGAAAGCGCCGGGCGACTGGAGCGGCTCGTCAATGACCTGCTGGAACTGGCGCGCCTGGACCTCGACGAGCTTCCCCTGTACCTTCAGCCGGTGGACCTGCGGGCCGCCATCGCCGATGCCCTGCGCAGCCACAGCGAGGCCGCCGCCGGCGCGGGCATCCAGCTTCGTCCGGCGGAGCAGGGCCAGCCGGTGCTCGTTTCCGCTGACCCACACCGCCTCGCCCAGATTCTCGACAACCTCCTGGGAAACGCGGTGAGCCACGCTGGCTCGGGGGCGGAGGTATCGATGACCGTTGAGGCGGGCGACTCAGCCGTCGTGACTGTCGCGGACACAGGCCGAGGGATTGCGGCAGAGCATGTGCCGTATCTATTCGACGCCTTCTACCGGGGAGACTCCGCGCGCACCCCGGGAGGTGAGCACAGCGGCCTCGGTCTTCGGATCGCCCGCGGTCTCGCCCGGGCCCACGGCGGCGACCTGAGGATCGAGAGCACCGAGAACAGCGGGACGCGGGCCATCCTCACGTTGCCCGCGCTGCGCGAGGAAGGCGGCCATCGGGTCGGCGGCGACGGCTAGGCCGCCTCGCGCAGCCGGAACGCGGTGACCTTCCCGTTGGAGAAGAAGCGCGGTTCGACATGGTCGGCGACGCGCTTGGCGGTAGCGCGGCGGCTTCCGCCACTGCTGGCCGGCATGGACTAGCGTGGGCACCAACCAGCACCGACCGGAAGACCAGGCAGATGGAGGTTCCGACCGCATCCACGTGGGTATATCCTCCCTTGAGATGGAATGCCCGCAGCACACCGGAAATGCCCCCAGAGCAGGGCTAGAGCGGTTTCAGGGCGATCCGACAGCGGCACGCCGATGCAGGTGAGAAGGGGTTGGCCCCGTAATTGGTGGCCGGGAGGAGTCATGTCCCGACTAGGCCCTCTGCGACGGCGCTGGCTGGCCCTGCTGGCAGCCTGCGGAGTTGCCGTTCTTCTTGTGCGGCCATGGGCCGGTCTCCGTGTTGACGCGACGGTGGTTGGCGCGACTGACGCTGGGGGCACGGTGTTGAGCGACCGTCTGTCTCATGTCTTCTCACGGAGCGCTCCTCCTCGTATCTCGGCTGATTACGACCTCGCGCCCTTCGCAGGTGAACTGCTGCGTATCGAACTCAAAGGTACCGTCGTGTCGCGCTGGCATCGCTCGGGAACCCTGGGGGATGTAGGTTGGGCACTTGAGCTGGTAACGGAGAAGGGCGCTGAACGCCTCGATTTCATCGGATGGCAGGGCCTGGCAGGCCAGAGCCAGCATGTCGCCCGCGAGGGCTCTCTCTCTTTCATCCGGGCCGGCGACCGGGACATGCTCGCGTCGCCAAGGGCAATGTCGCTCTGGCGGGTGATCAGAGTGCCGGAGCGCGCCCGACTGCGAGTGGTCGCGCGACCCCTGATTGAGCTCGGAGAGCTCGAGCTGTTGGGTGGGCGACGAAGCTCCCTTCCAGCTAGCATCCCGGGCCGCTCTGGGAGGCGGCCTGACGTCTTCATCTATGTCATTGATGCATGGCGCCGCGATCGCGTCGGGTGCTATGGTTTCTGGCGGCCCACGACGCCCGCCATAGACGCCTTCGCGAAGGAGGCCGTGCTATTCGAGAACGCGCAGACGCCAGCTTCCTGGACTCGACCGGCGGTCGGCTCCCTGCTAACCGGTCTCGATCCCTTGGTGCACGGCACCCTCTCACATCGGCACAGGCTGCCCGATTGGCCGGTGACCCTGGCAGAGGCGCTGCGCGCCACGGGATACGGAACGGTGGCGATCTCGACAAACGGGAACGTGGCTTCCGAGTTCGGCTTTGGTCAGGGGTTCGAGGCGTTTCACTTCCGCGACCGAGCGCGGGCGCTTTGGGCTGTCGCGGAGATCTCGGCGTTCCTCCGCCAGGCAAGGGGGCCGGTCTTTGCCTACCTTCACACAGTGGAGCCACACTCGCCCTACCAGCCATCGCCGGAGAATCGCCGGCTGTTCGATCGTGGGTTCCAAAGCCGATGCGACGGCTCTCTGGAGTCGCTTCCTGGGTACAAGGGCGCACCGAGGAATCTCTCTCGGGACGACCGAGAGCACCTGCTGGACCTCTATGATGCCGAGGTCCGGGACGCGGATGCGGGATTCGCCGAGTTCCTCGCCACCCTCAAACGTACGAATCGCTACCAGGACGCTCTGATCATTTTGACGGCCGATCACGGCGAGTCATTCGGGGAGCACGGGACAATGCAGCACGGCGACTCGCTCGCCGGCGAAGAGCTGCACATCCCGCTCATCGTGAAGCTCCCTGGCGGGAGGCTGGGCGGCACGCGCGCCAAAGCGGCGGTGACGCTCACTGACCTCTACCCAACCGTGCTGCACGCCGCTGGCGCCGGGGTGCGCCTGCAGTACAGCCTATGGGGGCAAGACATTTTCGGTCCCGCGGACCCGCGGCGACCGATGTTCGCACACGTCCGGACAGTGGGTAACGGTGACTGTGAGCTTGTCTCCTGCACCGACGAGGACGGGTACAAGCGGGTGCTCGCGCTGACGGATCGCGAGCACACCGTACCGGACCTGGCGATTGGTCTATGGGGTCCGTCGGACTTGGCGGAGCGCACCGATCTGAGTGCTCGACTCCCCGTTCGCGCTGCCTACGAGGAACAGCTCATCGCTGGCTGGCTGTTACAACAGCAGGCGGCAAGGGGTAAGCGCGCGGCTCCGGAGGCGGGGGCGCTGTCCGAGGACCTGCGTCGCTCGCTGAAGGCGCTGGGGTATGTGAAGTAGCTCTCGACGGGACCGGCTGTGTGTGTCGGGCCTCGGATCCGGCGGCAGGAATTGTCGGATCCGGCGGCAGGAATTGCCTGTCCCGAGCGAGCGAGAAGGCTCATCCTCAGCGAGCCGAGGGACTTGTCCCGAGCGAGCGAAGGGACTAGCCTGAGCGAGTCGAGGGAAACCCGCGGACGAGCTGGTCCTTCTTCTATGCTCGCCAGGCCTTCACCTGAAGCTCACGCCGGCGGGCGTTCGCAAGGGCGGACATCACCAAGGGGGTCAGCCTGCCCTGCGCTGGTGCTCGTGCGCCGCGCTGAGCGACCTGCTTCGCCTTCTTGGACCGGCGGGGCATAGCAGAGGTGGAGTTCGGCGGCGAGCCGTGGCTGTCCTACTGAACCAACCAGTGGAGGGAACTGGTCGCTGGCCGGGGAGGCTGGGTTCCGCCGTCAGCTCATGTGGCGAGGCCCAGTAGGACAATGGGCATAGCCCTATCTGGCAGTGTCCCAGTATTGGAGCGCCGTGGCCGCATGCCCGCGCACTTCCGAGTCGGGATGGTTTGCAGCGACGTCTTCCAGCACGCTGCGGGCCTCTGGAGTCCCCGCCACAACCAGGAGGAGAGCGGCGCTGGGTGCGGCCCGATGTCCTTGTCTCATGGAGGCGGCGAGCCGAGGGACATGACTGCGGAGAGCGGCCCTGACGATCTCGTCTCCCTCCGGGAGGCTGTGGAGGCTGGCCAGTGCCGTGATCAGGCACGACTCCTCGTCTTCAGGGAGCACGCGGGGGCCGAGACGGTTCAGGAAGATGCTGGCGAGGGCGGGATCCCACGTCTCGCCCAGGGTCATGGCGGCCCGCCCGCGGACCTCTGCATCCGGGTCTGACAACATCTCCTTCAATCTCGGCACGGCCGCCGCCCCCCGGCTCTCCCGAATGCTGTAGACCAGCCCGGTGGCCGCCATCGCTCTCACCCTTGGAATCGCGTCCCGGGTAGCCCTCAACAGCGCCCGGATCACATTGGCTCTCACATGGGTGTCAGTGTCCAGACAGGCGCGGATGCGCACTTCCGGGTCCGCATGGTTGAACAGAGCAAGGAGCGCGTTGATCGCTTCTTCATCGGCACGATCCGCCAATCCACAGCTGGCCGCGCACACCACTTTCACGTTTGGATCTCGGGTGGCCCGCACGAGCGCTTCTGTCGCTGCCGCGCTCCTGGCCCGCAGCAAGGCCTGGGCGGCTACTACTCTCACTTCCGGATCAGGTGAGGAGAGCTTGCCAATAAGCTGAGGCGCGAACCTGTCAGCATCTGGCGCGGTAACTACATGCCTGAAGATGAACTGCTTTGCCGCCTCATGCAGGGCTTTGTTCTTTGACCCCAGCAGGTCAATGACCGCCCGCTCGCGCTGCTCCCTCTGGGGCAAGGCGATGATCTCCAGGATTCGTCTCACTCCGATGACCGCGTCAGGCCCTGCAAACCGCATGTTCAGCACGGCTCCTGGAGATACTAAGGTGAGCCGCCCTTCCTCGACTCCCTTCACAAAGAACACCGCCTGCTCCCCAACCTGCAGCACCGGGGAGGGCCCCGTGCAGGTGCTCACCGACGAGGGAGTAACTGCGATGCGGCCCGCCTCGACTGTGCCTCGCAGGACCTCACCCACCTCTACCTGAAGGGTCTCGCTACCAACCGCAGTCACAGTGCCCACCATCACGACACGCGACGCCTCGGCCCAGTCGTAGAGTCCGTACGGTTCCCCCTCGCGCGCCCCGTCGAACGCCGAGACTGGGCCGGCTGCGAGCGCCAACGCGATCGCGAATGGAACGACCCCAGTAACGCGCATATCCTCCTCCCACCGCGTGCGCACGGCGGCCACGGCTAGCTGCCGCGCCTGTCCCCCACTTCTTGGACTTGGCCAGCTCCGCGTTAGTTCCCTGCGGTCACTCGTTCGGGGTCACCATTCTCATCTGCCCGCGGCAGACGAGAACGGTGGAGCCGGCGGCAGGAATCGAATGGCTAGGTTCCCGCATTGCGGGAACCGCCACGGCGGTCGCCACGGGCGACCTAGCCGCCCGCGACCAACTGACTTCAAACATGGAGCCGGCGAGAGGATTCGAACCCCCGACCCGCTGATTACAAATCAGCTGCTCTGCCAACTGAGCTACGCCGGCTCGCTATGTCCGACAATGTCCGTTTCCACGGAAACGGCACACAACATGATACGGAGACCCGAACACGCTCCCCGCTCCGCGCTGCCCTTGCGCTCCAGTTGCCGCCCAACGAGGCAGTTGATCTGCTGATCGAATCTCGGCGGGTCACAGTCAGCCGATCTCCCGCGGGCTTGCGTCGAGCCAATTCTAGCATCTAAGGAGCAAGCTGTCAGCAGCAGGACGTAGGCATCACGTAGGCAACACATAGGCAACAAGAGGGATGAGCAGAGGGAGTCCGCGCCAAGCCTGAGGCAGCCGACTCGGTTGGCCTAGCGGGCGCTGGGGAGGGCGATACCCTTAGTGATGTCAGCGCGAGCGAAGGCCCACCTCCGCTCCGAGTCGGCGAACTCGGAGTAGCGGGCGGTCATGATAGGGCTGCGATGGCCCATCGCCCGCATCAGCGCGGTGGTGGGGACGCCCGCCCTGGCCGAGGCCAGTCCGAAGTAATGGCGAAGGCGGTG
>Ga0315277_10009751_pt1 | contig 12239 bp, 15 predicted proteins | sample YL17G05_15_MG_FD_203695 | JGI IMG/M metagenome (GOLD analysis project Ga0315277, IMG submission 203695) | Sediment microbial communities from Yellowstone Lake, YNP, Wyoming, USA - YL17G05_15 | ecosystem: Environmental > Aquatic > Freshwater > Lake > Sediment | place: USA: Wyoming | collected... | reverse complement strand
ATACAGGTGCTTCTCTGATCCTAGATTCCAATTCATCACAAAAACCGTCTGACGAAGTTGCTCGGCAAAACTGGCGAGAGTCTGCAGCTGCTAGGCCTCCTTCTCAGCTTCTTTCTTCGGGATCTGTTCACGAACCTTCTTGACAATGTAGTCGAGCAAGAGTTCAGCGCGCGCTACTCTGGCCAAATCATCGTCTCTCATCGGTCAAGCCTCTCCAGACCTCTAGCAGTCTCAAGCAGAAACTCTATCACTTCAGGGATGGAACGATGCGTTTTTTCAGCGATTTTTCCAAGTTCTTTGTAGGTTTCTTTAGATATTGTTACCGACTTGAAACCTTCAACTGGCATCTAATTTCTCCTTAAAGCTACCTTATCCTACCGTCATGCTATTTAAGATTTACGGTAACTTGCCGTAGTTAAAAGACTCAAGACGTAAAGTTTAATACTCAAGAAAGGTAAATTACAGTATAGGAATGGTTTATGCCAGAAAAAGGATATAAAAGCATCACAGTGAAGCAGGATGTCTATGATTTCCTCATGAAAGAATACAAAGCGCAGAAGAGAGACTGGCTAGTTAGAAAAGGCATCAGTAGCTTCTCAGGATACGTCACGTACCGCTTGAACGAGCTAATGAAACTAGATAAGCAACATATTCAGCAACAGTGAGGCCTCTGGACCTAGCCCTCTCTTCAAGCTTCACGTAGGCTGGCATAGTTACTGACAATTTCATGATTTTCCATGAATGGTTGAACGTAAATATAAACTGCAGGGTCAAAAGCACAGAAACAAGAGTGGAGAGAGACGAGTTAAAATGAAAACCAGAATTGTGATTCTGATTGCAGTTTTGGTTTTGAGTTGCACGATTTTTCTTGAAGCTAGAGCAGAGGGGCAATTTGTCGGAAGTATCAACAGTGATGTATATCATTACCCGAGTTGCACCTACGCCAAAAAAATCAAACCAGAAAACCAAATATGGTTCACCGATGCAAACGACGCAGTTAGTCATGGCTACAGGCCATGTAGCGTCTGCAATCCGCCGAGTATTCCAGAAATGACACCTGTATATTTCTTAATTGCTTCAACTGTCATTGTAAGTACAGTCGCTGTATTCAAGAAGAAGCGCGCGCTAAGAGAAGAGGGTTGGAAGCTTCCAGACGTCTAAGCCTGATGTAAATATAGGCGCTGAAGTTGATAAAGAAGAGAAGAAAAGGCAGATCTCTCCAAATTGGAGACGAAACCGCATTCTCGGAGTCATTGGATTCGTCCTCCTTTTGCTAATAGTCTGTGCTTTCGTATGGTTCTTAACACCAAGAGCAACAACAGTTGTGATCCAGATAACGTCGAACACAAGCTGGAGCGGCAGCATAGGCGGTGACGCACAAAGCACGAGCGTTGATGGATCAGGGAGCCAAAGTTTCCAAGTTAGAGGGTCAATCATCGTTGCTGTTGTTCAAAAACAAACAGACTATGGATTCCTGACAGTGAGTATAATCATCAACGGAAATACAAAAGTAAGTCAATCAACAACAGCCGAATATGGCGTAGTTAGTGTCTCTTGGAGCCCTTGAAAGCTAGGGCTTGATTTTGATTTTTCCCTCTTCAAACTTCTGGGCTATCAGTTCAAGCGTCTTCATCCGCTCCTCTGTCAGCTGCAGGCCTCGTGCTTCAGCCGCCGGTTTGCCACTGTAAATGTTCACGTAGGGCTCAAGCTTCGCGTATTCCTTCTCGATCACGCCCTCGTACAATTCGGGAGTACGATCGTATATGCCGCCGACGCTTTCGATGCCGCTTAAATGTCCCATCATAAACTCAACGCAGTCCTGGTCGACGTTGCGCTCCGGAGGTCTGCTCTCCGTCTTGAACAGCTTGCGGAACATGTGACTGCTGAAGCTCCAAGGTCCATCTTTGAGTCTAGCCTTGCGGATCCAGCTTGAATAGATCTGTTCGAAATCGTCAATATCATAGGCTCCGCCGTTGTGGTATTTTATGAATATGGCGTCTGCGACTTTGCCGTGGAATCGCTCGCTTATCTTTTCTCTTTCTGCCATCCACTTTCGAAGCTCCTGGATAGCGTCGACACTGATGTAAGTGAAGTAGCTGAAACCGTTATGCTTGCGCTCGTCAAACTCAACCTTTATCCTTGTCGCGCCTTTTCTCAGGCATTCCCGCACGTAATCGTATTGAAAGTTAAATTTGGCTAGAACGTCACCTATTCCCATGCCACTCTGCAACTGAACCAGACAGACAGCTCGCTCTCTCTGAGGCAAACACCCCAACACCTTCCTGGCAACATCCAAACTCATCTGCTTAACCCTGTATTTACGCGGTCCCTTTTTGCCAAAGACACCTCTGCCATTAGTCAAGTCTGCCTCATGATAACCAAAGAAACTCTTCAGAACAGTGAACATCAAACCCTTCCGGCTACCACCCAACTCAGCAAAATCCGGATTATCCCTGGCAAACTCCAAGACAAGCCTCAACACCCAACGACGATCCTCAACATTCGCGCTGGCTCTCATGCGAGCATGCTCATTCACAAAAGCCGAAGGACCAAAATCCAAATCCTTGACCATCCGGAGCCACTTGAAAAACATGCACAAAATATGCCCATAACCAACAAGCACCCTACCCTTGTACTGACCAAGAAACTCCTTAACCAGAACATCCTTCGCTAAAGCCTCAACATCAGAGGCACACACGTTATAAGCATAGACCCGAACCAACTCCATCCCCGAAACCAGCTAGAAACCACAACAAATATAACATTTCCCCCACAAAAAGGGAGAGTTTGTTGTTGTTTGCTTCTGTGTTACTTGAGCAGTTCCTTTTCTGGCGGCGGGGCTTTTATCAGACCTTCTTTCATCAGCAGCCTCGTGGATTCCCTGGCATTTTGTATTATCGCCACGGCTCTTTCGTAAAGTTCTTTCTTGCTGGGCTTGATTCGTGCAACGCCTTGATCTATCGATTTCAGTGCGCACGCAACTGCTTCGCGGGGGTAGACTTCCCATTCTTCCATTCTTGGTAGAATGTCTTCTTCGTGCATTCCCCGTTCTTCTGCGAATTTGGCTAGTTCCTGTGCGGCTGCTATGCACATGTCGTCTGTCACGGTTTTGGCTCTCACGTCTAAGACGCCTCGGAATATCGCGGGGAAACCGAGGCTGTTGTTGACTTGGTTTGGAAAGTCGCTTCTTCCCGTGGCTACTATGCGGGCTCCTGCTTCTTTGGCTTCCCAAGGCCATATTTCAGGTATCGGGTTTGCACAGGCAAACACTATTGAGTTGTCATTCATCCCTTCTATCCATGCTTTCTTTATCGTGTCTGGACCTGGTTTGGAGGCGGCAACAACCGCGTCCACGTCCTTGAAGGCTGCAGCTGCGTCTCCTGTTCTGCCTTCAGCGTTGGTTTTCTGTGACAGTTCGTATTTCCATGGGTCTTCGGCTTTTGTTATGTCCTTTCTGCCTGGGTAAACCAAGCCTTTAGTGTCGACAAAGAATATGTTGCCTGGCTTGACTCCCCATTTTATCATGACGTAGGCTGTTCTGAGGTTGGCCGCTCCTGCGCCTACTAGGGTTATGAGGCTGTTCTTCGGGTTCTTTCCCACTATTTTGAAGGCATTCATTAGTCCAGCAAGAATGACTGTGGCTGTTCCCTGTTGGTCGTCATGCCATACTGGAATCTGCAAGCGTTCTCTTGCTTTTTCCAAAACATGGAAGCACTTTGGCTTCTCGATGTCTTCTAAGTTTATGCCACCAAAGGTGGGCTCTATGAGCTCGCATGCTCTGATTATTTCTTCCGGATCCTTTGTTCTCAGGCATATTGGAAACGCGTCAACTCCGCCTAGGTACTTGAATAGTATGCCTTTTCCCTCCATCACAGGCAATCCTGCCTCCGGACCTATGTCGCCCAGGCCTAGGACGCGTGTGCCGTCTGACACTACAGCCACGTAGTTCCAGCGGTTCGTAAGTTCGAAGGACTTTTCAGGGTTTGCTTGGATTTCCTTGCATGCAGCAGCTACGCCTGGAGTGTACCATATTGCAAAATCGGCGGGGCTAGAGATAGCACATTTGGGCATTACTTGGAGCTTTCCTCCGTAGAACCTGTGCAGCGGTGGCGCGAGCATTGAGGGTTTCTTGGCTTTGGCCAGCAATTCGTCTACTGTTAGTTTTCTTTCTTCCTTTTTTGGCTTGGACATTATGCTTTTCTCCTTTTAGTTAGAGGTTGATGTTTTGAGCGTCAGATTTTAAAGGTTGTGGTGGGCTTCTTGGGGAAAATTTCAGCAATGTGGCCCTTTCACCGGTAGCGTATCATGATCCGTTATGTAGAGATCAATCGTCACGCGACTGAAAAAGGATGGTTCTACATGTGAAATCTGGTCGAAGAACTGGTTTAGTATGAGTAGAAGAAAATAATCGGGGAGGTATTTTGGCGTCAACTAGCTTTTAGTATCTTCTTTGCCTGAAGCCGCCTCGTCTATCTCGACCGCCGCCGTAGCCTCCTCTGCCAAAGTCTCTTCCGCCTCCTCCTTCTCTGAACGGGCGTCTGGGCTGCTCATATACCTGCGTGGACATGTTCTTTTCCGTGTTTACCTCGCCTGCTAGCGCTTGTTCTGAAATCTCAAGTGTGCCGTACCTTCCAATGTTTAGTCGCATGTTTCCTCTGAACAGGTTAATGTAGCCATTCTTGACGAGTACAGTGTCGCCATCTTTGACTTTCTCGATATTATCGTCCCATAGTGTCAGGTAGATGCATCCTGTTTCGTCGCCGACCAGCGCGTCGCTCACTTTGTGTGCCGCACCGTCTCTTCCTGCTGCGATGCTTCTGACTTCGCTCTTTGAGACCACTTTGGCTAAGACGTTTACTGCCCTAGACTGAGGATTCAACTCGCTTACTTTGGCGTCTACTGGCGTTCGAGCGCCTGAAAATCCTTCAACTGCCAAATTCTTTCAACACCTTGTATTTTGACAACACAGATAGCGCTATCATTAACACTTAAGGTTTTTGGTGGTGGAGTTTCACCTTTAAGTGCTAACACTGGTTCTCTATGGTCTCCTAAAATAGTGTTATGCCGTTCTTTTCATCAACGTGATCGAAGCCTGCCACTAAGAACATCAACAAAACACACGAGATCGGCCAAAAAAACCTCGAAAGCAAGCGAATTTGCTATGTCAGATTTATGAGGCTGTGGCAGATTTTGCAGGCATCAATGACTTGGAGCCCTTTTTCTGTTGTTTTCCACATTCCATTCTCTTCAAAAATGTATCCTGCTGCCTTCAAATCGTTGAGATACTTGCTGCATTGGGCCGAACTCATTTTCACCTTGTCAATCACGTGGGTTTTCGTGCTTCCGTATCTGGCAGTTCTGAGAATGCCTATGATTATGTCTTGACGTCCCCTTCGTCCACGTTCACACTCTACAGCATTTACCCATTCACTTCTTTCAGTTTTGGCCTTCAAGATAGATACGCCAACATGATTGATTGGCACTCCTAAATTAATGACTTTTGGTAGCCGATCTCAGCCGTTTTACATGCGGTTTTGCGCCCCTCACATCAGTTAAGTAACTAGTCGCATTGAAAAAACGAAAAGGTTGTGTTGGAGATATCGCCGCCCGATAAGACTAAGGTTTTTGGGTGCAGCTCCCGTTCTTGAGAAGCGGTCCTTTTCCTTCTGCTAGATATGGCAGCTTACCTGTCCTGAAAACAACAAGATTATGTTTGAATTCTGCCAAGTAGGCCATTATCAGCTTTTTCCCCTTATCTGTCAATGCATATACCGGTATCGTGACGCCCAACTGCAACAGAGCCCGTTTGCCGATTTTCTTTCGAAGCATTTTCGAAGCACTTGCACACGCAATATCTGCCTTAGCTATGTGCCTCACGTGGACGTTGCTCACACACGTGTTGCAGACAGAAAAAACAAGGACATCCGAGCCCGTGTCAGCCTCAACTTTCCGGATATTGCTGATTGCCTCAGCCTGAAAGCCGGCAACACTAACCGCGATGCGCTTGTACCCTGAGGCAAGAGCGTGCTTCACGCCTGCAACCTGATCAATCCGTGCCGTAGCCTTGTCCAGAACTATGCCGCCTTCCCCTTCGATGTGTTCGATGATGTCAGGGACAGGCGAGGTCTTGACTATGCCCGTCAGACGTGCACCAATTGCCTGCACAAGCTTGCCATTGCTTGATATGACCGTGCCTGCCCCCTCACAGACAACCACGGTGCAATCAATGAAACCTTCTTCAAGCCAGACACGCATCATTTCAGAAGCGCCGTACGCCACAATTGGCTCAGCGTCGAACAAACGATTTTGACAGCAAAAGCCATGTCCCTCAATTTTCTTCTGTACACTTCTCCGCACCGCTTCAACATCGATACGTTTTGTTCCATACAACGCTTCATGCAAAGGGCAATAGTCTACCAAAGGCTCGGTTAGAACCTCCACTCCGTTCTTTGAGATCTGAACACGGGAGCCACAGCAATAAATCTCATGCGTGCCACATGCACTGCGGCAAGTTCTACCATGTGCCTTTGGCATGCAATCACTTTGGTGTTGGAGTCAAAGAATACGGAGTTTAGGTAAGTGGTTTTGGAAATACGTAAGGTTCAAGAATTTCTATTTTTGCTGTTCCTTGTTTGTTGCCTCGTTGATCTGCTGTTCCATCATGTGGCCGCGGCAATAGATCAACGCTTTTTTGACGCCTGGGACTTTAATGGCAGCATTTTTTATGTCTATTGCTAGTTTGAAGGCGATGGGGCAGAATGGGCTTGATGGGACAAACTCTACCTTGAAAACGCCTGGTTCTTCCTCTTTGACATTGGTGATCATCTGCATTTCGGCGAAGGTCATTCCTGTCTCGGGATCGGGCACTTGGCCTACGGCCTCTCGAACTTTGTCCTCAAGTTCTGTCATTAATTACACTTCCTAGTTTTTTGTGAATAACTGACGGGGCAACGATATATAACTGTTGCACAGAAAGCTCGGGAAACCAGTTGAAGCTTTGATGGTGGTGTGTATCCTGATCGTTGTGAGTTTTGCCGTTCTTGTGGGTCGAGGATATTACGAGACGCCACGTCTTGTGCCCTATTCGAGCTTAGTTGAGTTTTGGGTGGTTTTCTTCAGGTACATGCGCCAGCTCAGCGCCATAGTTCTGGGATGTGAAGCTTTGACTTCGTCGAGCTTTGAGACTGCCGTGTTGTGCGGGGCTCTTGTGACGATTTCGGGATCCGTGTACGCTTCTTCGCATATTTTCCGCATGGCTTCCACGAACCGGTCAAGCTCCTCCTTCTCGAAAGATTCGGTGGGCTCGATCATCAAGGCTTCTTCAACTATCAGGGGGAAATACACTGTCGGCGCATGTATCCCATAGTCCAACAAGCGTTTGGCAATGTTCTGCGCTGTGATACCAGTGTCATTCTTTAGGGGCTTTGCGCTGAACACACACTCGTGCTTTCGCAGTTTAGCACTATCGTAAGGAAGCGTCAGGCCCTTGATTTCTTTGAGCTTCTTGACGAGGTAATTTGCATTCAGAACAGAAATCTCAGCGGCCTCTTCCAGTCCTTCGCGGCCTAGGCTTAGGATGTATGCATACGCTCTGAGCAGAACGGCAACGTTGCCGTAGAAGCCCTTTATTTTTCCGATACTGCGAGGCTTGTCGTAGCTCAGCTTGTATGTTGTTCCATCAAAGATTATGTGCGGAACGGGCAGAAACTTCGCCAGCTCTTCACAAACACCTACAGGTCCGGCTCCGGGGCCTCCTCCTCCGTGTGGAGTGCTAAAGGTCTTGTGGATGTTTATGTGGACTATGTCGAATCCCATGTCGCCAGGTCTGACCTTGCATAGTAGGGGGTTCAGGTTGGCGCCGTCGTAGTAGAGCAGTCCGCCTGCCTCATGGATGATTCTTGCTATTTCGTCAATGTTCTTCTCGAAAATGCCCAAAGTGTTAGGATTGGTCAGCATTAGCCCAGCAGTTTTTTCAGAAACGGCTGCCTTCAAGGCTCCCAAGCTGACGCAGCCATCATCATCCGATGGAACGACGACTACGTTGAATCCTGCCATGGCTGCGCTTGCAGGGTTTGTTCCATGTGCTGAGTCTGGAACGATCACCTCAGTTCGTTTGCTCTGTTCCCCGTTCGACCTGTGGTGTGCGCGCATCAGCAGAGTCCCGAGGAGTTCGCCGTGGGCGCCGGCAGCTGGGTGCAGGCAAACCTGGTATGTGCCCGTTATCTCAGCAAGCCAACGTTCAAGCCTGTAAAGAATTTCAAGTATGCCCTGCACAGTCTTTTCATCTTGGTAAGGATTGAGCATGTTGATCGTCGGCAAACCTGCAAGCTGCTCGTTTATTTTCGGATTGTATTTCATGGTGCAGCTTCCAAGTGGATACAGTCCGGAATCGACGCCGTAGTTCATCTCTGATAAGCGCGTAAAATGCCGTGCAACTTGAACTTCGGAGAGCTCGGGCAGATCAAGCTTGGTTGAGCGGCGCATATGTTTTGGCAAAAGTGCATCGATGTTGCCAACTGCCTGCATGACTTCCTCTTCTGCCGTTGGCAGAATGTGTCCGCTTCTACCATGTTTGCCGAGGCGGAGAATGGGTTCTTCTTTCCAGCTTGCTTGTCTAAACAACTCTTACCGCTCTCCTTCCAAGGTCATTCTCAGGCTTTCTGCTAGGCGGTCGATTTCTTGCTTGGAATGCGTTTCGGTTACGCAATAAAGTGCTGTTTCGCCCAGCTCCGGAAACTCTTTTGAAATGTCTTTGCCGCCGTGAACATGATGCTGCAGAAGCTTTTCATTAATCTCTTTGACGCTTAGTCGTGCATCGTCAAAATTAACTGTGAATTCTTTGAAGTGGGATGACTTGAAGATTGGGGTTCTGACTCCCTTTAATTTTGAAAGCAGTTGAATGGCGTAGTTGGCTTTATACATTATTGTTTCTCCGAGTTGCCGTAAGCCTTCGGGTCCAAGCAGGGCCATGTAAACGGCGGACGCTACTGCGCATAAGGCTTCGTTTGTGCAGATGTTCGATGTTGCTTTTTCGCGTCTGATGTGCTGCTCACGTGTCTGCAGTGTCATGCAGAAACCGTTTTGCCCTCCGGCTTGGGTTGTGGTGAGGCCGATTATGCGACCGGGCAACTGCCGAATTAGACTCATGTCATCGCGGCAAGCCATGATTCCCAAGAGTGGACCGCCAAAATTCATGGGATTCCCAAGCGGCTGGGCTTCGCCTACCACGATGTCTGCACCATACTCTCCAGGCGGCTTCAAGATTCCCAGTGAAGTTGGGTCAATGCCGACTATAAGGAGAGCGCCGTGCGAGTGGGTTGCTTTGCCTATTTCGTCGATTTGGGTTTCAATGAATCCTAGGTATGATGGATTTTCGATGTAGACTGCTGCGGTTTTGTCTGAGATTTTGCCTTTCAAATCTTTGAGGCTGATTTCCCCGCTTCTCGAGTCATACGCCACATTCTCGATCGAGATCCCAGCGGGTTCAGCGTAAGCGTGCAGTGTCGCCGCTCTTTCGGGATGAATAATCTTCGGTATGAGAATTTCGCTGCGAGACTTCACTCTGGCAGCCATCCGTGCAGCTTCTCCTAGAGCCGACGGCCAATCGTACATCGAGCAGTTTGCGACTTCCATGCTTGTCAATTCGCAGATCATGCTTTGATATTCGAAGAGCGCTTGGAGCATGCCCTGCGAGATTTCAGGCTGATAGGGCGTGTATGACGTAAGCAGTTCGCTTCGTTGCACGATTTCTTTAACAAGTGCTGGCACGTAGTGTGGCCAGCAGCCCGCGCCCAGAAAAGTTGGCATGTCAGGGCTAGTCTTGTTCTTTGAAAGCAGTGCCTCTACATGCTTCTTGACTTCAAACTCCGATAGACTCTTTGACGGCAGATTTAGGGTGTTCTTCAAGCGGTATTTGCTTGGAATATCAGCGTACAATTCCTCGACAGATTTAACGCCTATTTCCCCCATCATTTCCCGCTTCATTTCAGGCGTTGAGTTTGGCATGTACGGATGAGCATGTTTTCCCAAGAGGTTCACCGTTAAGAATTAGAAGTAAGATCATGTGACGTTTCTTAAACCTTTTCAAGTCTCCACTATTCTTAAGCTCTGGAAAGCACTTTCAGAACGGCTTTCAATACAGTATCGGTGGTTTCCAGGACTGAATGGTGCTCGTAGGCTTGCAGCCACCCGTTTTCTGTTAGGATATTGGATATTACCTGTGCCGAAGCTGCTTCAACTTTTCTGTACTTTGCAACTGCAAAGATGGCCGAGGTTTCCATGTTCACTGCGAGAACGCCCGAGTCTCTGAATTTTCGGAATTTGCCGCGCGTCTCTCTGTAGACACCATCAGTGGACCAGACTGGACCGACAGAATGTTTGATCTTTTCTCCATCCAAGCAGTCGATCAGACTGTTCCTGAGTCTAGGCGAAGACTCCACTTTCACTTCTAACGGGAGGTAATGATAGGATGTCCCTTCGTCACGGATTGCTTCTGTTACAACAACTATGTCACTTGGCTGCATGGAAGGTTGCAGGCCGCCGGACAAGCCGACTTCAAATATCGTCTCTGCGCCGCATGCAATCACTTCTTCAAGCGTCATCGCAGCAGCAGGCGCACCTATCCACAAGCGGATGAAGGCAATTTCTACGTTGTTGAATCGACCGATGCAGAATGGTTGTGCATCGCCGTACATCCACCCAAACTGGGCCATCTCAAGTTGCACCGCCCCCTCCGCCACCATCGGCAACGATGCCGCTTTGTCAAACCTGTGGCCAACCGCTAACGTTCATACAACAATATGGCAGATGGTACTGCTACAACTGCAACAAGTATTCTTAGGGAAAAGCGCGCGATATGAAAGCTGCTTCTTAGTCTTCCGCCATTTGACTTGGCCGCCGACCTTTTCCACTAGACCTCTTTTGTATAGAGTTCTAAGGCTTCGGGCTGTTGAACTGTATTCCGGTGTCTTGTAACGTATGTTCCTCGCCCATAGAATCTTGGCTACGTCTTTCGCTGTCAACTCTTCATATTTCGCTAAGATATCCAGTATCTTCTGTTGGTTTTTGCTTAGGTGGGGGCGGTTGACCTTTTTGGTCATGCTTTTCACCCTTGGGGAAAATGGGGGTTTAAGCCGATATCTGTCTTAGGTTTCCAAAATCAATATCCCAGATTCTATAGCGATCAGAAGTTGAAAGGCGCGCGGCTTTGTTTTAGAAATAAAGTCTTTAATAGTATGGTGTGTCATGTTTTTCTTGGAGAATCATTTCATGGAATACGATTATGAGTCGCTGCTTAAGAGAGCGCGGTCCGCAATTCCAGAGGTGGCCTTGAAACAAGAACGTCTTGAGATTCCAAGGTTGAGTCACTCGGTCATAGGCATGCGGACAATAATCTACAATTTCAAAGATGTAGCTGGAGCCTTGGACCGCGACCCCCAGCATGTGCTGAAGTTTCTTTCAGGAGAAATGGCGACGGCAGCAACGATGCAGGAATCAAGGGCTATCTTCCAAGGCAAGTTCCCGCATGATACTTTTCAGAGGCTGCTGCAGAGGTATCTGCAGAATTTTGTGGTTTGCCCGATATGTAAGCGTCCAGACACGAAAATCGTGAAGGAAAAGCGTCTTTTATTCCTAGTTTGCAAGGCATGTGGAGCAAGATCAGCGATTAAGCAACTGTAAGAGCGGCAGGGAAATTGGAAGCATACATGAACCTGAAGAAAGTTGGAAGAAACGTGCTTCTGGCTATATGTGATGCCGAAATATTGGGAAAAACCCTACAAGACGGGAAGATCGTCTTTTGCGTGAAGGAGGATTTCTATAAGGGTGCAAAAGTGAACATTGATGAAGCGATGTGCATGATTGGTAACTCCACCATAGTGAATATGATTGGCAAAAACGTTGTAAACAGGGCTATTGAAAAGGGCTACGTGCACCCAGAAGCAGTGCTGAACATCAAAGGAATACCCCACGCTCAAATAGTCAAGCTCTAGGATAACGCGTCAAAACGACGGAGAACGGCGTGAAGACAAAAAATGGTGGAAAACACTCTTTCATACTCCCTTGAAACCGAAATCCCTCCAGAACACAATAAAGACCTAATAGACTTCATTCATACAAAATACCTACTGCCCGAGCGAGAAAGATTCACAAACGTCTCGAAAGAGACCGTAGGCGACGATGCCTCCATTTCCTTCACCATTCTGGACTCGACCGGAAAGCAGAGCCTGAGTGTGCAGGTA
>Ga0315277_10009750_pt1 | contig 12239 bp, 8 predicted proteins | sample YL17G05_15_MG_FD_203695 | JGI IMG/M metagenome (GOLD analysis project Ga0315277, IMG submission 203695) | Sediment microbial communities from Yellowstone Lake, YNP, Wyoming, USA - YL17G05_15 | ecosystem: Environmental > Aquatic > Freshwater > Lake > Sediment | place: USA: Wyoming | collected... | reverse complement strand
TCTTCCCGATGCGCGAAAGCGAGGTGCGCAGCGCCAGCGGGGTGGATCTGGTTGAATCCATGCTGGCGGTGTTCCGCGAAGTGACGCCGGCCATGAACCTGTGTATGCAGATCCGGCTGGAGGAGCGGCAGAAGTAAGCTCAGTAGAGCGGCTGCTTCTTGGGATCCACGCCGCTCTTGCCCAGGGGCTGGAGCAGGCTGCGGGCGCCGGCGGACATGAAGCCCAATTCGCTGCCGGCCTGGAAGAACAGGAAGCCTTCCTGAATGAAGCGCTGAACCTGTTCCGCTGATCCGGCCGGCCGCCCGACCGGGATGTTGTGGCGCTTGGCGGCGGCCACGATCTTGCGAACCGCTTCGGCGTGCTTGGGATCGTCCTGGCGCCCGCCCAGGCCCAGGGAGAAGGAAAGGTCGGTGACGCCGATGAACATCACGTCGATGCCCGGGGTGGCGGCGATCTCCTCGATGCGGTCCACCGCCCGGGCCTCCTCAATGATGATGATGACCATGGCGTTGCGATTGGCGAATCTGTAGTAGCCTTCGGGCGCCGGCCAGCGGAAGGTGGCCAGGCCCGGGCCCGCGCCGCGCCGGCCTTCGGGCGGGTACTTGCAGGCCGCCACCGCTTGCCGCGCCAGTTCGGGAGTGGAGGTGAATGGGAAGATCACCCCCAGGCTGCCAATGTCCAGCACGCGCTTGGCAGTCCAGAGCTCGTTGACCGGAACGCGGGTGAAGGGCATGGCCTTGAGGCCACGCGTAGCCAGGATCATGTTCCGCACGGTCTCCAGTGTGATGGGGCTGTGCTCCATTTCGATCCACAAAAAGTCGAAGCCCAGGTTGGCGGCCTGGGCGGCGATCTCCGGGCTGGGTACCGTGATGGTGGCGCCGATCACCGGCTGGCCTTCCCGCAACAGTTTCTTGACTGGGTTCTCCCACTCGGCCTGGGCACACAGGAAGCCGGGGAACAAGCCCAGAACCGCCGCGCATGCGGCCATGCCACGAAATGTCATGACGCTAACCCTCCTTTGGGTGTTCTGTACGATCATACTTTGATTCACCGCCGAGGCGCAGAGGACGCAGAGAAAACAGATGAATTGACTCTGCGATCTCTGCGTCTCTGCAGTGAGTAATCCGGGCGGTTTGAGGCGGGGCCTCGCCGGATTAGTACCCTTTCTCTTTGTCCACCACGTGCAGCAGCCGCTCGCCGGCGCCGAAGCGGCGGAGGTTCTCCTTGAACAGGGCCATGTAGCGCTCATACTCCTTCTCCGAGCGGCCGGCGATGCGGGGGGTGACGATCACGTTCTCGAACTTCCAGAGCGGATGGCCCTTGGGAAGCGGTTCCGGGTCGGTCACGTCCAGGCCGGCGCCGGCCAGGCGCTGGTTCTGGAGGGCCGCCACCAGGGCGCTGGTGTCGTATAGCATGCCCCGGGAGACAGCGATGATCATGAAGGCGAACTACCTGGCGCCCATCCTGTGCTCGGTCTGGGGGGTGTGGGGAGCAGCCATGACCAGGATTTGGTTGGCCCGCTGGGCGGTAATTCCCTTGAGCGATCGCCGCAGCTTGGGCAGGGCCACCTGCGGGGTGATCCGCAGGTGGAGGTGATTGGCCATCCCCACGAAGGCGTGCAAGGGGTAGTGCCGGAGTGACGCTGGGCCGCAGTGCAGGGCCTCGACGACCAAGCGCGCGATGGCAGGTTGGCTCAGGTAACGAGGCCCGGTACAGGCCTGGTCGAGCAACCGGTCCAGGGCCACGAAAGCCTGTCCGGAAGTCAGGCTTTCGGCAGGGAAGACGCGTCACGAACAGAGGTTGGCCGAGGGGTTGCCAAGATGGGGAGTTCTCAGTGGTGCGAGAAGCCGGCCAGATTGTGGGCGGCCGCCGCGCAGGTGAACATCCCGCGCACCAGCCCCACTCCCCGATGCCGGAGCTTCCGCATTCCTCCCACCGTCTTCATCTTCCCGAAGATCTCCTCCAGCCGCTTGCGCTTCCGCTGGCCCCAGCGCCCCGGCAAATTCGATGTGCTCCGGCTGCATGTTGAGGTAGCCGCCCCGCTTCGATTTGGCCAGCGCCACCGGCTGCAAACCCTCGGCCACGCGTTTCTCGTCGATCACCTTCCACCCCACCCGGTCCACCGCCACCGGGTCGGCAGCACCGCCTTCTGGCGGAACACCGGCAGGTCCGCCAGCGCCGCAATGAATCCCCCGCAGGCGTTCATCAGACCGTTGGGCCCGGCCTGACGGCTGCGATTGGATCACCGGCACCTCCAGGTACACGTCGTGGTCATAGCCGTCCATGCCAGACTGCACCCTGTCGTAGGCTTCGCAAGCCCGCGGCCACTTTGTGCTGCCGCGTGAGGCCGGCTCAGAAGGTCAGTTTCATCACCAGCTCGAAGACCCGGGGGTCCAGAGCGGTTGTGATGCTGCCGAATGCCGCGGCGCCGAAACTGCCGTTGGGGTTCCCCAACGGCGGCGTGTTAGTGGCGTTAAAGGCCTCGATTCGCAACTCGGCTCCGAGCCTTTCCGTAATCCGCACGAACTTCCCCGCCATCAGATCCACGGTCCGGTATCCAGGCCCGTTGACAGGATTCCGGGAACTGTTGCCAATCGAGAACTGCGGCGCTGGCGCGAAGGCGTTGGTGTCGAAGTATCTGATCAAGGACCGCTGCTCACCCGGGAGGCCGGGATTCCTCAGGCGGTTCGGGCGCTGAACCCCAAACCCTGCGAAAGCATTGAGATTCGTCGCCTGGGTCACGGCCACGGGACTGCCAGACTGTAGGCGAACAATGCCTGCAAGCTGCCAGCCCCCGAAAGCAGCGTTTCGCAAGCCATCCAGCCGGAATCTCCTCTCCTTCCCGAACGGCAGTCCGTAAACGAAACCGCTGGCAAATACGTGGGGGATGTTGCCCGTCGAGACATCCTTCTCCAACCGCCGGTTGAAGCTGTCGGCTGCCTGGAAGGTGGTGACCGGCCCAGTCAGGATGGCTGAGTCGAAGACCGCCCCCGCGTCGTCGATCAACTTCGAGAACGTATACGCGACGGTAAACAACAAGCCTTTACTGAGGCGTTTCTCGACCCGTGCCTGCACCGAATGGTAGCTCGAGTGCCCGACGTTGTTGCGATACAGCGCCACCGTGGTGAATCGCGGATACGGCCGCAGCAGTTGCTGCCGGGGGATGGTGGGACCGCCCAGCGGTGAGCTCGCGGGGATCTGGCCGTAGAACGGGTTGGGCACTGGTGGCGTAAGCTGTCCACCCAGCATCAACTGGTCCACTGTCAACTGGTTGATGTTCACATCCGGCACCCCAAGCCGCGTCAGCTTGGAACCCAGGTATCCCGCCTCCACACTCCAGTGGTCTCGAAAGGTCTTTTGCAGGGTGACATTCCACTGCTGCGCGTAGCCGGAGCCATTGTCCCGCTGCACGGCAAACACGCCTTGGCCCAGACCGCTGTCCGGTGACGGGTTGGAGAGCCGCACGGTGGGGCCCTGGGAGAGCACGAACGCCGCGTTGATGTTGTCCAGCGAACGCTGGCCGATGGTCTGGACGAACGGGAATAGGGGGGTCGTGAAAGGCGTCGAAATGCCAGCCTGCTCAATCCAGGTGAGGCCGTATCCGGCACGGAGAACCAGCGCCTCCGTGAGGCGCAATGACCATCCCAGGCGTGGCCCGAAGTCGGCCTTCTCCAACTCACGTGCGCTCCTGGGATAACCGTTTCTGCCGAGTAAGTCGAGCTGTTGCGTTTTCAGATTGAAGACCGCTCCCCGGTCCCTGGTCTCGGTGGAAGGGAAGTTCAGCGTGTAACGGGCGCCCAGGTTCAGCGAGAATCTGTGACTGACCTGCCAGTCATCCTGAATGAAGAACTCCGCTATCCTGGTGCGCGGTTCGAGAACCTCGCGCTGGGCGTCCACATCGAAACTCTGGACTTGCCCCAGCAAGAAGGAGGCGACACTGTGGCCGGTGTTGGCAACCGGCGTTCCTGTTCCTGACAGTCCGCTGGTAAGCACCGGGGAGAACTGGAACAGTCCCGTCGGGTTGGCCGGTTGGAGAACATTCAGGTGTTCCAGCCGGATGTCGCTCCCAGCCTTCAAGCTGTGCCGGCCCCGCACCGTCGAGTAGTTCTCAACAACCTGGGTTACCGACGTGGTGAACTGCGCGTTCGAGCTACTGGGTGGACCTAACTGCTGGTAGCCCGCAACCTGATAGGCGGGGAGCGCGTCCGAGAAGGCGGTAATCGGGATATTGGGGATGCCGGTAACCGTGGAGACCGGCTGGTCGAGCCGCAGGGCGCTCCGTTCAAAACCCCGCCGCGTGTACCCGAAACGAAGCTGATTCACCGAAGAGGGCGAGATCGTGAACGTGTGTTCCACCGCCAGAGCGTCGGCGCGTGTCAGGGTGTCGCCGATCACTCCCGCAGTGATGTTTCCACTCCCATCCGGCAATGGCGTGGTGGGCTGGCTGGAGTCGCGGAAGTAGGAGTAGCGTCCGAACACGCGCTGCCGGGCACCAAAGTGACGGTCCAGGCGGGAGTCGAACTGATCCTGCTTTACAGAGTCGTTCCCCACCCTCTGGTAGTTGTTGGCCACCGCCTCCCTGCCTCCAGCCAGCACGTTGGGCAGCGGGTAGCGCCCCAGGACCTTCAACGTCGCCGCGTCAAAGCGGGCTGTGGGGATCACTCCGCCGGGAAACGGATCCCGCGCATAACCGGACTCTGTAAGTCGTGTGGAAGACGCGTCATAGACCGGAACCGTGAACACGCCCTGGCGCTGCTCGCTGGCGGGAACTGTGCTCGTCCGTACCACGCCGGTCTTCAGCCGCGCGCCTTGCCAGTCCAGGAAGAAGAACGTCCTGTTCCGCTGCACGGGACCACCCCAGACGAACCCATATTGGTTCCTACGGAACCGCGGCTTCGGCCCGCTCACCGCGAACAGGTTACGGGCGTTCAGTTTCTCGTTGCGAAAGAACTCGAACAGTGTCCCATGAAACTCGTTCGTGCCCGACTTCTGGTTCACCAGGATCACGCCACCATTGGACCGGCCATATTCCGCCGAGTAGCTGTTCACCTCCACCCGGAACTCCTGGATCGCGTCAATCACAGGGTAGAAAGCCACCTGCCCAGGCTCCGGTTCGAGCACGGTGACGCCGTCGTAGAGGTACTCACTGACACGTGGACGGCTGCCGTTGATGCGCGGAAAAACCGATCCGGGCGGCAGCATCACGCCGGGGGAAAGCGCAATCAGCGGAACGAAATTCCTTCCGTCCAGCGGAAGTGTTGCCACCTTCTGCTGGTCCGCCACGAAACTGACCGTGCCCTTGGCAGTCTGGAGCAGCGGGGCTGAGGCCACCACATCGATCACCTGCGAGAGGTCACCGACTTCCAGCACCAGGTCCACCACTACTCTGTCGGCCACCCGCAGGAGCACGCCCTCCCGGCGGAGGGTCCGGAATCCTTCCTTCTGCACCACCATCTGGTAGGCGCCTGTGGGCAGCGCAAAGAAGTGGTAGTCACCGGCTAGCCCGCTGGCCGACCTGTGTACAGCACTGGTAGCTTTCTCCTGGATCTCGATCTGCGCTCCTGGAAGCGGCAGCCCCGTCCGGTCTCGGACTGTGCCGAACAGTTCGGCCTTGCCTGATTGAGCAAAGAGAGGCGTCGCTTCGGCGGCGAGCAGAACCGCCGCGAGCAAGAGGGCGGGAGGTCCCATGCGGAGCTTTCAACGCCCATCCTAGCAGAGGCCGACCCGCGCAACCTCTTCGGCAATCAGCGTCCACGCCCGCGTGGGGCCGACATCCGACCCATGGAGGGCGCCCGCATCGTCTCCGCGCTGCCGCGACTCTCCCCCGCTTCACGCGGAGACCAGCCCTGCGCCACCATGCTCCTCGCGGCGGCGGTTCGCTCCAGATTCAGTCCCGACGGACTCGAGGCACCCTCCGCCGAAACGAAGCTCAGGTGGCGTACCCCGTAGTAGCGTGCCGGAAACGCGTTGTACACCACCAACGGGCTCCAGTAGGCGAACCCGTACGGGTTGAGGTACCAAGCCCTCGCCGGCAGCCACGTCCAAGTCCCGAACCAGGGGTTCCAAAACCAGTCCGCGTAGCGCCAGCCCCAGCCCATGTCATACACATACTGCGCCGCGGCCACGTTGGCCTCCGCCTCGTACTCCGACCTCAGGCGTGACCAGCGGCCCAATTCGTCGTTCTTATCTTCCTTGAACCGTCCGGTCCGCAACTCTGCGTCAAGTGCCACTTGGTGATGTGTTCCGGCCTTGCGGCGCAGGCTACCTTGGATCGCTTCGACTTCGCCCTTGAGCACTTGCACCGCCGGCGGGTTCGTCTCAAAGCGATAGAGTCCCTCCTTGCTCACACGCACGCTCGACTCGCCCACTTCCACGGTGATGGAGTTGTCTTTGTGGAGATTGTCCACTTCCAGCAGGGCGCTGCCCTGCTCCAGGCGCACGCGTGTGTCCGTCAAACTCTCATTCACCAGACGTGCGGAGGCGTTGTGACCTAGCCGCAGGTAAACTCCCGGCGTCAGCAGCATTTCCGCATGGCCGTCTTCGGTCTTCAACATACCGCCTCGGCTCAGCACCTGGCTGCCGCTTTTCTCCGCCGGCAGAGTCTGGCCGTTCAGCAAAACCGCGCCTTCGGTGTATTCGAGGGTCCCCACCCTCGAGCGTGCCGGGGTGTCCGCGTACACGGCGGAAGCTGAGAAAAGAACGCTCACCGCCAGAATCCCAGAATTGATCGCCCGCATTGTCGTCTCCTCTTGGTGCCCCAGTTACTTCCCTTGGCTATTACATTGGATGCATAACAAGGCCATCGGGTTCCTCCCCTCCGCACGGGATGAAAGCCCCCGACAGGCTCGCCGCCGGTGCCATACCAGAGGGCAGTACGGACCTCCATGCGGACCGGGTCGTCCCGGCAGTGGACAGGCTCACCCCAGCTCGATCTTTCGCAGCTCGATCTTGGCGTCCTCGAACACGCCCAGGCCCAGCGCCCCGGCAAATTCGATGTGCTCCGGTTGCATGTTGAGGTAGCCGCCACGGTTCGATTTGGCCAGGGCCACTGGCTGCAAACCCTCGGCCACGCGCTTCTCGTCGATCACCTTCCAGCCCACACGGTCCACTGCCACTGGGTCGGTGGCGAAGTACAGGGTCTTGTGTTCCCAGATGTACTTGGGGCTGACCCCAGGGCCGTCCTCATAGCCGCCCTTCACTCCGTCCAGGATGTGCAGCACCGCCTTCTGGCGGAACACCGGCAGGTCCGCCAGCGCCGCGATGAACACCCCGCAGGCGTTCATCAGGCCGTTGGGCCCGGCCTGGTGGCTGCGGTTGACGTTGTTCACCATCCCGTAGGTCATGTTCTTGAGCGCCAGCGTCACCCCCGCCGACGAATGGTGCTTCACAACCGGCAGGTTGATGAACTTGTTCATCTGCTGGGTCAGGAACTTGGCGACGTAGGACCGGCGGAAGCGCGGTTCGCGGGGGTCCTGGCCGGGCTTGATGATGGGGATATCCAGGTACACCTCGGGGTCGTAGCCCTCGATGGCGAGCTGCACCGTGTCGTAGGCCTCGCAGGCCCAGGTGTATCGCACACCCTCCGGCAGCCACTTGTGAATCCCGGCGCCCACGATCTCCTGGCGGTAGCGATTGCAGATCACGATGTCGCGCGGCCGCACCCCCGCCTGCTTGAGTCCCTCGATGATCTCGTTGAGCACCGTGGCATCGGAGGACAGCCGCCTTCCGCCCACCGGGCAGACCTTGATGCCGACCACGTCGCCTGGTTGGGCGAACACCCGCCAGGCGTCCACCCAGCCGGGCGCCCCGGTCAGCTCCGTCATGCCCTTGCGCATCATCCCGCGGATGGCCTCGGGCTGATAGGCGCCCGAGACGATCGAGGCGGGATGGTGGACCGCGATCACCCGGCCAGGATAGGGGCCGGGGATGCCGAGCTTGGAAGGGAGGGCAGCGGCCTGCCCCACTCTGCCCGCCACCAGTGTTGAAGCAACAAGTTCCCTGCGCGTAAGCCACATGGTCACCTCACGGAAATCCTATCTTGCTTATCATAGTTGAGACATGAGTCAGCATAAAAGAGGTCTGATCTGGCTGGTTCTGCTGGCGGCTGGCCTGCCGGCCCAGACCCTGTACAACGGCATCCGCTTGCCGGCCTCTTGGCCACCGCGGCTTCAGACCCTGGCCAGCAAGCCTTCCGTGCCGCCCTATTTGGCCTCGCCGCCCCAGGTGATCCCCATCGACACCGGCAGGCAACTGTTCGTGGACGACTTCCTGATCGAGCGCACCACCCTGCGCCGCACCTTCCACCCGGCTGAGTATTACAGCCAGAACCCCGTCCTGATGCCGGACCAGGCCTGGGAGCAGAAGGGCGGCAACCCCACCGCTATGGTCTTCAGCGACGGGGTCTGGTACGACCCCAAGGACCGCGGCTTCAAGATGTGGTACCTGTGCGGCTACACCGAGGGGACCTGCTACGCCACCTCCCAGGACGGCGTCCACTGGGTCAAACCGTCTCTCGACGTGGTGCCGGGAACCAACGTGGTGCATACCGCCCGCCGCGATTCCGCCACCGTCTGGCTGGACCTGGAAGAGAAGGACCCCGCCCGGCGTTACAAGTTCCTGTACTCGAGCGGCAACAACAAAGCGCTGGTGCTGCACCACTCAGCCGATGGCATCCACTGGGGCGAGCCGGTGGCGGAGACGCCGCCTGCCGGGGACCGCTCGACGTTCTTCCGGAACGCCTTCCGCAGAGTGTGGGTGTACAGCATCCGGGACTTCGAAGCCCGCGGCATGGGCCGCTTCCGGCGCTACTGGGAGAATGCGGACGCGGTCGCCGGAGCCCAGTGGACGCCCGGCGAGCCGCCGCTGTGGGTCCGCGCCGATGTGCAGGACCCGCGGCGCAGCGACCTGAACATCCAGCCGGAACTCTACAACCTGGACGCGGTGGCCTATGAGAGCGTGTTGCTGGGTTTGTTCAGCATCTGGCGCGGCCAACCCAAGGACCGCGACAAGCCCAACGAGGTGCTGGTGGGATTCAGCCGCGACGGGTTTCACTGGGATCGCCCCGACCGCCGCGCCTTCATCCCGGTCTCGGAGAGATACGGCGACTGGAACTACTGCAACGTGCAGTCCGCGGGCGGGGGCTGCCTGGTGGTGGGCGACAAGCTCTACTTCTATGTGAGCGGACGGGCGGGTGTTCCCGGCGTGCGCGCCTCAGGCGTGTGCAGCACCGGTCTTGCGACTCTGCGCCGCGACGGCTTCGCCTCGATGGACGCCGCCGACCAGGAAGGCGCCCTCACCACGCGGCCGGTGCGCTTCTCCGGCAAGCATCTGTTCGTCAACCTGGCCGCCGCCATGGGCCAATTGCGGGTCGAGGCGCTCGACCGGGACGGGCGGGTCCGCGCCACCAGCGTACCGGTCCGCGCCGACAATACGCGCCAGGCAGTAAGCTGGAAGCGCGGCGGTGACCTCTCGAAACTGGCCGGCCAGCCGGTGCGATTCCGGTTCCATCTGAAGAACGGCCGCCTGTACGCCTTCTGGGTCAGCCCGGACCCCGTGGGCGCCAGTTACGGCTACCTGGCCGCGGGCGGACCGGGCTTCACCGGGCCGATGGACATCCCGGAGCGCACCGCCGGGACGGTGCTCGAGGAGAGCCGCGAGCGACCGGACCTGCTGGATTCCAAGTCCCCGCCCGGGCTGCGCGTGGTCCAGATCACCAGCGATCCCACCCGCAGCAGTTGGAACGTGTATACAGAAGCCCCGGTCTTCACCCCCGATTCCCGCCGCTTCGTGTTCGTCCGCGAGGGCAGTTACTGGCTGTGCGACATCCGCGACCACTTCCGTCTCCGGCAACTTACTGACGAGCGCGGCGCCACCGCCCCGGCCGTCACTCCGGACGGTAAGTGGATGTACTATATCGTGCAGCGCCCGCTGGAACTGAAACGCATCTCGCTCACCAGTTACACACGCGAAAGCGTTCTCACCATCCAGGACAAGATTTTCGGAACCAACTACCGGCCCTCCCGGATCTACTCGTTGTCCTCGGTGTCATCGGACGGCAAGAAGCTCACCACCAGTTGCTTTCTGGGCGACGGCAAGACCCCCAACGCGCCGTGGGGCCTGCTGGTGTTCGACCTGGAAAAGCGCTCCGTTTCGCTGATTCCTTTGGGGCCGGATTTCAACAACGCCCACCCGCAGTACAGCCGCTCGAAGGACCCGCGGTTTTCACGTGACATCCTGGTTCAGCACAACCACGGCTCGGAGGTGGATCCCACCGGCAAGACGCTGAAGCTGGTGGGCGGAGCGGGAGCGGACCTGCACGTGGTGCGGGACGACGGCTCGAACTGGCGGGACATTCCCATCGGGCGCGACGGCCTCGAGTACGTGCAGGGCCACCAGCAATGGCGGGGCCGCATGACCTCCGTCCTCAGCGCCATGAGCATTCCCAAAGGCAAGAAGCGCATCCTGGAAGGGTTCCCCATTCCAACCAACGATCAAACCGCCCACCAGGGCGCGAAAATCCCAGGCGGGAAATACGTGGATGTGACGCGCAATCTGGCTCAAGCCGATTTTGTGCACTTCAGCGTGGACAACTCCGGCATGCGGATTGTCTCAGACACTTACAAAGACAAGGTCGCTACCCTGGTCATCGGCAGTCTGACCCGCGGCGACAATCCGCAGCTCAAGACGCGGTACTTACTGAACACGCAGACTTCTTTTGTCGGCCAGCCGGCCCACTGCCATCCGTTCTTCTCGCCGGACGGGCGCATGGTTTTCTTCAACTCCGATGTGGGCGGCCGCCCGCAGGTGTACATGGTAACTGGATACAAGTTCCCGAGGTAGAGTCATGAACGACATCACCAGCAAACGCGAAGCGCAGCAGCGCGTGGATCGCATTCGCGCGTTCCGCCAGGAGCTGGCGCGGCTCGAGCGGGAAAACGTGCTGACTCTCTCGAGCGAGCAGCGGCAGGGCCTGGAGGCCTCTCTCGACCAAGAGCTCGAAGCGCTGGCGCAGCGCTTCGACGTGGATGTCACCGAGTCCCAGAAGCAGATCTCCTGGGGCATGCGCATTGCCTCGACCATCGGCGGGCTGGCCCTGTGCGCGGCGGTATTCCTGTTCTTCTACCGCTTCTGGGGGCTGCTGGAGACGCCCGTGCAAGTCGCCATTCTGATGGCCACGCCGATCTCGGCCGTGCTGGCTGCCGAGTACGCCGCGCGCCGCGAGCGCACCCTGTACTTCGCTGCTTTGCTCTGCCTGGTCGCCATCGCCTCCTTCATCATGAACCTCAGTGTGCTGGCCAGCATCTTCAACATTACGCCGGCGCCCGGCGGGTTCCTGGTCTGGGGAGCGTTCGCGCTGATTCTGGCTTACCACTACCGGCTGCGCTTGCCCCTGGTTGCCGGCCTGGTCTGCCTGGGGACTTACGTGGCGGCGGAGCTGACCGTTTTCGCCGGCGTCTTCTGGCCACAGTTCCCGGAAGGCTCGGAGACCCTGATCCCCGCCGGCCTGCTCATGCTGGCGGTCCCGCTCGCGGTGAAGCACCGCCAGTTCCCGGAGTTCCCCGCGGTGTACCGGTTGGCCGGGTTACTGGTGGTCTTCCTCGCCCTGCTGATGCTCTCTCTGAAAATGGGGAGAAGCTATCTGCTGGCTGACGCGGCGGTCTTCTACCAGGTCACCGGGCTGGTGGCGGGCGCACTCGCCATCTGGTTGGGCATCCGGCACCGGCTCCCCGCGATGGTCAACCTGGGCGCCACCTTCTTCGTCATCTTCCTTTACTGCCGGTTCGTGGCCTGGTGGTGGGACTGGATGCCGAAGTATTTGTTCTTTCTGATCATCGGCCTGATCTCGGTGGGGCTGCTCGGTCTGTTCAAGCGGTTCAGGAGGACGGTATGAAGCGACTGGAGTTACTCTCGGCGGTTGCAGTAGTACTGGCGGCGAATGCCTGGGTGCTGGTGGGAGTGGCGCTCAACCGTTCAGGCGCGCCCAGCGCCGTGGTGGAACTCACTGAGCGCGAGGCGCACCTGGTCCGGATGGGCGAGGAGAACACCGGGCTGACCGTGCGGCTGGTCTGGGCGGGTCCCACTGGCTGGCTGGATCGGGCCAAGCTGGAAGAACTGGGCTTCAAATCGGTCGAGCGGCAGTGGCCCAAAGAAGCCTTCGTCGTGCTGGAGCGGCAGGCCGAGCGGCTGGCGGCGGTGGATGCGGCCCGTGACGCGGCTGTGCTCCGAAAGCGCTACACTGA
>Ga0315277_10009749_pt1 | contig 12240 bp, 11 predicted proteins | sample YL17G05_15_MG_FD_203695 | JGI IMG/M metagenome (GOLD analysis project Ga0315277, IMG submission 203695) | Sediment microbial communities from Yellowstone Lake, YNP, Wyoming, USA - YL17G05_15 | ecosystem: Environmental > Aquatic > Freshwater > Lake > Sediment | place: USA: Wyoming | collected... | reverse complement strand
CAATTTGAAGGATTCTGTTCATTGTTCCACCCTCCTTATCCCATTCCCTCTCCTATTATCTGACAATGTCACGGACTTTGTTCATATCAATACGCATATCCACTTCACAGGTTCCATCATCATGATGGCGCGTATCCAGAATCTCGGATGTTCTGATAAAGCCTTCCACCCGGGAATGGATGTAATCATTTTTCGTCATAAAATCTTCCACCGATGTTTCAGAACTCAAATGAATGCCTTTGGCAGCCTCCAATAATTGTCTCTGGCCGTCTAGTATCGCAGCCCTTTTTGCCTTGAGCTTCGACTGGGCAAGGCTGGCTTCCGGGGGAGCAATTCCTGTGCCTGTTACATTGTACCAGTCAGGGAGCTGTTTCATGGAACATCCGGTTATCAGAATGAGGATGATTCCGAGCGACGCGGTTGCGAGATTTCTTTTCATGTATCTGCACCTCCAATAGATTCAACCGGGATTTTTCATCCCTGTTCCAGGTTCCATTCCTATATATAATGCCAAAATCATGCCATTTATCGGATGGATATGTAAGATCAATAACTCCAGATTTCCGCCCTTTTTACAGCACCCCAGCTTTTATTTAATTTCATGTGTTCGTTCTATGGACACCTTATTGTTGTATTATCGAACAGAAAAGAAAAAACTTGCATAAAATCCCCCAAATATGGTTCATAATAGCGCTTTGGTCTTTGGCGTGATACTTAAATACCGGGAATTTTTTGAGAATATCATGAAAAACATTACCCTCAATGAGGAAAAGGTCCTCGGCAAACTTCTTTTCACCAGGATTGAGTTATACTGGGATAAGTTTCTGAAAAGTTTGAATAAGGTCAAGAAGAAATCCACCCCGAAAGCTGTTCACGATCTTCGTGTAAACATCAGGAGACTTCGAGCGGTTCTTGACATCATAGGTGAAATAACCAGGGCAAAAAGAGGCAAATCGTACCTTCGGGAATTGAAAGAATTGATCAGGATCTTTGGCGCTCTCCGGGATCTTCATGTGCAATACGATCTGATAAACAATACACGCTCCCGAAGGATCCCCTTTTTAAAACCTTATTTGAAGAGGATCGAAAAAAAGATCTCCCGCGAGGAAGAGTCCCTGGAAAAGCGGATTCGTTCAGTCAGGATCTCCCATACCAAATCCCTCGTGAAACGGATCCTTGCCTTGAAAAGGCTCCCCCTCCGTCTGAAGAAGAGGCATCGTGTTCTGGCTCAAAGGAATCTTTCCTGCCCTGTTGTCCGGTCGCTTCTAGAGCAGTATCTCCTGAGATGTTTTGCCTTTTTCCCTCTTGTGCGGGATGAGCGGAATCAGGAGGATTTTCATAAGCTGCGGGTGCAGGTGAAAAGGCTCAGATACAAGCTTGAAATTCTTCACCCCCTGGTCCGCGGGGATTTAGATCGGGCGGGAATTGGATATTTCCGCGATCTTCAGGATCTTATGGGCGAGACCCACGACCTGGATGTTGCCTGCCATCATGTGGAGCGATTTTTCTCCGCCCGGCATCCTTCTGTGTTGAAATCTGAGGAATATGGGAGATGGCAGCGTATCATGGCTGTAAAACGACGCGTCCTTTTTCGGAAGTCCTGGCTGCTGCTGAGGCGTCTCGAAAAGTTAAACTTCCTTTCTCCCCGCTGAAATTCTTCGCACTTTTTGGAATTGCAAAGGCTGGAGGAGTTTTCAAAATACAAGAGAAGAAATTTATTCCTTCAACTTTTCCAGGAAGGATTTTTCATCAAGAAGAGGAACCCCCAGGCTTTGGGCTTTTGAAAGTTTGGATCCGGGATTTTCACCGGCAATCACATAGGCGGTTTTTTTCGACACGCTATCCGTGGTTTTCCCCCCGCGCCTCTCTATCTCCTCTTTGGCTTTGTCCCGCTCCATGGAAGAGAGGGCGCCAGTGAGAACAAAGGTCTTGCCGGCAAAGAAAGAGGAAATCTCTTTACCAGCGGCCGGGGCCTGGATTTTCTCCGATGCGGGAGATATGCCTCTGGCAAAAAGTTTGTCAATCAGGACCAGGTTATCCTTGTTCTGGAAAAAATTATAAAGGCTTTCCGCCATCACTCCGCCGATGCCTTCTGTTCCCTTTAAATCCTCCAGGGATGCCTTTGCCAATGCTTCAAAGCTTCGGAATCTTCCGGCGAGAATCTTGGCGGATTGAAGACCCACATACCGTATCCCCAGGGCAAAGATAAACGAGGAGAGAGGGCGGGTTTTGCTTTTTTCAATCCCTTCGATAAGATTTGTGGCGGATTTTTCCGCCATCCGTTCCAGAGAGGCCGCCTGCTCAATAGTCAGTTTATAAAGATCCGCATAGTCCTTGACGAGTCCCTTATCAACCATCTGATTGACCAGCGCATCTCCGAGTCCCTCGATATCCATGGCGTTCCGCGAGGCAAAATGGCGGAGCCGTTCCTTGATCTGACCCGGACAACTGGCGTTCTGGCATCGGATGGCAACCTCTCCCTCGGTTCTCAAGAGAGGGGATTTGCAGATGGGGCACTTCTCAGGGAACACGAACTTTTTTTCCCTTCCCGTGCGGAGCGATGTCAAAACACCCACAACCTTGGGGATCACCTCGCCCCCTTTTTCTATAATCACCCGATCCCCGATCCGGATGTCTTTTCTCCGGATCTCATCCTCATTATGAAGCGTGGCGCGGGAGATCATGGACCCTGCCAGAAACACGGGTTTCAGCTCCGCGACAGGGGTGATAGTCCCCGTGCGCCCCACCTGGAGTTTGATATCCAGGAGCTGGGTTTCCGCCTGTTCTGCTGAAAATTTATAAGCCACGAGCCACCGGGGGGATTTGGCTGTTGTTCCGAGCTTTTGGTAAAGGGTGCGGTTATTGAGCTTGATGACCAGACCATCCGTGTCATAGACAAGGGTTTTTCGCAAAGGCTCCCACTCCTGGCTCTTCTTGATCACTTCTTCTATATTTTTGCACAGCCAGCGGTTCTGATTCACGCAGAATCCCAGATTCTGCAGAAACAAAAGGAGGTCCCAATGGGTGTCCGGAAGGGAGAAATCCGTTGTTCCCACGGCGTAAATGAATGTGGAAAGGGGACGCGTGGCTGTGATGGACGGATCAAGAAGCTTGAGGGAACCGGCTGCAGCATTGCGAGGATTGGCAAAGAGCGGCTCCTCAGTCTGTTTCCTTTCTTCATTCAGCCCTTCAAAGGCATTCCTGGGTAAATAAACCTCACCCCTGACCTCGAGGACTTTTCCCTTGGGGGGGGCATTTCTCAGTCGGAGCGGAAGATTCCGGATCGTGCGCACATTCACCGTCACATCATCTCCGCGGATGCCGTCTCCCCGTGTGGCTGCCCGCTTGAGATCGGTGTCTTCATAAATCACTGCTATGGAAACCCCGTCAATTTTGAGTTCCACAACATATTCCATTGGCTGGGTCATCTCGAGACCCAGGAGTCTTTTGATCCTCTCGTCAAAGTCGCGCAATTCGCCCGCTTCATAGGTGTTGGAGATGCTGAGCATGGGGATCTCATGTACCACGGTCTGGAATCCCTCAGTCAATTTTTCACCGATTCTGCGTGTGGGGGAGGAGGGGGTTATGAGCTGGGGATAATGTTCCTCCAGTTCTTCCAGTTCCCGTATGAGAAGGTCGTATTCTCTGTCCGATATGGAAGGTGCGTTCAGGATATAATAAAGGTAATTATGGTGTTCAATTTGTTCGCGCAGGGACTTGATTCGCTGGATGGCCTCTTTTTCGGACGGGGTTTTTGAAGGATCACCAACCATAAGCCAGTCGTTCCGCCAGTTCATGAGAGAGTCCGTTGGACAGGATGGCGTCCTGGGCCTCTTTAATCGCATAAGGGATGCGTTTGATCTGGACAATGTTTTTCTCAAAATCCACGATTACGTAACAGGCGTTGGGATTGCGGTCGCGGGGCTGCCCCACGCTTCCCGTATTGATCAGATAACGATTGGAATCATGGATATGGATTTCCGGGACTTCCGAACAGGCGAGATCATCATTGTGATTCACGATAATAAAAGGCTGGTGGGAGTGTCCGATAAAACATAATTGTTCCGAGAAGTGATGGAAATTCGCCCGCGCCTCTCCGATAGTCAGGATATAATTCCACTCCTCCGGGTGATCAGGGGAGGAGTGGACAAAAAACATATCATCTGCCTTCATGGTGAGGGGAAGGGAGCGAAGGTATTCCTCATTGTCCCTGGACAGGGTCTCCCGGGTCCACAAGACGGCGTTTTTCGCCACGTCATTGAAATAGCTGATATCGGTCAGGCCCAGGACTGCATGATCGTGGTTGCCTGCAATCACAGGGCAGCTTCGTTCTTTCAAGAGTTCGCAGCATTCGTTTGGGAAAGCCCCGTATCCGACCACATCTCCGCAGCAATAGAGATGATCCAGCTTTTCATCGTCCAGAGCTGATAAAACGGATTGAAGGGCATGGAGGTTAGAGTGGATGTCTGAGAAGATCCCTACCCTCCGAAACTCATTCGTAGTCATAATCTTTTCCAGTCAATTTTTTAAGGAATTGGGCGGCATTCTTTCTGATGATCTTGCTCGGATTAGAAAGCGCCTTCAGCCATAGCTCCACTTCCTTCGGATCGATCCCTTGAGGCATCTCTTCAGCTGCCATCTTCGGCGCTTCCACTTTGGGTTGTGCCTCTTCAGGCTCCTCCGGTTCCGGTTCTTCAGGCCAGCTCTGGAGAGGTTCCGCCTCCGCTTCTTCTTTTCCGACACCGGTAAACTGCGCTTCCGGCTCTGCGCTTTTCTCTATCGGAATCTCCCGATCAAACAGCTCCTCCTGAATCTTGACCTCCGGTGTCGCATGAGCCGCTTCGGGTCCCGGGATTTCTTCTTCCAGGGGCTCCCACGCGGATTGCATGCTGGCCACTTCCTCTTCTTCCGCCATCGCCATCTTTTTTAATTCTTCTTCCTCTTCTTTCTCCTGTTCCCCTGCCTCTTCCTCGACAGGTTCCTCCTTGAATTCCTCCTCTTCCTCGACAAACGCCTCTTTCTCCTCCAGGACTTCTTCCGGTTCTTCTTCATGTTCGATGAGTTCCTGGGGAACCCGGCCTGTGATCCTCGGGACTTCTTCCTCTGAAGCGATATGGAAGCTCATGGTTGTGGAGCCGAATTGGATGGCATCGCCTTCATGCAGGGGCGCTTCCCGCGTGAATTTGCCGTTCACCATGGTTCCGCGCCAGCTCTTCAGATCCTTGATGAAGAAGTTCTGCCCCTGGCGCAGGATCATCGCGTGCTTTTTGGATACGAACCAGTCGTGGAGTCGGATATCATTGTCAGAAGAGCGTCCGATATAGGTTTCGGTTTTTGTGATTTTGAATTCCTGGCCCTGCTGTTTCCCTTTTGTAATGACCAGTCGCGCCACGGGCGTTTTATCCACAATCATGGTCCGTTCCGCGCCAAACGCGTCGGAGATAATTTGTTCATCTGAAAGATCGACATTGATAAAATGTATCGTATGTTTTCCGATGGTGATAATGTCATCATGACACAGATCCGTTTTGTTGACTCTGACATTATTGACATAAGTGCCATTGGCGCTGTTCAAATCTGTGAGAATATACTTATTGTCTGCGCGGCGGATGCGGGCATGATTGCGGGAAACGCTTAAATTTTCTATCACGATATCATTATCTTTTGCGCGCCCGATGCTTAAGACTTCTTTGTCGAAAAAGTATTTGTGAACAACATTGTCTCCAAGTTTAACGATTAATTCAGGCATACATATCCCACCTTCAACTCATAATTTATCATTTTCCATCAAGTGATGAAATATGTCTCTTTTCCAATAATTCCCAGCCTTGTGTCAAACGGTTTTTTTCATATTCCCTGAAAAAAGAGGCGCAATCAGTTGTGAAATAAGAAATTAATTGTTTATAGAATATGTTTCCCCCTGTTTCGGGATCATAATGGCGCCCTGGAAAATCTTGCTTAATCTTATCGCCAGGGCTGAGGATTGCATTTCCTCTCCATGGACAATAAAAATTTGCTTTAAAGTATTGGTTTTATTCAGATTAACCACAAATTCCGTGAGCTCTGCCGCATCGGCGTGCGCGCTGAACTCATTCATGATCTGGACTTCTGCTCTCAGGGGATAGGATTCACCGAAGATCTTTACCATGGATTCACGCTCCACGATCTTGCGGCCCAGGGTGTTCGTTGCCATAAATCCCACAATCAAGATCAGATTCCTGGAATCTTCTATGTTGTTTTTCAAATGATGAAGAATCCGACCCGCCTCGCACATTCCAGAGGCGGATATGATGATGCATGGCTCATGGAAATCGTTTAATTTCTTCGATTCCTCCGTCTGACGGATATATTGGATGCTGCTGAACCCAAAAGGATCCTTTCCCTTGAGAAGCAGATCCCGGGTTTGAGAATCATAACACTCATAGTGATGACGGAAGATCTCAGTCACATCGGTGGAGAGAGGACTGTCCACAAACACGGGAACAGGCGGAATCCGGTTTTCTTCCAAAAGCCGCTTGATGCTGTACACCAGTTCCTGGGTGCGTCCCACGGAGAACGCAGGCACAATGATTTTCCCTTTCCGTTTCGCCACATCGTTGATGATGCGTTCCAGCTTTTCATCCATCTGCCGGATATCGCCGTGGATGCGCTTTCCATAAGTGCTCTCAATGATCAGGGTCTCTACTCCCTCCGGGATCTCCGGATCCCGCAGGATCGGCATGTTTTTCCGCCCCAGATCTCCCGTATAGAGCAGCCGATGTTCCCTGCCGTTTTCCTTCACATCCACCACTGTCAGCGCGGAACCGAGGATATGACCCGCGTCATAAAAGATCGTTCGGACGTTTTTCAGCACATGAAAGGTCCTGTGATAATAAACTCCATGAAAGTGATACAAACTCCTCTCTGCGTCTTCCATGGTGTAGAGTGGTTCCTTCGGTTCGAGGTTTTTCCTTGCCCTTTTTTTGTTCAGGTATTCGATATCTTTTTCCTGGATATGGGCGCTGTCCCGAAGGAGCGCCACGCATAAATCCTCCGTGGCTGTGGTGCAATACACAGAACCGGAAAATCCCTTCTTCACAAGGTTGGGGATGTTCCCGCAATGATCAATATGGGCATGAGAGAGGAGAACAGCGGTGATCCGGCTAGGATCAAAAGGGAAAAAGAGATTCCGATCATAGGTCTCGTCCCGCCTGCCCTGGTAAAGACCGCAATCTAGAAGGATCTGTTTGTTGTCAACCAGGAGGAGATGCCTGGAACCCGTGGTGCCGAGAATGGCGCCATGAAATTGAATTTGCATCATTATCGCCTCTTAGTGAGAGATTTCGCTTTTGTCTTTGATGTTGCGGGATACAGGAGGTATTTCGCTCTCAGGAGTTTGAATGCCTCCAGGTTCGCCTGCCACCCTGCAATGATGGAATCCACAGATTCGGTTTTGATCCGGTTGTGCAGATTCGGCACACCCATGAGCTTCGAGGCATATTCCGTGATCGTGACATCCGCAGGATATTTTTCATAAACGGTTTTCAGAACAACCAGCCCCGTTCGAATCGGATCAAACGTCTCACGGTTCATCACATGCACTTGGATTCCACCGCAGAACTCCCCGGAAAAATTGCTGAATGTCGGCTTGAAATACGCCGGACGGAACCGCACGCCAGGAAGCTTCAGGCCGTTCAAATCCTTCGCAAGCTCCACTCCATTGATAAACGGCGCTCCGATCATCTCGAAAGGCTTTGTCGTTCCCCGTCCTTCGCTCACGTTCGATCCTTCAAACACGCACATCCCCGGATACACCAGGGCTGTGTCAAGAGTGGGCATATTGGGAGAGGGAATCACCCAGGGACGGCCCGTATCGTCAAAATACTGATCCCTCATGTATCCCGGAATCGGGATCACCTGGAGATCAGCCTTGGGATTCAGCCATTCCCCGTTCACAAGCTTCGCAATCTCTCCCACGGTCATGCCGGAACGCGTGGCAATGCCGAATGGCTGCCCGGGCCAGAGCCTGCCGACCAGGCCGCAATCCTGCGTATTGGGAGCGCCTTCCGCCTTCACACCGCCTATCGGGTTGGGTCTGTCGAACACAATGAATTTCTTCCCATTCTTCGCCGCAGCCTCCATTGCATGGGTCATGGTCCATACATACGTATAAAACCTGACCCCCACGTCCTGGATATCGAACACCAGCACATCCAGACCTGCGAGCTGCTCGTTCGTGGGCGCGGTACGGGTTCCATAAAGGGAATACACAGGCAGCCCTGTGATCGGATCCGTGTAATCCCCTTCGCCGCCTCCAGCCTGCTTGTCTCCCCGAAGTCCATGTTCAGGCGAAAAGAAAGCGACAAGCTTGATGTCTTTATCCGCAAAAATCAAATCCGCAATCTGATTCAGCTGATTGTCCACTCCTGTGGGATTGGTGACAAGTCCCACGCGTTTGCCATGCGCTGCTGCGAGCAGGTTTTTCACCTGCTGATCCACAGGATCCGCGTCTGTTTTGGGGGATAATCCGTTGTTGGAAAAGGCGCAGGCTGTGAACACGAAGGGTATCAACAGGGGCATAAATCCATAGCGAAGAATGATTGAATGCAACATGATTTCACTCCTTGTCATCTTGAATGGCGAATGGCATGGAAACTCATTTATCCCCCGTTTCCACAGGGAGATCGTCCCTGTATGCCCATTCGCTGAAGCTGCCGTCATAATTTTTTACCCTGGGATAGTTCAGGATATATTTGAGCGTGATATAGGCATGGGAGGACATTTGTCCCTGGCCGCAGGATACAATAATGGTTTTATCCGGCGTGGCGCCCAGTCTGGTGTATGTGTCTTTCAGGGTTTCTTTATCCTTCCACACGCCTTTCTCATCAATATCCTCGGACCAGAAATGATTGATAGCGCCCTTGATATGGCCGTTTCTTTTCCAGAATCCCTCTTCCCCTGTGTAGAGCTTTTTCGTCCGGACGTCGAGAAGGACAAAGTCCTTGTTTCCCAGGGAATTTTCCACCTCTTCCAGATTCGCCCTGATCTTCTCCAGGAATTTTCCGGGAAGGGGATATATCGCCCCGCTGATTTTGGGGTAATCCTGGGTGATGGGGAGATTTTCCTTTTCCCATTTCTCCAGTCCCCCATCCAGGATCGAGGAAGCCGGATGTTCCAGATAATCCAGGATCCATACCAGATAGCTGGGTTTAAAGTCGCTTTTTTCCGCATAGACCACCACATGCGTTTTGGGTGTGATGCCCATTTGTCCCAGCATGATCGCGAAAGCCTTTGGCGGCATCATCTTTCCCGGAATGCCCTTATCCGCAAGGCGCATGATTTCCGGATGACAATACACCGCGCCCGGGATGTGCTTTTTCCAGTACTCTCTGATATTTTCACGCACATCAAGGATTCTCAGATTTTCTATCGCGAGATTTTCTTTCAGCCATTGGGTCGTCACAATTTTGGGCGGGGTTTCCTTTGCAGGGAGCAGTGTCAGGATGAACATGGAAAGAACCATCAATACAAGAAAGCGCTTTCTTTTAAATATCATGTTTATCCTCCTTTTGGCAGGGGAAGAAAGGCGTTGTTATAGATCGCTTTCCTTTTCCAGTTTATCCAGGCGTTCCTTCATTTCCTGCAGGTCCTTCTTCGTTGCCACATCCAGTTTTTCCAGGTATTTTTTCACGGACTCTTCGATCTTTTTTTCCAGGTTCTTTTTCGTCTCCTCGGATTTTTTCAGCATTTCATTCATGAATTTCCTGCCTTCAGCCTCGGGCATCTTGAGTTCTGCCTGGACCTTTTTCCCCAATTCTTCGATCTTGTCTTTGGTCATGAGCGCGATCCCAATACCAGTCAGAAATGTTTTTTCCAGAAATTCTTTCATAAGATTCCTCCTTTATATAAAGGGTTTTCAAAGATTATTTGCGCAAGATGTCAATTCATACTTCTTAATTGCGTATTGATATAATAAATCCGGGGGGATTGTCAAGATAGAGAAGTCGGATATATTCTTTTCTTTTCCTGGTTTCCTGAGTTCCAGATTCGAATCTCTTGTTTTCGATAAAAAAATCAGATCCGGAGTCCGATGTGCTTTTCAAGGAGTTCGCGAATGTGAACAGGATGCGATCCGTCCCAGTACACCTGCCTGCATACAGGACATCGGAAAAACACTTTCGCCATATCCCTGACTTTTTCCGGGAGTTGCGGCAGCGCCTCCTCCCGCTCCAATCTCTCAAGCAGAACATTGCAAAGGGAACACCGGGAGAGAAATGTTTCTGAAAAATTGAGAGGATAGTCTTCAGTGATCTTTTTCAGCTGTTCCCAGAAATGAATGGTCTTGATGAGGATCGAATGTCCCGGATATCTTTCCAGGGCAAGATGCGTGTCCCGCGTGATCAGGAGCCTGTTCTCCTTTTTCGCCAGTTCAATCAGTTCTTCATCCTTTTGGCCTCTGAAATAGACAGTATCATATCCCAGAAGGAGCATCCATCTCCCCAATTTCCCCAGCATGGTATCTACGATAAATTTTTCCGTTGCAGGATTCATCCCGGTTCACGTTCGAATCTTTTTTTCTTTGGAGGTTTGTGGTACCAGTACCAGCAAAGGGGTCTGAAAAAAATGGAAAAGGGGAGCAGCATGCCGAACAGGATGGCGAATAAAAGCTGGATGGGGTGATTCAGTTTCCTGCTCGATGTGATCACACTGAAGGCTTTGACCTGGCAAAAGGGCTTGCCATGTTTCTTTCCCCATTTCCTGAGCTGGCGGGAGAACAAAATCTCCTCAGCAGCATAGATTTTCTCGCTGAATCCCCCAATATCTTCAAACGCCTCCCTGAGACAATAGATAAAGCATCCGGGAGCAACCCCCCTTTTCGCAGCCAGGAAGTTTATCAAGTCAGCTATCCTCTGCATCCGGGCGCTCAAGATTATATCGAGGGCAATATATGCTCCTCCGCCGCAGCATAAGCCCCCTTCAAGGTTCCGTATCGCTGTTTCCAGAAGCTCGCCTGATGCGCGGGAATCCGCATCCAGGAAAACCAGATAACGCCCCCTCGCATTCCTCGCCCCGGCGTTCCTCGCGCGGGAGATTTGATTCTTCTGCTCAAAAACCACCCTTGCACCCGCGTCCGTTGCGATCCTGGAAGTGTTATCAGTGGAATTATTGTCAACAACGATGACCTCCCCCGGAGTGTCCACTTGCGACATGGCTTCCTTGAGCGAGGCGAGAGTTCCAGGCAGAAACTCTTCTTCATTGAATGCCGGAACGATCACGGAATATTGAACGTCTTTATCAGGATTGTTCATTCCTATTTATCCTTCTTTTCACAGCACAGATGCACTTCCACTGTCACATGAACCAGATCCTCGAACTGTGACAGGAGTTTCCTGTAATGCTCGATCGGCTGGGGATTGCTTGTCACAAGGGAAATAATGGCAGCCATTTTATCCGATCCCACCCTCCAGATGTGAAGGTCTGAGACCTTGTTGTCAGCCTCGGATTCAATCACGGATCGGATAGAATTCACAAACTCCTGATCCACAGCCCCGTCAACCAGGATGCGGCCCGTATCGCGGATGAGGCTGTATGCCCATTTGCTGATCAACGCGCTGCCGACAAGTCCCATCATAGGATCGAGCCATACCAGGCCCGCAAATTTCCCCGCCACAAGGGCGAATATGGCAAGAACGGATGTCATGGCGTCAGCGATCACATGGAGATACGCTGCTCTCAGGTTGTGATCGTGATGATGGTTGTGCGCGGATTCCTCATGATGATGATGGGAATGCCCGCCGCGAAGAAGATAAGCGCTGACAAGATTCACCAGAAGACCGATCACTGCCACCAGAATCGCCTGGTTGAAATGGATCGAGAGGGGCGTGAAGAATCGCTTGATGGATTCGATAATCATCAGGATTGCCACACACACCAGGGCAACAGCGCTCGCAAATCCGCCCAATACACCGACCTTCCCTGTGCCGAATGTGTATCTTCGATCCTGTGCATATTTCCTGGCATACCTGTATGCAAAAAGGGAAATCCCCAGGGCTGCCAGATGAGTTCCCATGTGCCATCCGTCCGCCAGGAGCGCCATGGACCCTGAGAGAATCCCAGCAATAATCTCCACGACCATGGTGATGCCGGTCAGGATCACCACGCGGGCTGTGTTCCTTTCGTTCGTTCTGTCCACAATCAGAAAATCATGGGTATGTTCCCACATTCTCAAATCATGAGTGTGCATCTGCGAAAATTTCCTTG
>Ga0315277_10009747_pt1 | contig 12242 bp, 13 predicted proteins | sample YL17G05_15_MG_FD_203695 | JGI IMG/M metagenome (GOLD analysis project Ga0315277, IMG submission 203695) | Sediment microbial communities from Yellowstone Lake, YNP, Wyoming, USA - YL17G05_15 | ecosystem: Environmental > Aquatic > Freshwater > Lake > Sediment | place: USA: Wyoming | collected... | reverse complement strand
GTGCGGCTTCTTTCTTTCAAATACCTTTTTTGCCATCTTACCTCCTCTATGGAGCCCACAACCAGATTTGAACTGGTGACCCCGTTCTTACCAAGAACGTGCTCTACCGCTGAGCTATGTGGGCCATTTTTAATCCAGTCGTAGTGGCGGGGGTAGGATTTGAACCTACGTAGCCCTGCGGGCGGCAGATTTACAGTCTGCTGGTATTAGCCACTCACCCACCCCGCCTTAGCCCGAGAGGGGATTCGAACCCGCTAACCTACCGATTACAAATCGGTTGCGCTACCGTTGCGCCACTCGGGCCTTTTCGAATCACCTCGCATGGCAGTTCTAATAAATTAACATCTTTCGCTACCCTTGTCAATACGTGTACTAGGTCCGGACATACCGGGCAAGGCCTCCTTTCCAGTAGAGCAATTCCTAAGCCAGTCTTGGTAGAACTGACCTGGGGGTATTAGGCCGCTTGAAGTAGTGGGGTAGCTTCAGCTCCTGTACCGCCAGGCCAAAAGCCCCAGAATCTCGCTGCCCCCAATCCGTCTGGATGGCAAACCATAATCGGGTGCGTGTTGCGTCAAAACAAACTGTTACCGGACTGGGTATAGTTGCGTCATAGATCATGTTACTGAAGCACCATAAGTTTTAGCTTCCCTTTGTTGCTGAGCAGGGTGTTCTGCCAGCGCCCAGAGGTGTTGCAGATTCTCATTGGTTTGCCTCAGGAGTAAAACCGGAGTCAAACCGTGATAGATTGCTGCCAGTTGCTGCCGCTTGGCCTCCGTAAGCACGCTGGCCTCCAGTAATCGCCAATAGGGCGTTCGTGCCGTGTCATACAACTTGTGCACCTTAGCCCCTTGCCTGGTCTTGGTCACCAACTTCATCGCTGGCTGGAAGAAGTTGACGTAGAGGCGCAGGAGATCATAGATGCGACTCAGGGTTTGCAGGGCAGCTCGAGAAGGCAACCATACCACTTTCGGTAACACTTATTATGAGGGAATTCGCTAGCTTGACTTTTGTTCCAGATATATTAAGATTTAACCTATACGTAATCGCTGATGGGAGCTTATAGCTATGACTAATGCCGTCCTTGTTGCCGACATGACTAGAGCTTTCTTGGAGCCAGGGCACCCTCTCTACTGCGGGGATAGAGCCCGCAGGATCATTACCAACGTGCAGCGGCTTCTGGAACAGGAATTGAAGAAGGGTTCCAAGATATACTTTCTCATTGACTACCACACCCCCGACGACCCTGAGTTCAAGATGTTCCCCCCGCACTCCATAGCGGGCACCTCGGAGACAGAGCTAATTCCTGAGCTGGCCAAGTATACTGGGGAAATCATCCCCAAGAGGCGATACAGCGCCTTCTCCGGAACTGACCTCGATGCCAGGCTAAAAGCGCTAGGGCCGGAGAAGCTTATCTTCTGTGGTGTGTGCACTGACATCTGCGTGCTGCATAGTGTGGCTGACGCTATAGACCTCGGTTACCAAGTGGAGGTGCCCGTGGATTGCGTCTCCTCCTTCGACGAAAAGGCACACCAGTTTGCACTGGAACATATGGATAAAATACTGGGGGCCAAGCTGGTTAGAGCGCAACCTCAAAGGGTGCCCCCAAGCAAATTTGAGCCCTCTAACTCCGTTCTCTCCGGAGAAACCAGCGATGTTTACTTCCTCCGTACTGTGGAAATCTTGCGTAAGGAAGGCATCAACCCAGTAGCGACCATGGAAGTCTTCCCTTCAAGGGATGGGATACTCTGCGGCATGGAAGAGGTAAAAGCCTTGCTGGCCAGGGTGCTGCCTGAGAATAATCGGGAGGTATGGGCCCTCGCCGAGGGCGAACCCTTCCAAAAGAAGGAGGTAGTGCTCAGGATCACTGCCCCTTACCAGAGCTACGGAATATATGAGACCGCCATAATAGGCACCCTTGCTCATTGTAGCGGCTGGGCCACCGCGGCCAATGAGTGCGTCGATGCGGCTCAGGGGGTGCCCGTCATCAGCTTCGGTGCCCGCCATCTTCATCCGCTGGTTGCCGGGGTTTTCGACTACTCCTCCATTGTCGGCGGCTGCACTGGCTGCTCCAGCGTAATCGGTGCCAGGCTCGCCGGCATTGAGCCCTCGGGCACCATGCCTCATGCCTTGATACTGACCATAGGGGATACGGCGAAGGCGACCCTGGCCTTTGATAAGCACATGCCACCGCATGTGCCCCGCATATCCCTGGTCGATACCTTTAAGGATGAGGCTGAGGAGAGCGTAATCGTGGCCCGGGCGCTGAAGGGGCGCCTCCAGGGAGTGCGCCTTGACACCCCCACGGAGAGGGGCCGGGTCAGCCCCGATTTGGTCAAAGAGATCAGGGCCTGGCTCGACCTCTCCGGTTTCAAAGAGGTGACCATATTCGTCAGCGGCGGGCTTGACCCGGAGCGTATCAGGCAGTTCCTCGATAGCGGCGCGCCCGTGGATGGCTTCGGCGTCGGCAGCTATATCAGCGGCGCTAAGCCTATCGACTTTACCGCCGACCTCCACGAAGTAGGGGGAAAGCCCATTGCCAAGAGGGGCCGAATCCCCGGCATCACCCCCAATCCTCGACTGAAACGGGTTATGTGATACGTTCGAGTGCCGCGCGGGGACGTTTCTCCTTGATTTGTGAAAGGGTTCGTAATATCATTAGTTCAGCACGCTATTCTGCCGTGCTCTTCCATAATCTTGTAGAATCTTGTAGGAGGTAGATATGGCTCACGAAGTAACTTTCACAGTACCCGAACGCCCTCTGGGCAGGAGAGATATCGAGTTTGATGTTAAGAGAGATGGAGTCATGCTGGGAACTCTGAAGGTCAGCAAAGGGGGTATCGTTTGGCGTCAGCGAGACAACCAGTACGGGTACAGATTAAGTTGGGCACAGCTTGATGCAGCAGCCACCGAAAGAGGCAGGCGTAGAGCATTATAAAATCAGACACAACCTATGTTAGGACTTGCCGCACTTTAGCCCTCTTAGCGCAACTGATTCAGTATGACCCCGAAAGAGTCCGCGCTGCGCCGTCAGCCCTGGACTTATCATAACTTAGGCTGCTAATGTCATTGCTTCTCCTATCTGTGCTATAATCACGGCACGCGGTTCGTGCAGCATGTCTAAGCTACCCCAGGTGAAGGGCAACAGACTGGTGAAGGCCCTTGAAAAAGAGGGCTGGTATGTTGACCGCGCCCGTGGCGGCCATGTTATTATGAGACATGGGGACAGACCTGGCGCCAAAGTAATCATACCTGTCCACGGAAAGCCGATCAAGGCTGGAACCCTAAGCAATATCTTGAAGAAGGCAGAGCTTTCAGCAGAGGAGATCAAGGAGCTTCTCTAGGAGGCTGACCATGTTGAAGTATACCGTTATCCTTGTGCCCGAGAAGGAGGGCGGTTATTCTGTGGAAGTGCCCGCTCTTCCCGGATGCTACACTCAAGGAGAGACTAAGGGAGAGGCAATAGCCATGGCCAAGGAGGCAATCGAGCTTTACTTAGAGTCGTGCAAAGCCCATAGCGAGCCTATACCCGAAGAGTCGGGAGTTGAATCTTTTGTTATTGAAGTCAAGGAGCCAGTGGCATAGTTTCGCTTCGCGCATGACACCGCCACCCTTTGCTGAGACAGACTTTCACCCCACACCAGCGCGCTGCGCCGCATAGCACCCATTAGGCCGGTGAATCAGTGGAAGGAGCAAAGCGAATGTTAAAGGTATCCTACGCGGTCAGAAAAAGACGCCAAAAACCAGCCATAGCTAATGACATCACTGAGTTGATCGGAAACACGCCCCTGGTCAGGCTGAACAGAATAACCACGGGGCTGGGCGCCGAGGTCGTGGCCAAACTTGAATTCTACAGTCCCCTGTCCAACGTGAAGGATAGGATCGGGGTGAGCATGATCGAGGCCGCCGAGGAGGCAGGGCTGATCCAGGAGGGCACGGTAATCGTTGAACCCACCAGCGGCAACACCGGCGTCGCCCTGGCCTTTGTCTGCGCCGCCAAGGGCTATAGGCTTCTTCTCACTATGCCCGATACCATGTCTATGGAGCGGAGGCAGCTATTGGCTGCTTTTGGGGCGCAACTGGTACTTACACCCGGGGCAGAAGGAATGCCCGGGGCGGTACGAAAGGCCGAGGAACTGGTGGCCAAGAATACCAACTATTTCATGCCGCAACAGTTCAAAAACCCCTCCAACCCCCAGATCCATCGCGAGACCACCGCCGAGGAGATATGGGAGGATACCGAGGGCAGGGTGGACATACTGGTTTGCGGCGTGGGCACTGGGGGCACCATTACCGGAATTGCCGAGGTGCTCAAGCAGAGAAAGCCTGGGTTTAAGGCCATTGCCGTAGAGCCCAAAGACTCGCCGGTGCTTTCCGGTGGCAGACCAGGCCCGCACAAGATTCAGGGCATCGGGGCCGGGTTTGTGCCTGAAGTGCTCAGAATGGACCTGGTCGATGAGGTCATCCAGGTTGCCGATGAGGATGCCGGGACGATGACGCGAAGGCTGGCCCAGGAGGAAGGCATTTTGGCCGGTATCTCCTCTGGCGCGGCAACCTGGGCTGCGCTGGAGGTAGCCAGGAGGCCAGAGAACAAGGGCAAGCTCATCGTGGTCATCCTGCCCGATACCGGAGAGCGCTATTTAAGCATCCGGCTATTCCAGGAAAGCTGACATTTGCACCCTCGAAATCATCAAATCCATCTCGTCATGGGATTGCTCTTGCCAGGACTGGCCTAGCCTCGGCAAGGGGTACCCTGAAATCCTTTTCGCGGGCCTCCTATGATGTTCTCGATAAATATGTTAATATGGAAGTGTAGGGATAGAGCATGAGTACCGAAGATGAAATCCTGAATAGTTGTCGAGTCATTGCCGTGGTCGGGCTTTCCCCGAACCCAGAACGGCCCAGCTATAGGGTAGCAAGCTACCTAAAGGAGCAAGGGTATAGGATAATCCCGGTGAACCCTCAAGTTAAAGAGGTAGTGGGAGAGCTTTGTTATGCTGAGCTTGCCTCTATACCAGAGCCGGTAGATGTGGTCGACATCTTTCGCCGTGCTGAAGATGTACCTGCCCTTGTGGAGCAGGCAATCAAGATAGGGGCGAAGGCGGTGTGGATGCAGGAGGGGATAGTAAATGAGAAGGCAGCGGCCCGGGCTAAAGAAGCTGGGCTTTCCGTGGTTATGGATAGATGTATGATGAGAGAACATAAAAAGATGAAGGAGGCAAAAAGGGATGGCTAAAGACCCGGTTTGCGGCATGGAAGTGGACGAGAAGAAGGCGGCGGCCAAGTCGGAGTACAAGGAGAAGACCTATTACTTCTGCGCCGTTGGCTGCAAGAAAGCCTTCGATAAGAACCCTGAGAAATACCTTAAAGGAGGCCATGAGCGAGGTTGACAGCACTAGTCCTGCAGCTTGCAGGATCCGGGGATGTGGTGAAGATGTGCCGTCAAATCCGCCAAAGGAGACATGGCCAGAGTAGTGGTGGCCATGAGTGGTGGGGTGGATTCCTCTGTCGCCGTTGCTTTGCTAAAGGATAAGGGCTACGACGTTGTTGGAGCTACCATGCAAATCTGGCCCTCCAATAGCCCTGGGACAGAGAGAGTAGACGGGTGCTGCGGCTTGGATGCCGTGGCAGATGCCAAAAAGGTAGCCTATAAATTGGACATCCCCCACTACGTAATGAACTTCAGGGACATCTTCGGGGAAAAGGTAATCTCCAACTTCTGTGACGAATACAATCGAGGAAGAACGCCCAATCCCTGCATCAGGTGTAATGAACATATAAAGTTCGACGCTTTGCTCCAAAGGGCTAAGGAACTGGACGCCGATTTTGTGGCTACCGGGCACTACGCCAGGATAGAACGCGATGGAGTAAGCGGCAGGTATATTCTTAGGAAGGGAGTTGACCGCAGCAAAGACCAGTCCTATGTGCTTTATGTAATGACTCAGGATCAGATGAAGCATGTCCTAATGCCCCTGGGCAACTTTACCAAGCAAAATGTAAGGAAGCTAGCCCGAGAGCGAGGATTGCCGGTGGCAGAAAAGGCGGAAAGCCAGGAGATCTGCTTTATACCCGATGACGATTATCGCAGTTTCCTCAAAGAACACCTGCCACAGGCGGCAAAGCCGGGGCCCATATTGGACAAGCAAAGCAAGGTTCTAGGGCAGCACCGAGGAGTCCTGCTCTACACCATTGGACAGCGCAGGGGCCTGGGCATATCCGCCAGGGAGCCACTATACGTAACGGCTATTGATCCACAAAGAAACGCTATCATTGTGGGCACCAAGGAGGAAGTATATAGCGATGAACTCATAGCCGCCGACCTAAACTGGATAGCTATAGAATCGCTGGAGCAGCCCATCGAGGTGAAGGCGAAGATAAGATATCTCCATCAGGAGGCGGATGCGGTGGTAACTCCCATATTCGGCGGAGAGAGGGCCCTGGTAAGGTTCAAGGAGCCCCAGATGGCCGTTACCCCCGGTCAGGCGATAGTCTTTTACCATGGGGAGATAGTAGTGGGCGGCGGCACCATAGAGCAGATAAATGGGAGATGAAGGCATGGCTCAAATAATCGCTGTCTGCACCAGCGAGAACAAGGGCACCAAAAAGCAGGTTATAAGCGAGGGGGCGCTGAGGGAGGATTATGGCCTTGTCGGCGATGCCCATGCCGACTGCTGCAGCCACCGGCAGGTGAGCCTGCTGGCGATAGAGAGCATCGATAAGATGCGCGCGCTAGGCCTTAAGGTGGGGCCTGGCGATTTCGCCGAAAACCTAACCACTGAAGGGGTCGATTTGCTACATCTGCCGATAGGCACCAGGATAGCCGTAGGGAAGGAGATTATCTTGGAGGTTACTCAGATCGGCAAGGAGTGTCATGCCGGATGCGCTATCTTTCGCCAGGTAGGTAAGTGCATAATGCCCAAGGAAGGGGTGTTCGCCAAAGTGATCCGCGGTGGGCGGGTAAGGATCGAAGACCCAATAAAGATCGAGATGTAAGGGACGATGGACGAGACCAGACGTTTGGCTATACTGCGTGTTACTGAGCAGGACAAGAGCGAGGTCGAGGACATGGTAGCCAGGGAGTTTCCCTTGACTATAATTTTGGACAATCAAGAGCTGGTAACCCTGCTCTGTACCCCCAAAGACCTGAAGTCCCTGGCCGTTGGTTTCCTGGCTTCTGAGGGCTTGATAAAGAATAAAGAGGAGATCAAGAAGATCATCCTCGATGAGAATAGGGGCGTGGTGCGAGTGGAAACCGAGGGGGGCAAGGGGGTTGCCTCAGAGCTCTTGTTCAAGCGACTTATAACCTCGGGATGCGGTGGGGGCATTGCCTTTCACCGGGCTGCCGATGCTATGAATCGGCGGAAGGTGCAGTCCCAGAGGAGAATATCGGCTAGCGAGGTCTTTGCCCTGGCCAAGGAGTTTCAGCGCCGCTCCCAGGTTTACCGAACGACGGGCGGCGTCCACAGCGCTGCCCTGGGTAACAGCGAGGGCATACTGGTCTTCGCCGAGGATATAGGGAGGCACAATGCCATCGATAAGATCTTCGGCGAGTGCCTTCTTAAAGACATACCTACAGATGACCGGGTAGTAATTACCAGCGGCAGGGTCTCATCGGAGATATTGCTCAAAATAGCGAAGAGGAATATCCCTGTAGTCATATCCAAGTCTGCTCCTACTGACCTGGCGGTGGACTTAGCTGTTGAGCTCGGCGTAACCCTTATCGGCTTTGTTAGAGGCAGGAGGATGAATGTCTACACCGATGGCTGGAGGGTGGCCGGGTAGTAAAGGTTCGGAAGGGAAAGCAGGCAAATGATAGATAGCGATGCCAGGCTAACAGAGGAAATCCAGAGCCTCAAGAGTGAAAAGAAGGCCATCATCCTGGCCCACAATTATCAACTGGGCGAGGTTCAGGATATGGCAGACTTCGTGGGCGATTCCTTGGAGCTAAGCCAAAAGGCAGCCAAAACAGATGCTGAGGTGATCGTGTTCTGCGGCGTTCATTTCATGGCGGAGACCGCCTCCATCCTCTGCCCCAACAAGGTAGTCCTGCTTCCGGACTTGCATGCCGGCTGTCCCATGGCCAATATGGTTACCCCCCATGCCTTGCGCGAGAAGAAGAAAGAGCATCCGCAAGCCACTGTTCTTTGCTACATCAACTCCAGCGCCGCGGTAAAGGCAGAATCGGATGTCTGCTGCACCTCGGCCAATGCTCTCAAGATCGTGGAGAAGCTGCCTCGCGGGATAGAGATTCTGTTCGTGCCCGATCAGTACCTGGGCTACTATATCTCGCAAAAGACAGGGAGGGAGATGATCCTTTGGCCCGGCTATTGCCCCACCCACGCCAGGATAAAGGTGCAGGACATCATCAGGCTTAAGCAGGAGTATCCTCAAGCCAAGGTAGTAGTGCATCCCGAATGCAGGCCGGATGTAGTTGCCCTAGCCGATGAGGTCCTGAGCACTGGTGGAATGTGTAGGTTCGCAAGGAGCACGGAGGCCAAAGAGGTGATTGTTGGGACAGAGATTGGAATAATACACCGCTTGAGGAAGGAAAACCCTGATAAAAGGTTTATCCCCGCCTCGGAGCAAGCCGTCTGTCCCCGCATGAAGCTGATCACCCTGGAAAGAGTTCTGTGGACACTGCAAGATATGGCTCCTGAAGTCAAGGTGCCGGAGGGGATTCGCCTCAGGGCCAAGACTGCCGTGGACAAGATGCTAGAGGTGGCATGACAGGAAGAGCAAATGTCATAATTTTTAAACCTTTTTAATCCCCATTTTATGACTTTTTCATCTGTTGCTACTTATAATAGAGCCTGGAAAGGCTGTGGAAGAGGGGGTGCGGGGGACGGATGGCTGAGAAATCTGGGCCAAAGAAACCCGAGAAGGCTCATATCCACATAATCGGTATGACATGCACCCCCGCGTAGCGTTCCACTAAGAGAAGGGTTTCATCTAAGCATGGTTCTTGAGATCGTTCAAGGTACAGAGCTTCCAATACCTTGGCGGTCGGGTCTGCGTTTGCAAAAAAGCATGTGATTAAAGTCGCATACAAGAGACGTCTTTGAGTCTAACATAAAGAAAAAAGAGGGAGACAGATGTTCAACTTTTTGAAGAGACTAGGTGGCCTTGGATGCGGAATGGGTTGCGGCACCCACGGGCACGAGCACAATCCACCGGAGGAGGAGCAAAAGGAGCATCCGCATATACAGAATCCGCCCGAGGGGAAGCGAGAGGAGCAAAAGGGCTCAGGGAAACGAAGCTCAGGGTGCTGCCATTAAACAAGAGGGATGGCTAAGCTAGATGGTTGCTCGCCTATCTGCACCCTTCCGCTTCTAAAACCAGAAAGCGGTAAATTTTGAGAGACGAAATGGCAAGCGATAAAGAGTTGAAGAAGGTGTCTCTTTCTATTGTGGGCATGACCTGCGTTTCCTGCGTAGGCAATGTGGAAGAGGCGCTAAAGGGCGTGCGCGGGGTAAAGAAGGCCGCCGTGAACCTGGCCACTGCCAAAGCAGACGTGGAGTGCGACCCGGCCCAAACGTCCCTTGTTGCCATGAAGAAGGCAGTGGACGGGATAGGGTATGAGGTGATCTTGAGCACTGCTAATCTCACGGTTACCGGCATGACCTGCGCCGCTTGTGTGGAGAATATCCAGCAGGCGGTAGGCGACCTGCCCGGTGTCGCCAAGGTGGTAGTCAATCTGGCCTCGGGCAGCGCTCGGGTGGAATATGAGCCGGCGATTACGCCCCTCTCCGAGATAAAGAGGGCGATACGGGAACTGGGCTACGGCGTGGAGGAACGAGTTGAAGGGCAGGAGGCCCTGGACCGGGAGAGGGAGGCACGGCAGCGGGAGATACGGCGTCAGCGCAACAACCTGATCATCTCCTGGTCTATCGGCCTGGTGGTCATGCTGGGCACCTTTCAGCCTTACTGGGTCTTGCGCGACGTTTTACCCGCCTTGATGAACAACAAGGTGTTCCTATTCCTCCTGACCACCCCTATAGTTCTTGGCCCGGGCCGCCAGTTCTTCGTCAGTAGCTGGAAAGGCTTGAAGCGCGGGCTCACCGATATGAACCTGCTCTATGCCACGGGAATCGGCGCCGCCTACCTCATCGCTGTGATCAACACCTTCTGGCCCGATGCCGGCTTCGGCGGGAGGGAAGCCACTTTCTACGAGGCCGCCGCCCTGCTGACAGCTTTCATTATCTTGGGAAGATACCTGGAGGCAGTAACCAGGGGGCGTACCTCGGAGGCTATCCGCCGACTGATGAAGCTGCAGCCCAAGAGAGCAAGGGTGCTGCGAGACGGTAAAGAGCTTGATATACCTGCCGAGGAAGCGGAGATAGGCGACACGGTACTGGTACGTCCCGGCGAGGCTATCCCGGTGGACGGTCTAGTCGCGGAGGGGTACTCCTCGGTTGACCAGTCTATGATCACTGGGGAGAGCATTCCCGTTGAGAAAAAGGCCGGCGATGAGGTGATCGGCGGCACGATTAACAAAACCGGTGCTTTTACCTTCCGGGCTACACGCGTTGGCAAGGATACCGCCTTAGCTCAGATCATCAAGCTGGTGGAAGACGCTCAGACCACCAAGGCCCCTATCCAAAAACTCGCAGATAAAGTAGCCGGGCACTTTATCATGGGGGTACATGCCTTAGCTCTGGCAGTGTTCTTGTTTTGGTTCTTCGCTGGCTACGCGCTGTGGTTTGTACCGGAGAGCCGGCTCATACTGACCCCATATCTCTTGACCGGCATGGGCGTCTTCGGCTTCGCTCTCCTCACCTCGGTCACGGTACTGATCATATCTTGTCCCTGCGCTGTAGGTCTGGCTACACCCAGCGCCATCATGGCCGGAAGCGGTAAGGGCGCAGAATATGGCATACTGTTCAAAGGAGCCGATGCCATGGAGGCTACCGCCCGTCTCAAGGCAGTGATCTTCGATAAAACGGGAACCCTTACTAAAGGCGAACCCTCGGTAACCGATGTGTTGACATTGGAGCATCTGAGCCAGAACCACGTGCTGCATCTGGCGGCAGTAGCTGAGAAAAACTCTGAACATCCTCTTGGCGAGGCGATAGTGCGTGGCGCACGGGAACGTGGGCTTGAACCGGAGGATGCTCAGAGCTTCAACGCTATCCCAGGACACGGTGTGGAGGCCCAACTTGATGGTCGTAGCATTTTACTGGGCAATCGCAGGCTCATGGCAGAGAGGCAGATAGCTCTAGACGGATTGATGCCGGAGGCGGAACGATTGGAGAGCGAAGGTAAGACCGCCATGTTCGTAGCGGTCGATGGAAAGCCTGCCGGCATCGTAGCGGTGGCCGATACCTTAAAAGAGACATCGGCCTTGGCAGTAAAAGAACTGCATCGCATGGGCCTTCAGGTAGCTATGATCACCGGGGACAATAGACGAACTGCTGAGGCTATTGCCAGACAGGTAGGCATCGACCGCGTGCTGGCCGAAGTGCTGCCCGAGGACAAGGCTAATGAGGTAAAGAAGCTACAGGCTGAGGGCCTCAAGGTAGCTATGGTCGGGGATGGCATTAACGATGCTCCTGCCTTGGCCCAGGCCGATGTAGGGATCGCTATCGGCTCCGGCACAGACGTGGCCAAGGAGACCGGACACGTCATCCTAGTCAAGGACGACCTTATGGATGTGGTGGCGGCAATTCAGATAGGCCGTCAGACGCTACGTCTGATAAGGCAGAACTTGTTTTGGGCCTTCGGTTACAACACGTTGTCCATTCCCATCGGAGCAGGCCTGCTCTACCCCTTCGTGGCCCAGATGGTGAGCCCAGAGCTGGCTGCTCTGCTCATGGCTACCAGTTCCCTTTCGGTGACCCTCAACACATTGCGGATGAGGAGTTATATCCCGCCGATAAGGCGTCCGGGACGCACTGGAACATTGAAGCCAACCAGGGCAGCCATGCCCAGTCCCAGAACTGAGCCAAAGGAGCAACTAACATGAATATTCACAGAGTGGGCTTACTAAGCGCCCTGATATATACTGGAATAGCTCTGACGATGTCGGGGGTGTTTCTGGCGGTCACCCTGCAAGGGGAATACAGCTGGGTGACAAGAATAGGCGGAGCCAGCTGGGTCTTTCTCTTGTCCATGATCGTTCTTATGCCGCTGGTAAGTTCATTCGTCAAAAGAAGGTACACAGCGCGATAAGGGAGCAAAGAAGGACGAAGTTGCGCCATGTAGTCTCGGAAAGTAAGTTGAAGAATCGTATGTATTCAGCAAAATGG
>Ga0315277_10009746_pt1 | contig 12242 bp, 11 predicted proteins | sample YL17G05_15_MG_FD_203695 | JGI IMG/M metagenome (GOLD analysis project Ga0315277, IMG submission 203695) | Sediment microbial communities from Yellowstone Lake, YNP, Wyoming, USA - YL17G05_15 | ecosystem: Environmental > Aquatic > Freshwater > Lake > Sediment | place: USA: Wyoming | collected... | reverse complement strand
CGTGCAGTTGGACCTCAACTGGCTCCCACGACTGCAGTCGGGCCAGCGGTCTGACTCCATGGCATACAGTTGATCCTGGGGACTGTCTCTGTCACGGACACTTCAGCCGGGAATGCGTGTGGTGGATACAAGCCGTCACGTACGCAGTGGGTCCCACCTCTGACCGCCACGTACGCAGTGGGGCGCGGAGACTGACCGCGCAGAGCACAGTTGGGCCCAGACTGCATGCGCCACAGACAACTGGGCTCAGGCATCCGGTCACGTGGAGCACAGTTCGAACCCGGTCTGCCTGTGCCGCATACAGTCGGATGGGACCGCAGTCAGCCGCGCCCGGCCGCAGGCGGGTCAGTTGTGATCAGTCACGCTTGGCCTTCCGGGCCTGCTGTACCGCCCGGATATACCGCACACACAGGTTATTCAGCGTCCTGTAGTATGGCCCCTTATCGTCCAGCGGCTGCTTCGCGAGACCCATCGGCAACATCCGGTCCAACCGCCTCGGCAAGAGCAGTTCGATCGTAACGACGACAAGAGTCACCTGCTCACCGTTGCTCAGGATCACTTTCACTGCGTCGCGGGTCTTGAGTTCATCGAGCTCTTGCTCATCGGGAAACGCCTCAGTCGTATCGAAATGCTGTGAGCCGTTGAACTCGAAAGCTACCTTCTCCACGTCATAGTACCGGTCGTATTCCAGCAGCTGGCTCGTCCCCGGATTCTCCAGGAAGGCGGGCCTCGCGTTCTCTATGAAGTCCTGGCTGTAGACTCTCAAGTCCAGGAAACGCTTCATCAGAAACTCACCCTTGCGAGGGGTAAGATCATACTCAGCCCTCAAACGGGCAGCCAGCAGCTCCTGGCAACGGTGCGGTATCACGGCAATGGGTTGAACTCGGTTAGCGCACCGCGCCAGTCTCATCCAACCAAGCGCCACGAGAGCCTTGCACGCTTTAATGGTGGTGGACCGAGAGAGATGGGCTCGAATTGCCAATTCGGAGATGCTTCTGGGGCAAAACACACAAGCGGCGAAGAAAACGGCCTGCTCAATGAAGCCGAGCCCTGTCTGCCTGGCGAGCTCTTCGGCCACACGACGCGGGATTCGCACTCGCTAGTATACCTCCTCAGAGTGCGCCCTTCAGTTACACTTTAGCACGGCCTGGGAGTATCTGGGAATGCCCGTGAGGGGTCCGAATCACGGCGGCCGGGTGAAGCCTTAGGCCCAGTGAGCAACGCGTTCAACCTCCGCAAGTGAGGCCTTAGGTTTGGTTCGGACGGCCAAGGCATGGGGAGGAGGTGCCACCAGCCAGGGCGTCAGTTATCAGCCGGGCGGTCTCTTCGAAGAAGGCACCAAAGCCCACCTTCAGGATCTGCAAGTGTTCCGGCGTGGCATTGTCGGGAGAGAAACGCAGCAGCAGCGCGACATCCAGCAGCGGGGTCCAGCCAGGCATAATCCCCTTGGCCCACTCCATGGCCAGCCCCTTGGCCATGATCTGCCCAGGATGAGACACGCTGTAGAGCGCTCGGCACAGCCAGGCTACATAGTTCCACGTGCTCGTGACATCCATGGCGTCATTGCTGCCCATGGGCAGACCGATCTCGGAGTGACGAGTAGCGGTGTTGGTAAGGTCGTGCAGGGTCATGGCTTCGAGGTCATCGAGGGTTACCGCAGGAAACTCGCCCCTCAAGTCGGGGCCGTAGAGAGTGCGTCCAAAGTGGCGCATGTGGTAGACATAAAGTGCCCTGTAGGCATCCAAGTCTTCGGCCTCGATGCGGTCGTAGATGGCGTCGAGCGCGATCCGCACACTGCCATCGACCTCATGCTCAAGAAGGCATACAAGATCAATGTCTGACGTCGCCGGTGCCCATTCGCCTCGGATGAGCCCCCCGAAGAGGACGACCGACACCAGACGGACGGCACCGCTGGCTGTGAGCCGCGCGATCAGATAAGGCACGGCTTTGTCGGGCAAGGCGAAACCCGTCTGCATATGGGGAACTGCTTGCACACGGAGCCGCATGCCGGTCAATCCCATTCCTTGACCCACTGGTACGAGGAAAACATCTTGCGGAAGCCCAACGCCTCATAAAACGCCTGGCCAGAGCCCACGTAAGCCACGGTGGCCCCGAGCTTGCCACAGCGCCGGATGCCCTCCAGCACAGCCGCCCTGCCAAGCCCTCTCCGCCGGTAATCGGGGTCCGTGGCAACCGGTTCGACGTACGCGAACCTATGCGCGGCGTCGTACCACATGCCGCAGAAGGAAACGAACTCACCGTCCGGAGCGGCCACGACGATGGTAAGGTCCCTGCGCAGGTTCGGAGCCGACAGTTTCCGCCTGCGCCCCTCAATACCCTCCTCCGGCGGGTTACCGGGGTGGTTGAATCCCCGCCACATGACACGATGAACCTTACGGAGGTCGAACTCGTCGGCCAGCGATTTCAGCACATACCCTTCGGGCAATGGAATGGCCGGGAACGGTTGCGGGATATCAAAGCGGGACTCCCAATACGGCCTTCGCTCATTCTTGGTGAAGCCATGCTCGCGAGCAAGAGACTGCAGGTCGTGGTCGAAGTCGTTGATCATCGCGCGCAACGTCTTCCTGCCGTCGTCTGCCTGAGCAAAAAGATGCGTCAGGGCATGATCGAACATCTCGTGCTTGAGGTGCTCATATCCCTCGCGCAGCTGGAAAAACGCCTGGCCAAGCCCGTCCTCGTAGTTCACTATGGCGACGATTTGTCCGGCCTCTTCCCATATTCCGATCCGGTCGAGCGAGCGCCCATCAAGGTACGGGTGGTAGTGCATGTACTCCCACCTGGGCTGGAGCCAGTTGCCGCCCGCCATACCCGGCCTGTAGGTGGCTGTCAGAAAGTCGGAGACTCTCTCATAGTGCTGTGAATGGTTGTAGGGTCTGAGGCTAGCGTGCGTGGCCGTTCACCCCTTCCAAAGCAGTGCAGATGGCAAGCAGACATGACCAGATTACCACACAAGGGCGTATGGGAAAACCACCTGAGGCGCGGCTGTAGCCGGACAGCGATATTGTCACCTCATAAGCGGCTAAGCAGGGAACTTCCGCCCCCACAGGGCGGAGCGATTAGCCATTGAAAGAATGCAGCACGTTCCACAGTAGGAATTCCGGGGAGCTAGCGTCTAGAGCGGAAATCCACCCGGGAAGAGCTCTTTGTCTCGGGAGATACGGCTATCACGGTTACGCCATTGTCCTGCCAGCCCTCAATGATGGGGGTGACGTCAACACTCCGCCCAAGCCGGTCCAAGGAATCAATGTACACCCTATCGATAATTCCATTCTCAATGTCGGCGGAGAGTTCTTCAAATCCAATGCGGTTCGCGCCCAGCCTCCAACCACCTGCGTCTGTGTATATCCTGCCAGCGTCTATTTGCTCGCCCTGTAACTGCGCCAGTTCTTTGCATCTTCTGATCTGGGCCCTCAATTCCTCGGCCTCATCTTGATTGGCTCTGGCATAGATGGCGTTCATCACGAAGGCTCCCTTCACAATAGACTGGCCTCATGCCACTCCCCGAAGTGAAGAAGCCCCAGAAAGGGGCTCCAACGCGGGACACACATGAGTACTAATACCGGCGGTGAGACGTAAAGCCGCCCCTGCCCCCAGAGCGTCCTCCCCTGTTGCCACTGCCTCTATCCTCGCGATCGCGTGCTTCACTAACAGTTAGAGCACGGCCGTGCCACTCGGTGCCATTCATGGCATCGATGACTTTTTGGGCATCCGAGTCCTCAACCTCCACGAAGCCGAACCCCCGTGATTGACCGGTCTCACGATCCGAAATGACACTGGCGGACATGACGGTGCCGTGCTGCGAGACAGCATTCGTCAGCTCCTGATCATCTACGTCCCAGCTAAGATTACCAACATATAGTCGCTTCGTCATCTTGCTCCTCCTTCGGCGAGCATCATTTTGCACCGTTATGGTTCCCAGCTGAAGTTCGCCGTCGTCAAGCCAAATGTTGCCTTGAGCAGAATTCTACCCTGACCGTAGCGTGCAAGCTATTGGTGCGAGGAGCGGAGACTGGGCAGAAATGTGCGTTGAGATCAGAATCTAATCGTCAGTGCCAAGTCGCTGCGATTATCTCGGCGAGGAGATGCCATCCAGGGGAGCGACCATGCCGGTGCCCCCCTGTCGGGGCAGTGAACGTGACAATAGCGAGGGTGCCTCCTGAACACTGCAGTTCCGGGGTGCCCAATCAAGGTGTGCCTCAGAAAGGGAAGGTCTGGCCACACGGAGGCACGCGAGGGATCGCATCACAAGATGTTCTGAGGCGAGCCGGCGCTCCTTCGGGTTTTGCGTGCTCGGGACCACGCACCAACGTCATCCGGCGGGTCAACGATCTTATCCTTTGGCTTGAGCCGAAGCTGAGCCGCCCCAGTGGTGCAAGTCGTCACGCATAGCCCGCACCCGATACATCGTTCCTTGTCCACAGTCGCAACGGAGTCCGCTAGAGAAATCGCCCCCACCTGACACCTTTGCACGCAAGTGCCGCATCCAGCGCACGTGGCCGGATCTGGATCGCAGAAGTAGTTGGCATGGGCGACAGACTCAGTCAGGCCAAACTCGGCTATGCCTCTCAAGACAACGCAACAGCAACCACAGCAGTTGCATACATAGTTGATTCCTTTCGCTACATTGCTAACCGTGTGAACAAGGCCCATCTCCTCGGCCTCATCCAGGAAGGCAAGAGTTTGTTCGCGGGAAATCGTGTCCGGGCCCACCGGGCGCTCGAATGGAGAGAAGTGCATACACGTTCTCCTGGGGAACTTGCACTTGCGATCACCTAACAGGTCCTGCTGCTTTCGGCACACGCAGTCGCGAAGGGCAAAGCTCTTGGCATTGGCCAGAAAAGCACGAACGTCGTCGTATGGTAGGATCCACTCGGATTTCGGCACGTTTCGGGCAGGTACTACTCTGTGCAACGCGGGTTCGGGGGTCATTATGCCCACCAGCCCTCCGGTCGAGGCAATGTACTCTTCCATAAGATGGGCCAGCCGGTGTGCGGCCGCGCCCTCGAGTCTGCTCATAGCCGAGTCGTATGCACTTACGAATGGGCTGAGGCAGAACAAGCCCTCACCGTCTCTGCTTACTCTGGCGACCTGGCCCTTATCTGCCATTGCGTCAAGCATTGGCCCTAGCGCATCCAAAGCGTACGCGACCCTCTCAGCGATCTGCTCCGGGGTTTTCGGACTATCGGAAAGGGCACTTGGAACCTCTGCTTCTTGGGGAGTGAACATTACCTTGACTATCTCTATCTCGACACCGGATTCGGTCTTCGGAAACCCGTTTGGCAGCTGGTCCAGTGCCTCAGATATCCTTTCATATACACCTCTATTCACTAAACCCACCTCCTTCTTACTGCACGGCTCCGTCAGCAGAACGCTGGACTTCGTCGTGAATGCTCCAACTCCTCTCTGGAATAGCAGCAAGCACGAGAAGCGTCTTTCGGAGACCTGCCACTGGTGACCCAGGCGAGGTAGGATGCAGATTGGCTGAGTCGTGTTGATGGTTGCCTTCCAGCAGTATATCGGGTCTATGCTGTCAGCGCTCCTACAAAAGGTCTGCGGTTTACTGTTAGGTGGATAAGGAATACAAGTGAGCCCAAGCGATCCATCGCCGCCGCGATCTTGTCCTGACCCTCCGTGGGCTCGGAGCACAGTAGATCGATGTTGTGGTTACGCTGGCAGGCAACATTGTCTTGGCGGAAGGCCCCAGTCCCCTAAGGCGCTGCGGGTCGCAAACCTGTCATCACCGGATTAGCTGGGGCATTACCTGCACACACTCCACCCGGAGGGATCAGAGTGTTCAGGTTCTTGGTAAGGAAGCTGAGGCAGATTGCTTCATCAGGGCCTGGAGTACCGAACTCAGATCAGGGCCAGAAAACCGGGGCGCGAGTTGGTCGGAATCTTGAGGTTAACATTCGGACAATCCAGGAGGCTTTTGGCGATAGTCGGGATCTGATTATCCGCCGTGTTCACATATCACCTCTTGGCCTTGACGCTGCAGTTCTGTTCCTGGAGGGTATGGTGGACGCGAGACTGGTTTCGGCCGCCCTGATAGAGCCGCTCCTCTCTACTCACCATGGAAGTTCAGCTCGAGCCGGCACTTCCGCAATTGACACGATAGAACGCCGGCTGGTATCCGTGGCAAATACCCGGCGCACATATCTTGTTCGTGAGATGCTGGGGGCAATCCTAAGCGGAGAAGCACTGTTACTCCTCGATGGCATAGAGCAGGCGCTTATGGCCAACGTTCGTGGATGGCAGGCAAGAGCAATTACTGAGGCAACGTCAGATGTAGTTTTCAAGGGTCCACGCGACGGCTTCGTGGAGACTCTTCAGACCAACATCGCCTTGCTGCGGCGCCGCATCAAAAACCAGGACCTGACGTTTGAGAGCATTGTACTGGGTCAGCGAACGCGCACTCCGGTAGCTATCGGCTACATCAGATCCCTCGCGAATGAAGAGCTACTGGCTGAACTCCGGAGGCGACTTGGTCGGATCGAGATTGACTCGGTGCTGGACTCGCAGTATGTGGCCGAACTCATCAGTGATACGCCATTCTCGCCGGTGGTTAGCGTCGCCTCCACGGAAAGGCCTGACGTGGTCGCCTCTCGGCTGCTAGAAGGGCGTGTGACGGTACTCGTTGACGGCTCACCGTTCGCACTCACGTTGCCAAGTCTCTTTGCCGAGGGGTTTCAGAGCGCCCAAGACTACTACTATAGCCCCTACTTCCAATCTTTCCTGAGAATCATTCGGTACGCCGCATTTGGTTTCAACATACTGGCTTTGCCATACTACATTGCGGTGACCACTTTTCACCAGCAGCTAGTTCCGACGCCGTTGCTGCTCACAATCGCCGCATCCAAGGAAGGTACGCCGTTTCCGGTCGCTTTCGAAGCCGCTATGATGCTGCTCTTTTTTGAGGTGCTGCGAGAGAGCAGCATGCGGACGCCGCGCGCCCTCGGTCAGACAGTGTCCATAGTTGGAGCTCTGGTAGTGGGTCAGACCGCTGTCATGGCAGGCATTGTTGGTGCACCAGTCGTCATTATAACTGCTCTCACCGCAATTTCATCTTTTGTGGTTCCAGCACACGTCGATTCGGGTGCTATTGCCAGACTTCTTCTGATCATCTTGGCATCGACAACCGGGTTCTACGGGCTTGCCATGGGCCTCATCATGATGCTCGTGCACGTTTCGTCACTGTCATCGTTTGGGGTTCCGATGCTGTCACCAGTGGCCCCCTTGCACACCGGTGATATGAAGGATACGCCGGTGCGTTCTCCGTGGTGGGCAATGGACACCCGGCCTACCGCTTCCCAGCCTCAAGACCTGGAACGTGAGGCATCGCAGCCCGTGCGAAGGCACAGGGCCGGAGGTGACTGATTTAGAAGCTGACACAGCGGGGCCATGCAGTTGGAGAGCAAACGCTGCATCTCGCAGGGTAATCGCAGTCTTCCTGGCGGTTACCATCCTTTCTTCTGCTGGGTGCTGGGACCGTGTCGAATTGGACGAAATGGTCATTGTCGCAGGGCTGGGAATAGATGCCGGTCCAGACGGCAAGGGCGTTTTGGTTACGGCACAGATTGCCAGCCCTTCGTCATCAAGAGGATCATCCGACCCGCCGTCCGGTGGACAGGCAGCTGGACCGAAATCGCCTCAGACCGAGACCGCACATGGCGCAACCATCCCTGATGCGGTAGTGAGGGGGCTTTATCGTACCCTGACACACAGGGTCTTCCTGGCACATGCCGGGGTTGTGGTGATTGGCGAGCAGGCTGCACGGGCGGGCATTTCTGGAATTCTGGACTTTCTCTCCAGGCACGAGGAGGTCAGGGAAAACGCATGGATCGTGGTGGCCCGGTCGGACGCTGCCAGCGTCCTCAATACACCTGTGAGCCGCGAAGCAGTCGCTGCAACGGGACTTGTATCCATGATACGGAACCAGATAAGGGTCGGAGGATCGCGTAGCTCCCAGATTCATATCATGCAGGAGCAAATCAGTGACAAAACGCGAGCGGCCACAACGGGTATCGTTGAAGTCAAGCAGGAGGGTCCTCCTGGTCTGATAGTCTCCGGGACTGCCGTATTCAAGCAGGACAAGCTCGTGGGAGAACTCGACCAAACTGCAACGCGCGGCCTTATGTGGGCGATTGGCGAAGTTTCCGGCGGTGCACTCACTGTAAAGTGCATGTGCGGCAAGGATGCGGATCTCTTGGTGGATGGCGCCAAAGGGTCTGTGTACGGTGAGATGAAGAACGGGCGCCCTCACATGGTCATCAGAGTCTCAATCTCGTCCACGCTAGACGGCCTCAACTGCAGCGAAGATCTGACAGAGCCTGGAGTCATGGAATTCTTGAACGCCCAACAATCCAGGCTCGTTGAAGCCGAGATCACTGCGGCGCTCGATCGAGCCCGTGAACTCAATGCGGATATCTTCGGCTTCGGAGGAGCCATTAGGGAGCATTACAGGGGTGACTGGAAGTTGGTTGAGGAGCAGTGGTCAACTCTGTTCCCCACGTTTGACGTTGAGATCAGAGTCTATGCCGAGCTGTATCACACAGGACTGAAATCGCGTTCAACGCTTGGTGGTCAATGAGATGGAAAAGGGCAGGGTCGGTAATCACGACTTCAACATGATAGTGGTCGGTTTCGTTTTGGGATCTGCGCTTCTGTTGCCCCCGGGTCAGTTGGCGCAAAACAATGCCTGGGCAGCTACACTGCTGGGGATGATCGAGGGGATTGGCGTTAGCCTGGTTTACTGTACCCTCGCCAGACGGTTCGCCCGGAGGACCCTTCCACAGATCGCGACGCTGGTGTGGGGAAGGTATCTGGGTATGGTGGTCAGCCTGCTTTACCTGTGGTTCCTGGTCCACCTGGCCTCGCTGGTCATGAACAACTTCGTTGATTTTGTATCGGTGCTCCTTCTCCCAAGGACACCTCAAGAAGTCATCATCGGCATCCTTATTGTGGCGGTGGCAGCTGTAGCCACTCACGGCCTGAAAGTCTTGGGATATTGCTCGGATATCCTTGTGCCAGTTGTACTTGTGGTATTGGTCGTGACCGTGATACTTCTCATGCCCGACATCAAGTTGTCAAGGCTTCTGCCAATCCTGAGGGTTCCTTTGACAAAACTGATCTATGCCAGTCACGCAGCCGCAAGTTTCCCGTTCAACGAGGCTGTGGCCTTCATGATGGTGTTTCCATCGCTGGAAGGTGAGGTGCGACCCTCGACCATGGTTAAGCCGCTCCTCATTGCCGGCGCCTTTCTGTGTCTCAGCAGCATACGCAACATCGGTGTGATGGGGCCGCTCGTTGGCGACAGTGTATATCCCTCATACCATGCGCTACGGTTGATTGACCTGGCACGGTTCTTCACAAGACTTGAGAGCCTCGGCGCCCTTGCTTTCCTTGCAGTGTCCTTCATCAAGATTTCGGTGCTTCTTTACGGAGCATCGTTGGGCCTAGCCCAGTTGCTCAAACTTTGCACACACCGGACAGTCGTCTTTCCATTGGCCATCCTGATAGCCATAGTATCCAGTCTCAACTTCGCCAATATCGGCCAGAATATGGCCGGCGCACAGTGGGGCTGGCCGGTCTACGCGCCCATATTTCAAATAGCCATACCGTTGGCCACACTGGTGTGTGCTGTGGTGACAGGTAAACGGGAAAAGGGAAAAACCAGATGATCGTCACACTCCTTGCGGTGACAATCGCTTTGAGTCTGCAGCTTCCTCAATTGGTGAAAAGGCGAAGCCGTAACGATTGGGTTGCGTTCTCTTTGCTGGCGCTTCTTGATCTTGTCGGCGTTGTCCTCGTTGCTACGCGTGTACTGAAACCCGGTTTTACGGCGCTGCTGGCACGGTTCGGTGAGAAGGTACTAGGAGCGTGAGCGGGTAATACAAGAAAGCGCAGGCGTTCCGGATTTTACTGGAGAAACACGTGGTATGAGCAAAGTATACAGGCCATACGAACCCAACCAGATGCTGTTGACGCCCCCGTCATTGCGCGAGTGGCTGCCGGATAACCATCTGGTGTTGTTCATCAGCGACGTGGTAGACCAGATGGACATCGGCGAAATCCAGGATAAGCACGAGAAGGAGCTCAGAGGCTACCCACCGTTTCACCCGCGCATGATGCTCAAGATCCTGATCTACGGCTACTGTGTGGGGGTTCGCTCCTCCAGGAAGATAGCCAAGCGTGTGGAGGAAGACATAGCTTTCAGGTATCTGGCAGCAGGCAACATGCCCAGGTTCCGCACCATAGCAGAATTCAGGCAGAGGAACCTTGGCACATTCAAGAGCCTGTTTTTGCAGGTGCTGCAGCTCTGCCGCGACAGCGGCCTGACCAGGCTGGGACATGTGTCACTGGACGGCACCAAGATAAACGCAAACGCGTCCAAGCACAAGGCGATGAGCTACGGCCGGATGGAACAAGAGGAGCGGCGACTCAAGAAAGAGATAGAGCAGATGATGCGTGAAGCCGCGGAGATCGATGACAGGGAAGACAAAAAGTACGGGCGCGACAGACGAGGCGACGAGCTACCCGAAGAACTGCAGAGAAGAGAGACCCGGCTCGAGAGGATAAAGGCAGCCAAGAAGTTGTTGGAAGAGCGCGCTGCGGCTGAGGAACAGGCAAAAAGCCAGCGTAAGCAGGATGATCACGAGCAAGATCCACCAGCGGCTGGTGGCGTTGCCAGGCCGCCCAGGCCCAGCACACAGATCAACTTCACCGACCCTGACTCCAGGATAATGCGAGACAGCAACAAGTCGTTTGTGCAGGCATATAACGCGCAGGCGGTAGTGGACAGCGAGAGCCAGATCATCATAGCCAGTGACGTCACCAACCAGAGCAACGACAAGAACCAGGTTAAGCCGATGGTTTCGGCAGTGAGCCAGAACATGCAAACGATGCCGGATCAGTTGTCCGCGGACGCAGGCTACTTCAGCGAGGCCAACGTAAAATGGTTAGTGCAGCAGAAGGTGGCGCCGTACATACCTCCCGACAAGCAAAAGCACAACCAACGCCGGCTTACAGCGCGAGGCCCGATCACGCCTGACATGACAGTGGCGGACCGGATGAGACGCAAGTTGAGCACCAGGCGTGGCAGTGAGATTTACGGCAAGAGGAAAACCATAGTGGAACCGGTATTCGGGATGATCAAGGCAACGCTGGGATTCAGGCAGTTCGGGCTGAGAGGTCTCGACAAGGCAAAAGCCGAGTGGGATCTGGTTTGCACCTGCCATAATCTACTGAAGGCGTTCAGGGCATGCGCTACTGCGTAGCCAGAGCATGAAGGGCCAATTCGACTCAAAGCGTTTGACCCTGCATCCGCACAAAACCCGGAACTCCTAACCCCGGGCAACACCGCGCAGGCAGATCGTGCGATCTGGCAAGAAAACGCGCCCAGCCATGACACTAATTCGAAGAAGAATGGGTGCATTACCCGCTCACGCTCCTAGGCATTCTGGGGTTGTTGTCAGTGGTTAAGTCGAAATGAAGACGATGTGGAATACTGCGCACCGTCAGTTGGTCCGTCTACGAGTGTGCGTGCGGGCACGTCTGAAGACAGTATTGGCCCGGCATGGGCCTGATGACCAGGAAGGCCCGGGCGGCCTACGGTCGGGAGCTACGAGACCGGCGACGATGGTGTCAACTGGTGCCAGATGACTTACAGCGGGGGGCGTTTTCACGCACGGCGGCGCACAAACAAAACCGGCCCTTTCGCTGCTAAAGGGCCGTTCTATCAGCGTATTCGCTGCTATATGCTGGTGCCGGGAGCGCGGCGCATATAGTTTGCACGAATCCTGGGCCGAGTCTGGCCATCGCAGTGCCATGATCTCCTGTCACTAGGGATTCTCCGAAATGTGCAAAAGGGAGTCGACATGGGACACTCTTGCCTCGATAAACCGGCAATGGCGGTGAAGAAATCACGATGATGACACAAGAAGAGATGCTGCATATCGTGCAATCTCAGCTTGCGATTGACCTGAATTGCACGATTGATGATCTAAATGGCGAAAAGGACCGCGTTGTTTTCGTCGAAGCAAAGGAAAACCCCGGACGCAGGCTCTACCCGAGAGGTGAGCGTTATTTTGAGATTCTGTCCATGGGGAAATCGATTGTAGTATCAGCAACGCCGGAACGGTTGTCGATTGCCAAAACGCAGATGCAGGGAAAAGACAGGGATACCATATTCGCCCTGCCATTTATCAGAGGACTTTACTTGCATC
>Ga0315277_10009744_pt1 | contig 12245 bp, 8 predicted proteins | sample YL17G05_15_MG_FD_203695 | JGI IMG/M metagenome (GOLD analysis project Ga0315277, IMG submission 203695) | Sediment microbial communities from Yellowstone Lake, YNP, Wyoming, USA - YL17G05_15 | ecosystem: Environmental > Aquatic > Freshwater > Lake > Sediment | place: USA: Wyoming | collected... | reverse complement strand
AAGGGTTCAAAAGTCGGGTTGCCGCGGAAGGCGTGTGTAACTACGGGGGTCAGCAGCCTTATGGATACGGCTCCGGGCCCCTGTAAATGACGGGCCGCCGGCGCGGGCAAGAATCGGCTTGTGTCGGGGCGGGCGGTTGGCGTATAAATAGCCTCGTGGCGCGGTACGAAACGCGGAAACGGTTCAGTCTAATCTGAGCAAAGGAGATTGCGGCATGGGCATGACTCGCAGACAGTTCCTGGGCGGAACAGCAGCAGCCGGCGCGCTCATCCTGAGCACGTCCAGCGGATGCCGTACGATGGCACCCCGCCGCATCCTCGGGGCCAACGAAACCATCGGCATCGCTATCGTTGGCGTGGGCGGCCAAGGCAGCGACCACCTCGGCACGTACCTGGGCAAAGGGATGAAGGACCTGAACGTGCGGCTGGTGGCCGTGTGCGACGCCGACCAGGACCACGTCAACGCGGCCGTGGACAAGGCCGACAAGGCAGGCATGAAGGTGACGGGCGTCCAGGACATGCGTAAGGTCTTCGACATGAAGGACGTGGACGCAGTCGTCACGGCGACGCCGAACCACTGGCACTCGCTCGTCAGCATCTGGGCGGTCCAGGCGGGCAAGGACGTCTACGTCGAGAAGCCGATGTCCCACGACATGTTCGAGGGCCGCAAGGTGGTCGAGGCCGCCGCCAAGACCGGTAAGATCGTGTACGTCGGCACGCAGAACCGCTCGGACGAGGCCCGCAAGGCCGCCTACGAGTGGATCTGGGCCGGCAACCTCGGCAAGATCGTGCGGGGCCGCGCCTTCTGCTACAAGCCGCGCGGCAGCATCGGCAAGACCGAGGGTCCGCAACCGCTTCCGCCGGGCCTGGACTACGACCTGTGGTGCGGGCCGGCCCCCAAGGACCCGCTCCGCCGCAAAAAACTCCACTACGATTGGCACTGGTTCTGGGCGACCGGCAACGGCGACATCGGCAACCAGGGCATCCACGAGATGGACAAGGCCCGCTGGGGCGTCCGCGCCACGAAAGTGCTGCGAGCAATGGGGTTCGGCGGACGCTTCGGCTACGACGACGACGCCGAGACGCCCAACACCGAGACGGTCTTCCTGGAGACCGACACGGTGCCGATCATCTTCGAGGTGCGCGGCCTGCCTGCCCGCAAGCCCTCAGCCGACGAAAAGAGCCCGCCGATGGATGCGTACAAGGGCGTCCGCATCGGCGAGATCATCGAGTGCGAAGGCGGCTCCTACGACGGCGGCTGGGTCTACGACGCCAAGGGCGAGAAGATGAAGCAGTTCAAGATCGACAAAGGCGCCAACCACCGCGTGAACTTCATCAAGGCCCTCCGCAGCCGCGACCCGAAGGACAACATGGCCCCGGCGATCGACGGCCACCGCTCGGCCGTCTGCTTCCACGCGGGCAACATCTCGTACCGCATCGGCAAGGAAATGAAGCAGGCGGAACTCCAGGAGATGTTCAAGACCGACAAGGTCGCCCAGGAATGCTGGGAGCGGTTCCAGAAGCACGTCAACGTCCACGAGGCCGACCCGGACAAGTGGCAGCCCACCGTCGGGCCGTGGCTGACGTTCGACCCGGAGGCCGAGCAGTTCACGGGCACGTTCGCCGAGCAGGCCAACAAGTTCCTCAAGGGCCCGGCCGGCGGCAAGTACCGCGAGCCGTTCGTCGTGCCCGACAAGATTTAGAAGACAGGGACGGAGGGACGAAGGGGCGGAGTTACTGAGCGTAATGCGCGGCGGGTCTCCCGACCCGCCGCGCGTGTCTTTCGCACCCGCTGGGTCCCCCCCTTCCCCCTGTCGGTGATTGCCAGGAGCGGAGTAGTGAGGCCTCCGTCCCAAGAGAGGCAGAAAATGGCGTATCACGCGTATCCGTGGCCCGTCGCCGTTCTCGCGTGCCTTGCCCTGCTTGTGGCCGCCGCGCCGGCGTCGCTCGGAGGCGACCTGGCCTGGAGCGACCCGGCGCGCCTGCCTCCGGCGCCCGCCGGCGCCGCGGGCTATCCCAGCCGCGGCGCCAACCTCGACGCCCTGCCGGGCTTCGCCCACCCTCCCGCGGGGTACGGCGAGGTGGCGTTCTACTGGTGGCTGGGCGACCCGCTGACGCGCGAGCGGCTCTCATGGCAACTGGACCTCCTCCGGGACAAGGGCATCACGGGGCTCCAGGTGAATTACGCGCACTGCGACAAGGGCGGGCGAAGTTACGGCCTGACCTATGCGAGCGACCCGCCGCTCTTCTCCAAGACCTGGTGGGACCTGTTCGATTGGTTCGTGAAGGAGGCGAAGAAGCGCGGCATGGCCGTCAGCCTGAGCGACTACACCCTCGGCACGGCCGGCCAAGGCTGGTTTATCGACGAGATGCTCAGGGACAACCCGGAGATGGGCGGCCAGGTGCTGGCGCAGGTCGGCCGCGACGTCGTTCCCAAGAGAGTTCCGCTCTCGCTGGACCCGATGCACCCGTTGTCGGGGCGCAAACTCATCGAGAAGTTCTTCCAGCGGTTCGAGGACCACAGCCCCGGCGAAGGGGGCAAGGGCCTGAACTGCTTCTTCTCCGACGAACTCACCTTCGGCGTGCGGGGCTGGCTGTGGACGGCGGACTTCGCGTCGGAGTTCCGCAAGCGCAAGGGCTACGACGTGACGCCGGAACTGGCGGCGCTCTTTGCGGACGTCGGCCCGCGGACGCCCAAGGTGCGCCTCGACTTCTCGGACGTCATGGTGGCGCTGGAAGAGGAGCGCTTCTTCCGGCCGGTCTTCGAGTGGCACCGCAGCCGCGGGATGCTCTACGGCTGCGACCACGGCGGCCGCGGCACCAACGTCGTCGAGTTCGGCGACTACTTCCGGACCCAGCGCTGGATGACCGGCCCGGGCAACGACCAGCCGCACCTGGCCTCCGACGTCATCCGCGACAAGGTCGGCGCTTCCATCGCGCACCTATACCAGCGCCCGCGCAACTGGCTGGAGGGTTACTACGGCAGCGGCTGGGGCACGACCCCGGCCCAGGTGGCCGACGCCACCTTCCGCAACTTCGCCATGGGGATGAACCTCCTGACACTGCACGGCCTGTACTACTCGACGCACGGCGGCTGGTGGGAATGGGCCCCGCCCTGCAACCACTTCCGCATGCCCTACTGGGCGCACATGGGGCAACTTCTGCGGTGCACCGAGCGCCTCAGTTACGTCCTCAGCCAGGGCTTCCACCGCTGCGACGTGGCCATCCTGTACCCGGTCGCGCCGATGGAGGCCGGCATGGGCGGCAAGGAATCGGTGGACGCGGCCTTCGGCACCGGCCGCGCACTCTACCCGCGCGGCATAGATTTCGACTTCATGGACTTCGAGTCGCTGACCCGCGCGGAGGTCCGCGACCGCCAGTTGCAGGTCAGCGGCGAGGCGTACCGCGCCCTGGTGCTGCCGGCGATGCGGGCCGTGCGGCACTCGACCGTCCAGAAGGCGCTGGAATTCTTCCGCGGCGGCGGCCTCGTGATCGCCGTGGGCGACCTGCCGCAGGCCAGCGACCGCGTCGGCCGCAATGACGCGGAACTCGACGGCATGGTGCGCGAGATCTTCGGCGCCGACGGCCGCCAGCCGGCCGGCCGCGAGCCGAGCGTGCAGCGCCATGCCTCCGGCGGCCGGGGCGTCCGCGTGCAGACGGCGGCGCAGGTGGCGCCGATCGTCGACGAGGCGTTCACGCGGGACTTCCGCGTCGTCGGCGCCGCCGCCGAGGCAGCCAAGGCGCCGACGGCGTACGTGCTTCACCGCAAGGTCGGCCCGCGAGACCTGTACATGGTCTACAACGTGCCGAAGCACACCGACTGCTTCTTCCGCGCCCGCGGCAAGGTGGAACTCTGGGACCCCTGGACCGGCGGGACGCAACCGCTGCACGTCTGGTCCGAGGGACCCGCCGGCACAACCGTCCGCATGCCGCTGGAGGCCACGCAGCCGCAGTTGATCGTGTTCAGCCCGGGCGAGACGCCTCCCGCCGTGGAGCGGACGGACCTGGGCGAGGTGCTGGCCGTCGAGGCGACGGCCGGCAGCCTGGCGGTCCGGGGCCTCGCCGCCACCGCCGGCCGCAAGACGGCCACGGTTCGCGCGGGCGGCAAGGTCATCACGCTTACCGGCGAGGCGCCAGCGCCGCCGCCGGCGAAAAAGGTGGAGGGCGACTGGGAGTTTGAACTCAAGCCGACCCTGGACAACCGCTGGGGCGATTTCCGCTGGCCGCCATCCAACCAGCGGATCGGCGCCGAGGCCCGGCAGGTCCTCTATGCCGATGAGCCCGCCGGCGCAGCGGCGCAGTGGCAGTCGCCGCAGTTCAATGACTCGAAGTGGGCGCGCGTGACGTGTTCTTTCGGCCCGCGATTCTGGAAACTCGGCCCCCTGCCCGACGACGCCGCTACCGCGGCCATCGAGGCGGAACTTGCCGCCCTGACGCGGATCGACCCCGCGACGCCCGTCCGCATCGCCGGCAAGACCTACGCTTGGCAGCCCTACGCCTTTTCCATGCGGTGGGGCATCGAGAACGATCCCGGCCACCAGGGCTATCACGGCCTGAAGGAAGAGGTCTCCGACGAGTTTATCGGCCTCGGCAAACTCCGGACGTCCAGCACCGCCTCGGCGTACGAGAAGGAAGCGGCCGGGAGCCGCTACTACCTCTGGAGTTCGGCGATTTCGCCGCGCGCCGGGGAGGCCACCGTGCTGGCCGGCGGCATGAAACCGGCCGCGATCTGGCTGAACAACGCGGGCCCCTGCAAGGCCCCGGCCTCCGTCACGGTGAAGGCCGGCGCCAACCCGGTCCTCATCCGGTACGACGGGCCGGGGCGCGGCAGCGTGATCTTCCATGCCGGCCGGGCCGAGACGCCCGCACCCTCGCCCACACGGGTCCTCTCGGCGACCAATGCCCACAACGATGACATGGCGATGACGTGGTACAACCTGCCGGGGGTCCTGCCCTACGACTTGCGGCCGGAAGTGGAGCGGCCGGCGGGCTGGTACCGCTTCACCTCGCCGCCGGGCCTGCGGGCCATGACGGTCGTGGCTCGCGGCCAGGTCCAGGCGTGGGCCGACGGCCGGCCCATGGCTATCGGGCCGGCCAAGCGGCGCGACGACGGCGCCGGCGAGCACCAGGCGACCGCGGCGCAAGTGTCGCCGCACTGCGTGAAGGTGGCGGTGCGCATCGAGCAGGAGCGCGGCTGCTACGGCGGGTCGGCGCTGGGCGAGCCGATCGCCCTGGATTGCCAGGCGGGGTTGCTGGCGCCCGGCGACTGGTCGAAGGTGGACGGCCTCGCGAGTTACTCCGGCGGCGCGTGGTATCGCAAGACGGTGTCGCTCGCGCCCGAGGACTCGCAGGGGCGAGTCGTGCTGGACCTGGGCGAGGTGGCGGCGTCGGCGGAGGTCCACGTGAACGGCCACGCGCCGGTGGTCTGCGTGGCGCCGCCGTGGCGGCTGGACATCTCGGAGTTCGTCAGGAGCGGCGAGAACCGCATCGAAATCCTCGTCTACAACGCCCTGGCGAACCACTACAGCACGATTCCCACGCGCTACCGCGGGTCGCCGGTGTCGGGACTGCTGGGGCCGGTGCGGATCGAGGTGGCGGCGCCGGTGACGCTGAAGGCCGCGAACTGATTTTCTGACCCGTATTCGCGCAGTTCGTCAGGCCGGTATTGCCAAGCGTCTTCACGGCACGCTATACTACAGCCGGATGGTTAAGGCTGTTACGCAGGCGGAGTCATGCAAACTGCGGAAGTGTTAAGTGAGATTCGTCCTCGCCTGGAGGCCGCCTTCGGCAAGCGGCTCAAGGGGGTCATCCTTTTCGGATCGCGTGCCTGCGGCGACGCGGCTCCCGACAGCGATCTGGACCTCCTTGTGGTGCTGGAAGGCCCGATCGACCTCGGCAAGGACCTCGATGTCATCGTGCACGCCCTCAGCCTGCTGCAAGGAGAGGTCGACTACGCCATCAGCGCCGTGCCGGCGGACGTGCGGGATTTCGAGGCCCAGAAACTCGGCCTCTACCGCAACGCCAAACGCGAGGGGGTTGCCCTGTGAACGAAGAACCGCCGCGCAAATCATCGAGCGCCCGTCGTGTGCGGCGGGTACGGAGACCCGCCGCGCTGTGGGGGGCGGTGCTGGGCCTTGCCGCGCTCGTACCGGCGGCGGTCTGCCAGGCGGCCGAGCCGGCGGGGGATGTGCCGGAGTTCCCGGCGGTAACAGCCGCCATGAAGGAGTTCGTCGCCAAGGAAAACATCGCCGGGGCGGTCACGGTGGTGGCCACGAAGGACAGGATTCTGCACCTGAGCGCCGTCGGCCAGGCCGACATCGCCGCCGGTACGCCCATGCGGCAGGATACGATCGGCTGGATCGCCTCGATGACCAAGCCCATCACCGCCAGCGCCATCCTCATGCTCCAGGACGAGGGCAAACTTTCGGTCGACGACCCGGTGGCCAAGTACGTGCCCGAACTCGCCAACCTCAAGACCGCCGACGGCAAGCCAGGCAACCTGACCTTGCGGCACCTGCTGACGCACACCTCCGGCATGGCCGAGGCCACGGCCGAGGAGAGCAAGAACGCCCGGACGCTGGCCGACCTCATCCCGTGCTTCGCCTCGAAGCCGCTGAAGTTCGAGCCGGGCACGAAGTGGCAGTATTGCCAGTCGGCCATCAACACGCTGGGGCGGATCGTGGAGGTCGCCTCGGGGCAGCCCTTCCCCGAATTCCTCCAGAAGCGTTTCTTCGACCCGCTGGGGATGAAGGACACGGGCTTCTACCCGGCGGCGGACCGGATTCCGCGTGTCGCCAAGTCATACAAGATCGTCGATAAGAAACTCGTCGAGGCGCCCGTCCGGGGCGACTACGATTTCCGCCGCGCCAACCGCTATCCGGCCGCCAACGGCGGCCTCTACTCCACGGCCCCGGACTACGCCCGCTTCTGCCGGATGATCCTGAATCAGGGCTCGCTCGATGGCAAACAGTATCTCAAGCCCGAGTCGGTCAAGTTGATGACGACCATCCAGACCGGAGACCTGAAGACCGGCTTTACCGACGGCAACGGCTGGGGCCTCGGATGGTGCGTGGTCCGCCAGCCGCAGGGGGTCACCGCCATGCTTTCGCCCGGGACGTTCGGTCACGGCGGCGCGTACGGCACGCAGGCGTGGATCGACCCCGCTAAAAAGGTAATCTACGTGCTGATGGTCCAGCGGTCGGACTTCCCGAACTCCGACGGGTCGGACGTGCGGCGCATCTTCCAGGCCAAGGCGGCGGAGGCGATGGGCAAGTAGCGCGCGGGCCGGCCGCACAGGTTTGGCGTGACGCCGACAGCGCCCAGCGGCCGCCGCGGCGCTACGGCTTGCCCAGCAACTTCTTCATGGCCTCGCCCATGGCGTTGCCGATGAGGAAGTAGGTCTCGGCACTGTTGTTCCAGTGGTAGGCCTGGCCCGAGGGGGACACTTCCTTGGGCCGCCAGAAGTCCTTGGTCTCGACGAAAGCGACGTTGCCCTTGAACTCCGGGTACTGGGCGACGGCCGCCTGGGCCTTCATCAGCGACAGGGCCCGGGGATGGGTCTCCTCGCGTCCGCTCATGCCGGTCTCGGCGATGACGAACGGGAGGTTCTTGGCGCCGAGGTCCTTGCGGATGTCGCGGATGAAGTTGGCCATGTTCTTCTCGTACTCATCGTTATAGGCCTGATTGACGCGGTCGTTCCAGCCCTGGTGCCAGCCGAAGCCGGCCAGTTCATAGCCGCCGCCGTCGTAGTCGGGGAACTCGGCCTTGAGGCCGGCGAGGACCTGTTTGGTCTTCTGGACGACCTCGGTGTAGAACGGGCCGACCTCGCCGCCGCTGCTGGGCGGGCGGAAGTCCTTCGCCAGGCTCTTGCCGCCCCAGGCCAGTTTGATCAGAAGCACCTGGTTGTCGAAGAAGTCGCCCATGACGTGGCCGAACTGGAGTTCCGGCCCGATGAGAGTCTCCTTGGCCCCATAGCCGACCGCCAGCGGGCCCTTGCGGTCCAGGTACCAGATCCACACGTCGTCGCGGGCGAGCCACTTGCCGTCTTTCCCCGCCAGGTGCTTGAAGCGGTCGGCCGTGGCGGGGGCTTTCAGCAGGTACTCCAGGCTGCCTTTGCCTTCGTTGCGCTTGGGGTCGGCCTGGATGACGCCCTGGCCCTCCATGTTCGACTGGCCCGCCAGGATGAAGACCTTGACGGGGCTCTTGCCGGGCTGCCCGGCGTCGGAAGCGGCGGCAGACATCAGCGCGAGGGTCGCTGCCAGAAGGATGCGTACCGCGGTGCGCGTACAGGCGATGGACATTGGCGATTCTCCGGAACATGCGGCCGCCCGGCGGGTCCCGCTTCACCCCTGGGCCGCGAGCGGCACGGGCCCTTATGGTGATTCTATCGTGCCTGCCGGCCCCCGCAAGACCATTGTCGGCGTCCGCCCGACGGCACCGGCGCTGCCGTTTCCGGTACTGCGTTAGTCTCCGGGGGTGGCACGGCCACGCTGTTGCGTGGCCGTGCATGCGTCCGCTCGGGGAACACGGCCACGCAACAGCGTGGCCGTGCCACCCACCCCACGTAAGTGACGCGTTTCCACAACGTTCCAGTGGACAACCGCCGCAACTCTGTGCAGAATACCGTGCTGATAATCCCGTCAGGGGCGCTGCAAAGCGAGGAGACAGCCGATGCTATCGCTACTCGTGCGTGCCGCCGCCGCATGCTTCCTTCTCACCTCCATCGCTGTGGCGGCCGGCGATGCCCAGAAGGTCGGCAACGTGGATATCTCGCAGTGGCGGGGCTTTAACCTGCTCGAGAAGTTCACGCTGAACCAGAACGCCCCGTACAAGGAAGACGATTTCAAATGGATCGCGGAACTGGGCTTCAACTTCGTCCGCCTGCCGACCGACTACCGCTGCTATGTGGAGAAAGACGACTGGCTGAAGTTCAAGGAGCCCGTGCTGAAGGAGATCGACGACGCCATCGCGCTGGGCGAGAAGTACAAGATCCACGTGTGCCTGAACCTGCACCGCGCCCCCGGTTTCTGCATCAATCCGCCGGAGGAGAAGACCAACCTGTGGAAAGACGAGGACGCCCTGAACGCCTACATTGCGCACTGGGTCATGTTCGCCAAACGCTACAAGCACGTCCCGCCCGAGCGCCTGAGTTTCAACCTCCTGAACGAGCCCACGCGCAACACCCAGGAGCAATACCTCAAGGTCTTCTGCCGCACGATCGAGGCGATCCAGAAGGAAGACCCGAAGCGCCTCATCATGGTGGACGGCAACAACGTCGGCGGCAGGCCGACGCCTGAGTTCCTCAAGTACCAGAACGTCATCCAGGCGACGCGCGGCTACCATCCCGGCACGGTCTCGCACTACAAGGCCAGTTGGGCCAAGGGCTCGGACAAGTGGCCGGAACCCGTGTGGCCTCCGGGGGTGAGGGTGCCGGGACACCTGTACGCCCCGACGTCGGACCCCGCGAAGAAGGGGTTCGCCTCGGCCCTGGTGCTGCGCGGCAACTTCAAGGCGGGCACGGAGTTCGCCCTGAAGATCCTCCAGGTCTCGGCGAAGGCGAAACTGGCGGCGAAGGCCGGCGGCAGCGTCGTCGCCGAAAAGGTCTACGACCCGAAGGCCGACCCCAACGAGTGGAAGGCGGTGAAGCCCGACCAGTGGACCTACCATGAGCCCGTCGCGGACCTGGAGTTCAAGGTCGTGCTGCCGGCGGCCGCCAAGGAAGTCTCGATCGAGAACACCGAGGGCGACTGGCTGACGTTCAGCCAACTCAGCATCCAGCCGCCCGGCGGCCGGCGCCAGTCGTGCGGCACAGACCTGGCGTGGGGCCTGAAGCAAACCGCCCGCGACGTGGCGGCCGACGGCGCGGTCGTCCCGCCCCCGGGGACCGTGCCGGAGCAGACGCTCATCAATTACCTGAAGCCGTGGCTGGAGATTTCGGCCCAGGGCGCCCCCGTCTTCGTGGGCGAGTGGGGCTGCTACAATAAGACGCCGCATGCCGTTGCGCTGGCGTGGATGAAGAGTTGGCTGGAGCAGTGGAAGAAGGCGCGGCTGGGCTGGGCGCTGTGGAACTTCCGCGGCAGTTTCGGCATCCTCGACAGCGGGCGGTCCGACGTTCCGTACGAAGACTGGCACGGGCACAAACTGGACCGCGACATGCTGAAGTTGTTGCAGGAGTATCAGAAATACTAACATGGAACCCCTGCTCGATTGGGTCACGCAATACGGCTACGCGGCGGTCTTCGGCCTGCAAGTGCTCGGGATCATCGGTTTCCCGGTGCCCGACGAAACGCTGCTGGTCACCGTGGGCCTGCTGACTTCGCAAGGCAGGATGGCCCTGCCCCTGGCGATCCTGGCGGCGGCCTGCGGCAGCGCGTGCGGCATTACGGTCAGTTATTCGATAGGCCGGTTCGTCGGCCTGCCCGTCGTCCACAGGTACGGGCGGTTCCTCCACGTGACCGAGGCGAACCTCACGAAGATGCACAACTGGTTCGAACGGTGGGGCAAGTGGACACTGGTGCTGGCCTACTACGTGCCGGGCGTGCGGCACGTGGCGGCCATTTTCGCGGGAACCGCCAAACTGCCGTACCACGAGTTCGCCATGTTCGCGTACAGCGGCGCGGCCGTCTGGACGACCACGTTCATCACGCTCGGCTACCTGCTGGGGCCGCAGGTCGTGAAACTGGCGCCGCTCCTGCACGAGTACCTGGTGATCGTCGCGATTGGGGTCGTCGTGCTGATCGTGCTGATCCTGGTCGGGCGGCACTACTGGATGCGCCGGGCGAAGGCAAGGTAATCGGTGCGGCACTTCATCTGCGCGCGAGGCGCGAGGAAACAAGGCCCCACGCCATGCCTGTCGCCAGGCCGACCCCATGGGCCACGTTGCCTATCGGCCCCAGCAGCCCGGTTACGCACAGGCCGAACCAGACCAGCATAATGGTGATAGTCTGCCTCGACACGACCAGGCCTGAGCCGGGGTCAAACCGGCCGCGCATCCAGACGTAGCCGAACAGGCCGTAGACGACCCCCGACATGCCGCCAAAGAGCGGCCCGCTGACAAGATACTGCCCGAAATTCGACGCCACCGCCAGCACCGCCACGAGAATCGCCAGGACCAGCGTTCGCTGCCGGCCTTCAATCAGGCTACCCAGGTCCCTCAGCCAGAACATATTGAACAGGAGGTGCAGTATCCCGAAGTGAAGGAAGATGGGCGTCAGCAGCCGCCAGACCTCGCCCCGCATGATCTCGGGCAGGCCGGGCTGCCACGTGACCCCTGCGTCGGAGAAGTACGGCCGCGTGATCTCAAGGTAACCCAGGAACTCGTCGTTGCTACCCAGTTGCGATGCCACCGCCACCACGATGCATACCGCAATGAGGCCGACCGTAAGCGGGCCGAACGCGCGGGCCCCGATGGCCCAGCGCAATCGCATGTCGACCACCGGGGGCGGCTTCGCTTCCTGCGCCTGCCGCGCGCGGCGGGCGCGGCCCTCCTTGCTCGCTTCGACAAACTCCGCGTCCGTCGGGGCAGCCACGAAACGCGCGAACTCGGCCGCGGCCTGCTCGACCTGCTGCTCGGAGAGGACCCACACGACCCATTGCCCGTCCTGCCCGGCCTCGACCTGGTTGTCTATGCCGCAGGCCACCAGGTAATCGCCGAACCGGCGTGCCGCCTCTTCGCTGTCCAGGCTTCCGATCTGACGCATGGGGTGCTCCGGGTGCGGGGTCAATCAGTGCGCGGAGAAAGATGTCTCCGCACATGCGAGCCCTGCAAGGGCGAAAGACGGTAGCCCAGGACGTAAGTCCTGGGAGCGCACCCCCCGCCCTTTTCTCTTTTTGTTCGAGCCCCGCAGGGGCGAAAGAACCTCGGCCCACGCTGCAATGCTCTTTCGCCCCTACGGGGCTGCAAAACACAAGAACGCCGACAAGGTCGTTCGCCGCGTCATGCTTTCCCAGGACTTGCGTCCTGGGCTATCGTCTTTCGCCCCTCCGGGGCTACACTCCGCGACTCGCCGCGCCCCTCACCCAGGACTTGCGTCCTGGGCTACCGTCTTCCGCCCCTGCGGGGCTATGCGAATCCCCTGCACGATCATGCCCAGATGTACCGCTCATCGTATTCGATGCCATGCTTCTTGAGGAGCGACACAAACTCCTCCTGAAACGTCATCTTGCGGTGGTGCTGTTCCTGTTTCCGGATGTACTCCAGCACCGCTGCGCGGTTGGATTCGCTGACGCTGAATGCGCCGTAGCCCT
>Ga0315277_10009743_pt1 | contig 12245 bp, 18 predicted proteins | sample YL17G05_15_MG_FD_203695 | JGI IMG/M metagenome (GOLD analysis project Ga0315277, IMG submission 203695) | Sediment microbial communities from Yellowstone Lake, YNP, Wyoming, USA - YL17G05_15 | ecosystem: Environmental > Aquatic > Freshwater > Lake > Sediment | place: USA: Wyoming | collected... | reverse complement strand
AAGTAAGTAGCAGGGTGAGAGTCAAAGGGGATTAGTTTATAGAGGGCAATAGAAACAATCGAATAAAGCGCCAAACAGCGCTTTATTCGGAGATACTGATATAACACAAATTATTATAAATTGAAACAAGTTTCAGAGAGAAATATGACTGAATATTGTTTTTCTGCTCCCTAGATGTATATTGACAAAAAGGGAAATGAGTCTGCTGTTACAGTCTGGTTAGTTTTTATAGCTCCAAAACAATCCTCTTATCCTAGGAAGTACAAGGATTATGACTGTGGGGATAGAGAATATATAGGTCTGGTAGAGCTGCTAAACAAAGAGTTTGATGAATCTAAGCCAGATACACATCCTTATTTTTTTCTGGATATTGATGATTATGTTTTTGAGCCACTTGACCATGAATTAAATCCACAAGACCTGGAAAGTGTTAGGGCAATTAGGCAGAGCTCTCAAGATTTATCTTCAAAGCTAAGAAAGCTGGGCATGACCTACAACAAAGCTCTTGACCCCCTTCTAAAAGACTGGATAGCTGAAAAGAAGAGAGCAAATTTAGAAGCTTCAGGAATCCCTGTTAAGAGAGGAAGAAAACCGAGCCCCGGGTCTCAGATGAACTTTAGGACTACTGGCAGTTAAAAATATCCCGCTCAATCCCAATAATATTTATAAGGATGAGGCAATTCACAATATATGAGAGAAGCAATTACTCAATTATTTCAGGCAGTTGGAAAGGACTATTCTGATCGGGGTGTTGCTCAATTAGAATTGCATCAGGGCCACGATATTCATGCATTTTATAGGCTTTCTAAATCTCCTTCTAAAGTTATTCATGTCCAGGGCTATCCTGGAATGAGTTCTCCTGAACAAGCAAGGGTTTGGGCAAGAATGATGGATTATGATAAAATGATGCAAATCCGGACAAGTGAAACAGTTTCTGTAGGGAATGAGCACGAAGCAACAACTCAAATATTTTCGAATTTCGAGTCTGGAATCCTGATACCTTATGATGCAAAAGTTCTTGAAGATAAATTAGCTGAAAACGTTCCAGAACTGAAGTAAAAAATAATCTTTGATTTCAAAAATTTTTGTTTCTAACCGAAAGGTTTATAAATAACTTACTATTATTTATGTGTATGAATATTAGTAAGGAAGATTTGCTAAGGATAAACGAAGGATTTGGTGGAAACCTAAGAAGCGATTCCAGCTTAGACTATGCAATTGACATGCAGGAGAATAAGAAATTAGGGGAGTATAAAAAACTAGCCTACTTGTTAAGGGCAATACTTGTTGACCATCCATTTTCAGACGGAAACAAAGGGACTGCGACATTCCTTGTATTAAATTTTGCTGAGCAAAATCAAAAGCAAGTTGACAGGGAATTACTGATCCACCAGATTCTCTCGATAGCCAAACAAAACATAAATAATATTAGGAATATAGAACAAAGGTTAAGGAGTTGTATCAGATGATAACTAAAAAACAAATAAACAAGATAAGGAAGAAATATAAAGATGTATTTGAAACTCTGGAAAATTATGACAAAACACATGAGCTTCCTTTTCAGAGAAAAAGGATAGATGTTACCTTATCGATAGAGGCAATAAACAGGCTTAAAAAGTTAAGCAAAGAAACAGGAAAGCCAATTTCCAGAATAATTGAAGATTGTGTGAAATGATAAAAACAATAGAGGATTTAGAAGAGAATACAAAAATAAGCATTACGACAATTATAAATAAAGCAACTTTCTCATTTTTCAATGGAAGACGATTGGTCACCAGATAGGTGCATTGCTTATAACCGCGAGACTGAAGTCTGCAAGCTTGCAGAAGCAAGTAAGTGGCTTTATAATAAGGGAAGGCCAGGAGTAGGCTGCCCATTTAAAGGAAGCATCTCTGCCTGCAATGATTATAGCTACTCAAAGCCTCCTTTTAAAAATCATCAGGAAGCTATTGCCTGGATGAAATTTGGAATAGGGCCGCAGCAAAATATTCCTATTGAAGAATTAGGCATTGAAGGGCTGACTCTTGATGGTGTTTTAATGGAAGGAGCAACGTTGCATCTTCCTGGAGGAAAAGTTAAAGAAATGCAGCAAGATGGCACATGGTGGGACCTGCCAGACAAACCACACGATTCTTAACTATTATCCAATTTTTTGTCTAAATCTCCTCTTTTCATTGTTCTAACTTAATTTTTCATTTATTTTTTTCAGATTAAAAAGGATTATTTTCTGAAGTGTTTGATACAGTTTTTTGTCCTCTCGTTTCTTTGAGCCTTTTGTAAAGCTCATGTATTCATCCAATAATCCGAATGGGATGTCAAAAACAGGGAAGTCCAATGATTGCAGTAAATGAAAGGTGATTAATCTTGTTGTCCTGCTGTTTCCATCTATGAATGGATGAATATGCTGAAACTCGTTATGGAAGTAAACTGCAAAAGCCAAAATTTCCTTCAATGAAGACTTTTTATTTATAAAATCATTGTAATCTTTTAATAATTTATTTAACTCTTCTTCTAGTTTCTCTGCTTTTGTTATCTTAAAATTTGGATTTCCCTGAATATAAACTTCTGTTTTCCTTATTTTTCCCGCGATCTCAGGAATGTGAGCCATGGCTAATTCGTGATAGTTAAGAATAGTAGGGATTGTAAGAGGCCTTTTATTTTGGCTGTCTTGTATCATCTGAAAAATAGCTTTTTGATAGTTTTTAACTTCATCGACATCATTTGTCCTTAAGCTTGAAGGGATGATTTTATCTTTTAATATCTTTCTTGTCTGAGAGAGCGTTATTGGATTTCCTTCTAAAGAAAGGCTATGATGAATAAAATATACTTCTAATTCTCCTATTATCTGTTTGTATTTTGGCTCTTTCCCTTTTTTTAATTTTCTAAATAACACTAATTCCCTATGTATCTCTTCAAAATAATCACAACTATCTTCTGTTATAACTTCATGTTTATATCCAAAATATACTAATAAATTGTTTAAAAGAATATTATAAAATACCTTGGCTCTTAATGGTTTTTCAGAGATTATTAAAATTAAACTATTTTCATTTAAAATCTCAATGTATTTTTTTAAGGTTTTGGGATTCAAGTCTACATCTTTAGAGGTTATTTCTTTTTGCTTTAAGGCTTGGCTTACAAACTGCATAAGATTAGAATCTATAAGAGAATTATAGTTTAAGTCATTACTTAAACAATGATAAATTATATCACAAAGAATTTTTGCTTTTCCAGTTTTTCTAACCTGAAAGCCATAGGGAGTTTTTACGATAAGACTCTCATTTTCTAGCTCGTTAATTAGGCGAAGAATATTATCATACTCTCTTTCAGTCTTATTTAATAGTTTTAATATTTCTATTGGCCTTATAGGGTGCTGATATCTGTATATTGTTTCAAATATATCATACTTTGTCGCCATAATTATTATATCTTTTAAAACTTTATAAATCTTTCTATTTGGTACTGTTTATCGGTTTTTTACCGATAAAGTGTGCTATATAGCACTATTTATAGGGTATTTTTAAGAGGTTAAAATGGTAAGAGAACTGCCAAAATTCAAAGGATATACTGTAGATGAAAAGCTTCGTCGTGTATGAATATTAGTAAGGAAGAGGATAACTGAGAAACAATGTGTGATGTTTTAGAAGAAAAATTAATCAGGCTTAACTATTAGGATTTAAAAAAATTTAAATAAGGAATATTTTTAATAAAATATGCCACTTATACAATATCCAGAAGAAGTTATCAAAACCTGGAGAACAGGAAGGCTTGGAGCATTATACATGAGTAGTTTTACAGTATCCAGGACAGATTCAGAGGAGTCTTCTCAATTAGCCAGGATAGCTAGAATCTTAGATTCCCGCCCAGTTGGAGAGAAAAGTGCACTTTATCTTGAAATTTGTGAGCAAATAAGGGTTAGTTGCAGGTCAGAAGATTATGATCGTGCTGCTTTATTGAGGGATATGAAACAACATTTCCTTCAATATGTTTTTAATTAGCTGTTAGGATTCTGCATATTCTTTATAGCCCAATTAGGTGACCACAAATATAGAAATATTTATAAATGTGGACACCTTAGATATATTATGTATATAGAAAAAAGAAAACAAGGAAAAATAACCAAGTATTATCTTGTGCACTCTTACCGGGAAGGAGATAATGTAAGGAAGCTTAGAAAATATTTAGGGAGCAATATTTCAGAAGATAAATTAGAACAGGCAGCTAAAAATGCAAAACAAAAAATCAAGGATCTATTGGAAGAGATAAATACAGATATTTTTCTATTTGTTCTAACAAAAAAACAAGTAGAGAAGTTAAATAAGCTTGATAAAAAACCCAAGATTCATCACCTAACTCCTACAGAATGGCAAGCATTCACAGAAGAGTTTGTCTATAACACAAATGCTATAGAAGGTTCAACAGTAACAGAAGAAGAAGTTCCAGAGATTCTAAAAAAACCAAGGGCAGATAACGAGGAAGAAATAGAAACAAAAGGTGTTGCTAAGGCTGTTAATTTTATCAGAAAGACCAAGGAAGAATTATCCTTGGAGGGGATATTAAAACTCCATAGATTATGTTTTGAAGGCTCAAAGCCATTTGCAGGAAGATTCAGAGAAGTAAACGTAGTTGTGCAGAATTCAATCGGGCAGGTGCTTCATGCAGGAGTTGCAAAAGAAGAGCTTAAGGAATACCTGGAGGATTTTATTTCTTGGTACAAAGAAAACAAGGAAAAATTCAAGCCTCTTGTCCTGGCAGCAATCATGCATAATCAATTTGAGCATATCCACCCATTCCAAGATGGAAACGGCAGGGTCGGAAGATTATTATTGAACTTTATCCTGATAAAAAACAATTATCCTCCAATAAATATTCTGTTAAAAGATAGGGCAGAGTATTACCAATCCTTGCAGGAATATTCAAAAAATGGAGATTTAAAACCAACTCTTAAATTCTTGATTAAGCAATATAAAAAGACTCTTAAACAGGTGTCTACAAAAAATAAAAAATAATATTTTGTGGTCACCTAAAAAAATAAAAAACTAGGCGACTGGATTTTCCATTCTTCCTATAAATAGAATATTTCCTGTTGATTTTTCCTGTATTATGAAAATAAAAGGCCTGTCTGCCCTGAATTCTTTTGTTTCAGTTGGCCCTGCTGAAGTAATTCCCATAACAATTCCAGTTGCAGCTGCTGCCTCAGTTCCTTCTTCATTAACTTCCACAAATGCCTTGTGGATTACTTTGCTTATGTATAAGTCTTTAGTTCCATCCATTCCTGAGAAATCAGCTTTTCCAGGATTAAAAGCATCTTTTATTCCCATTTCCTGCAAGTTTTCATTAAGGTCATATTTTGTCTCAAATTTGAATTTAGGGAAATAAACATTAACTTCCTGCTTTATCATCTGGCTTTTCCATGAATCTAAATTCCCAGCTGTCAAGTCTAGTTCATCAAGATTATTTTTAGGCAATAACACTAACATTGAAAGCTCTTTTCCCTGATAATCCATCTCAAGCATCTTTAAATCTCCATTCTCAAAATAATTAAAATCCTCCTTCTGGTACATCATGTCTGCCTGCACTGTTTGTTTTCCAAAGAAATCCATTTTCCTTGTATCCTCTGTTTTAAACTCGCTGTTCCATTTTCCCTTGAAATAAATAGCATTAGTTAAAACAAGCCTCGTATTCACATTGACACTTCCTTCTGGCAGCAGATCTTTTATTCTGCTGTTAGTCTGCTCTTCAACCCATCTATTTATTGTCTGCCTTGAATTTTCAGTGTCACCTATAAAATCCATGTTAACCACTCTTCCGCCATAATACTGCTCTATTGTTGAGAAATAATCAGAAAGGAAAGAATAGGTTTTTTCTGCCCAAAGGGCATTTGCTGTGCTTAAGCTATAATTTTTATCTTTTTTATTGATTAGATTATATAGGGCAGCATTTCCATTTCTTAAGGAAGAATCTTCAGGAAAATAAAAAACATCTTTCATCTCTTCTTTGGTGTTTCCTTTGGCTCCTTCATAAACCATTGAAACAGCAGTAGAGAGGCTGTAAGGAGAATAAAACAAATTGCCTTCTTCGCTTTTAATATTCTTATAAAAGTCAATTGCAAATTTATTATTAGCAGAGCTTACTGCCTGCTGGTCTGCTAAAGAAGCTTTTGAGTCATCCACTTTTTCAGGCATGGCTTTAAGCTGCCCGCTGACACTTGCATTTGTAGGAGGTATCTGGCTCTGGTTTTGATTAGGAGTTGGGTTTGGATTGTAAAAGTACAGCAATCCTATTAAAAGTAATGCAATTAAAACAACAATGCCTGTTATCAAGATTATTTTTTTCATCCTCTCTTTAATTCTTTCCTCTTTTTAAATCCTGTTTAAGCTTCAAATAGCTTTGAAGCTATATAATATAATCAAATACAATACTCTTTTTAAACCTTGTTTTTGTGTTACAAAAATGCTGCATATAGTTCATCCTTACACCTTCAAGGCAAAAGGCAAAACTCTTATGTTTGGTCCTATTAAAGAATACCGCGAAAGAGACTCCAAATTATCCCGCCTTGTAAAAACTGCTCTGTCTTATCGCTATCCTGTTTTTGTTCACGAGCGAATAACCGGAGATATAAGTCCGCTTCTTGAAGCAGCTTCATTGAAAAGCGATGATTTATTCGCTCCTTTGTTTAGCCCAAGAGTAAAATGGATTGGAACAGACGAATATGGCAAGCCTATTCACTATTCTAAACCCGATGATGTATCCCCAGAAGTCTGGGAACATCTGTTGGAAAAGACAGTTACTCATTTACAGTTTGTTGACTTAGTCGGAGAGCCAGATGAAATTTTGGTTTGCGGCGGGGAATTCAGCAGTTGCGAGGGAAATTTCATGGATTATATAGACGGGCATTTTAGAAAATTTGACAGAAGATTTTACATTCCAGAGCTGTCAGTTGTGTCTTCTGAAGATATGCACTTAAAAGACGAGACTACAGCTGATCTTAAAGCATTAGGATTTAATCCTGTTTCCTATGAAGAAGCTCTTGGAATTGTAGGGCCTCCTGCTTTTTCACATTCTTCTCAATATAATAGCCAGAACCAACAATAAAAACCCGATTAAAATCTCCCACAATCCTATCTTCATTATTATTTTTTCTGCGTCTCTTTTTTTAGCTAAATCACCCATGAACTTTCTTACATCGCCTTTGAAAAAAGCGATTAAGATGCCTTCTAGTGCCACTAAAAATGCAGCTGTTGCAAGTATAGATGATATCATTTTTCCCGGGCAGTTTTGCGAGTGAACCCTTTTTTGTATCCTCTCAAGCGGGGCTGCGAGTCCTCTTTGGATAGTTGTTTATCTTCTCTCCCTTCTTCTACAGGAGCATAAATTTCTGTTAATAACTCTGGAGGGCTGGTATCTTTAGGGTCATTCAAATAAACTTCTCTTGTTGGCCCAACAATTCTATAGCCATTCTCCTTTATCCAGGAGAAAAGAGCTTTGTAGGTTTCTTGGGAATTTTCATAAGGTCCTTTATGCAGTATTTTTGCAAACTTCCCTCCAGGAAGCGCGTAGCATATGATTCCCGTTTCCATGCTTTCTTCATCGCCGCTTATTTTTTCACCTATTGGAACAGCAATTTCCAGGTCTGCATTTCCCTGCCTGTCAGGCAGCTTTGCTGCTTCATGGGAGATAAATATAGGGTCTCCAGTTATCTCTATGCCTCTGGCAGCTGCATATTGAGCCAGCTTGGCAATTATCTCTCTAATTTTATTATAAGAGCCAGGCTCCCTTATTCCAAGAACCAACTGGCTTTTAACCTCCACCAATTTTACTGCCATGCTTTAGCTAACCAAGGGAAGTTTATAAATTTATCCAGCCAGTGATATTGTTGCAGTACAGCTATACCAAAGGACATTGTTAATTGAACAAGTATGCCTTTGGTATCCAGGAAAAGACAAAAAACCTTGCTCAATTTATTTTGTCTTTTCCTATAAATTTAAAAAGGGGGGCTTGTCTATTTAGCTAAGATGGATGATGATTCAAAAGAGCGCATGGATAGAAGAAGTTTTTTAAGAGCAATGGGTTTAGGGCTTGCTGCAGTTGTCTGCTCTGAAAGTGCAAGGGTATATTCTGCAGTTCATGAAGAAAAACCTGTTAAAGACAGATATGAGCCAACTGAAGATGACTCCCCTTATGGCTCTGCGTTTCTTCCTGCCTATGCCACTCAATCCTCTTCTCTGTAGTGAGCATAACTAAATCAAATGATACTTAGTTACATGTAATTAGTATACTTAGTATCATATGATACTAAGTAACAAAAGATTTATATACTTAGTCGCATATACCTATTTATGAAAATAGAGAGCCATCTGGAATCTTACAAAGAGCATAAAGAAACAATCTTTGATTGAGCGCTTAAAGTTAAAGGGCTAAAAAATTCACAGAGGATTATAGGCTTGCATGCATCAAGAGCAATTGTGGACTTATTCGCAGCTTATTTGCTTAAGAAGGGGCTTATCAGCCCTGGGGCGCAGATTAATCACAGATGGTTTAAATCTAAGAGTGTGGCTGAAAGATTTCCAGAATTCGATAATAAGCAAGAAATTTTCGAGAAGATGATTAAACTGGAGTTATTATGCGAAGATTTAACTTATGGAGCTCCAAGGCCAGAAGAAAAAATAAAAGAAGCTGTTCTGCTTTTTAATGAAATAGAGTCAAAACTGGAATATGGAGAAGAATAAACTTATTTCCCTTGCATTAAGTTTTGCATCTTTCCTCTTTGATAGGATGGAAGTGAAGTCAATTATACTATTTGGGAGTGTAGCAAAGAATAATTTTGATGAAGAATCTGATATAGACCTATTTGTTGAAACAGATAAAAAAAATGAGAAAAGAATAATGACTGCTTTAGAGCTTTACAAAAAAACAAAAGAATATGAAAAATTCCAGCTCGCAGGCATAAAAAACGAGCTCTCCCTAAAATGCGGCAATTTAAATGAATGGAAAGGGCTTAAGAGAAGCATAATATCAGGAGGGATTGTTCTTTACGGGAGTTATCAAGGCAAGCCGGAAAAATTAAAGCATAAGCTGCTCTTCTCATTGAAAACAGAAAATCTTGAAAGGCAAAAAAAGATAAAAATATGGAGGAAAATTTATGGTTATCAGCAGAAAGTAGGCAAGAAAATATATGTTTCAAAGGGGTTTGCCGAGAAAAAGTTAGGGAGGGGAGTATTTTTAGTTTCAGCTGAGAATTCACAGGAAGTCCTGGATTTTTTAATAAAAAACAAAATAAAGTACTCTTTTTCTGATATATGGATAGAGTAAGCTTCTGATTTAATCTTCTCCCCTGTAATGCCAAAAAAGTTATAAACATAGTAATTTCTTCTAAAGAATGGCACTAGAATATGCTGTAGGGATACCGGTTAGGAATGAAGAGAAAACAATAATCCAGACACTGACTAGCGTTCTTGGGCAAACTATCCAGCCAAGAGTAATCCATGTTTGCGTAAACGGTTCTACTGATAGCACAACTAAAAGAGTATTAGACATGGCGGCTGTAGAAAAAAACATAAATCTTATAGAATCTGCTCCTGGAAAGGCAAATGCCTGGAATAGAATAGTATCAGAATGCTTAGAAAATGTAGTAATGTTTTGTGATGGGGATGTCGTGGTTAATCCTGAAGCAGCTGAAAATATGGGCAATAAGCTTAGGGAAAACGAAAGATTGGTCCTGGTAGGAGGTTCTAATGGATACTTTACTGGCGATGAGGCTACTTTTTTCTCGCGATTTTGTACTGAGGATTTAGGGGGAAGGCCGATTAAACAGGACTGGGTTTGTGGAAGATTATACATGGCTAAAATAAAAGAATTGCATGAACTGGCTAGAAGACTGGAAATTGAGTTAATGCCTCCTGATATTATAAATGAAGATGGTTTTTTAGAAATGTTAACAACAGGGTATAGGGAAATTATTGCTTCAGCTTACAATTTATCTACCCAAGTCTCTACCTTTCATGATTGGAAAATAGGTCTTAAGCGCGTTTTAGCAGGGCAAAAACAACTCAAGCAAAGATACCCTCATCTTTATGGTGATTCTGATTCTTCAATGAAACGGCTGAAAAATTATTTTAACAGATTTTGGGAAATAGAGGGTTTTGGTAAAAAAATTGGTGTAACCTCTTTATTTGTATTAAGGACTGCATTAAATGTTTACTACAAAACTTTTGGCGGTTTAGACTACAGCCCTATATGGAAGGAAACCGAATCTACAAAAAGAAAGTTAGAGAAATATTAATACATGCTGCTTAATCTTCTCCTCTATAATGTCTCATTAGCTCGTTCTGTTTTTCATAATAAGACTTTCCTGAGAATTCTGACAAAGAAGCCTGCTTTTTTTCAGTCAAGTCTTGCATTATGTCAAGCATTTTATTGTTTATGAAGCCAGTTTTCTTTTTTCCGCAGTAAGTCAGGTAAAGAATATTTTTTGCTCTGCTTAAAGCAACATAGAAAAGCCTTCTTTCTTCCTCTTCTTTATCATATTCTTCTCTCAGCATGGCTATTGCAGGATGGTCAGTTGCTTTGCACGGGAAGTTCTGCTCGTTGCATCCAAGCACAAAAACTTTTTCAGCTTCTAATCCTTTTATAGCGTGTATTGTTGCTGCTGTTACGCTGTTTTCCCTGTCCAGCACAGGATGGTTTATCTCATCTGACTTGACAATATGGGGAATTCCTTTTTCCCTCATTTTTCCAGAAATTGCTGTCAGCTGCCTGTTTGTCCTTGCAAGAACAAAAATTTCGTCAAATGGGAGTTCTTTCTTGGCTATTTCACTAACTACAAAATTATGCTCTTCTTCCTCGCTCTCAAATCCTTTCAAAAATATCCTGTTTTGATTTTCAAATTCATGGGAAAGTTCTGGAAGGTTCATGATTTCTATAGAGCTGTTTATCAATTCAACTATGTGCTTGCTGCTCCTGTAGTTTTTTGTAAGCGCAACTATCTCTGCCTCTGGATATTTTTCTTTGAAATCCATTATATAGCTTATATCGCTTCCTCTCCACCCGAAAATAGACTGCCTTGGATCTCCAACGCAAAACAAATTAGCTGGATTTAAAATATCAAGAAAATCTATCTGGCTTTTGTTTACATCCTGGTACTCATCTACTAAAACATGCTCAAATATTGGCACTGTTTCTTTGTTTTTATTGAAGAATTTAATAGTGTCTATTAGCTGGTCTGTGAAGTCCCTTAACCCAGCCATTTCCATATATTTTTTTATGTAATCGCATATGCCGTAGATTATTCTTGCAGCTTCTTTGTTTTCTTTTGCATCTTTTGAGAAATCATAAAGCTCCCTGTTATTAAGCTTAAAATAATCAAGCACAAAAAAACAGTCGCTTAAGAAAGAGTTGGAAAGTTTTTCGTACTCTGCATTCTCCCTTTGCGATTCAGTAAAATAAGTGTCAATAACATTGTTAAGCCTCAATCCAAGATAGTCGAGGGCGTTTGCAACCATCATGGACTTGCTTGTATAGCTAACCATCCGTGTTTCTCTTCCATAAACCTGCTTCTCGTGCTTTTTGAGTATTTTTTCACAGAACGAGTTGAAAGTTTCCACATTCGTGTGTATTCCTAAAACAGCCAGTCTTTTCATCATTTCCTGCCTGGCTTTTCTTGTGAAGGTTATAGCCAGAATTTTTTCTGGTTTCACTGCCCTGTATTTAACCAAAAACTCTATCCTTTTTGTCAAAACCGTAGTTTTGCCGCTGCCTGCTCCTGCAACGCATAATATTTTCTGCCTGTCTGAGACTATGGCTTTTTTCTGCTCGTCATTATACTTATCAAGAAAACCTTTAAGTTCAGAAAAAATCTCCCTGTCTTTTTCAGTTATCTCTGTCCTATAATCAGTAGCTTTTTTATCAAATATATCCAACCTCATTTTAAATCAATACCAACAACAATTTGTATTTTTAAAGATTTGTATTATTTTTATATTAGCGAGTTGAAGGGCTCTGTTTAAATACATCAAAATCTTGTTTTTTCCAGGGATAAGGCAAGTACGTTCAAGATTGTTAGGGACCTTGAATTTGATAAGAAAATAAGAGTTTTCAAAAAAGGAGTATCTTACTAAAAACTAGTGGGACAAAATTACTTTCTAAGAATAACATAAACTTTTCTGCCCAATAAGTCTTTTGGAGCGTCTATCTTTGCTCCATTGCCAAACTTTGTAATCGTCCTCTCAAATATAAGTTCAAATTCA
>Ga0315277_10009742_pt1 | contig 12247 bp, 9 predicted proteins | sample YL17G05_15_MG_FD_203695 | JGI IMG/M metagenome (GOLD analysis project Ga0315277, IMG submission 203695) | Sediment microbial communities from Yellowstone Lake, YNP, Wyoming, USA - YL17G05_15 | ecosystem: Environmental > Aquatic > Freshwater > Lake > Sediment | place: USA: Wyoming | collected... | reverse complement strand
GGCGATTGCCCAGATCGGGATAATCCTGGTCTGCAAGGTTCGCGAGGAGCGCCGGGGCCGCAACACGCTCTTTGCGGGGGTGGAGAGCGTGCGGTTCCGCCGCCAGGTCAAGCCCGGTGACCGTCTTTCACTTGCCGCCAACATAGTCAGTGGCCGCTCTTCGGTGTACAAGATTCACGGCACTGCCAAAGTGGGTGACGAACTGGCGTGCGAGGCGGTCGTCATCGGCGCACTGCGATAGGGCGATGCACTACACCTGACGCCCAACGCTGAAGGCCGGGCAGGTTTCGCTACTTGAACCCCAGAACCCCGGAACCCTCGAACCCTTCGGGTCCGGTCGTCCATCCTTCCGCCCTCATCGGCCCCGACGTAGAGTTCGGCCCCGGCTGCGAGGTCGGCCCTTTTTGCCACTTCGAGGGGCGCGTCGCGGCCGGGCAACGGAATCGGTTCGCCACAGGCGTGGCAATCGGTGGCGCGCCGATGGACACGAAGTACGAGGGCGAGGATACCGAGGTGCGAATCGGTTCCGGGAACACTTTCTTTGAGTATACCACGGTGCACCGTGCGAGCGGGACAGGCAACGCGACCGTCATCGGCGATGACAGCTTCGTCATGGCCTACGTTCACATCGCGCACAATTGCCGGGTCGGGAACGGGTGCGTGATAACCAATGGCGTCCAGCTTGGCGGGCACGTGGAGGTCGGAGACCGCGCGAACATCGGCGGGCTCACCGGTATCCACCAGTTCTGCCGCGTCGGCACGCTGGCGATGGTCGGCGCGTATTCATACGTAAACAAGGACATTCCGCCATACATGCTGGCAGCCGGCAATCCCTGCCGCACGTGCGGCCTGAACTCGGTTGGCCTGCGGCGTGCCGGGGTCGGTGAGTACGCGCGGTCCTTACTGCGCCGCGCCTACCGTACCATCTACCGAAGTGGCCTGAACCTGGACCAGGCCTTGCATGCAATCGAGGCCGACCTGCTGCCGCAGGGTACACCGGGCGGCGGAAGAGAGGAACTGGAGGAACTGGTCCGATTCATTCGCTCCAGCGCGCGCGGAGTTGAGTTGCGCAGCGGGCCACAGGAACGGGAGGAATCGTGAAGAAGGCGTTCGCGCTAGTCTACGGCCTCGCGGTGGCCCTGTCGTCAGGCCATCCTTGGGCCTGCTTCCATGGTGACCCGCAGCATTCGGGTAGGTCCGCGAACGTGGTTGGGGCACCGCTGGAGCAGGCCGCGGCGTTCGCCTGTGACAGTCAGATTTCGGGCTCGCCGGTTGTCCGACATGACGGTAGAGTGCTGGTGGGGGCGAAGGACGCCAGGCTGTACTGCCTCGAACCGGACCTCGACTCGCTGGCTTGGACTGCTGATCTCACGCCCTACGGCTCCACCGTCTACTTTTCCGCGCCAGCGCTCGGTGATTCGGACAACGCTTACATCACTACCGACCGCCGGCTCGTCAAAGTCGATAGCGTCGGCGCGGTGCTCTGGTCCTGGCCCTCGAATAACTCTCTCACTATCAGGCATTCACCGGTCATCGGGCAAGACGGCAAGGTCTACTTCGCCTGCTACTCGGACTCCCTGTACGCCCTGACCCCGGAAGGTACGCTCGCATGGGCTCGGCCGCTCGGCGCGTCGGTCAACTCGGCGCCCGCGGTGGGGTTGGACGGTCGCATCTATGTCGGGACCACCCGCGACACTCTGAGCATGAAGCTCCTGTGCTTCAACCCGGACAGCACGATGCACTGGTCCTTCAACCTCGCGGCCGAAGCCGAATTCGCGTCCCCGGCCATCGGCCTGGATTCGACCATCTACATCGGTGCGGGTCGCTACTTCTACGCGGTCTGGCCCAACGGCACGCTCCGGTGGCGCGACAGCCTGGCCGCGATGGTCCAATCATGCCCGGCCGTCGCCAACGAGTCCACGCTCTACGTTCTGGCCGGGGCGAGGCTCTACTGCATCGGCACTGACTCTGTCGTTCGCTGGCGGAGAACCGTGGGTGGCTCGAACTACTGCTCGCCGGCCGTTGACGCTGAGGGCAACGTCTATGTCGGCACAGCCAGCAGCCCAAACAGTGTCTTCTACTGCATCGCGCCCGATTCGACGGTACGCGACAGCTACGTGATTGGTGGCGACGTCTGGTCGTCGCCGGCCATCGGTGAGGGCGGACGCGTATACGTCGGTTCCATGAATGACACCCTTTACCTTTTCCAGGGGCCGGGTCCCGGCGTCGCTAAGGCGGGGCGCGGGCCCGAGCCGGCTGGAATCCGCCTGCTGCCCAACCCGACGCGCGGGGTTGCGCGTGTAGTTCCCTCCGGCCGATACTCGGCCAAGGTCTTCGATGCGTGCGGCGCGTTGGTGGCCGCCGCTTCGGACGCGGACAGAGTGGACCTGCGTGGCTTGCGTCGTGGAGTCTATATGGTGGCGGTTTCAGGAGCGCCGCCGCAGAAGGTCGTCCTGCGCTAGTCCGATAGGTCCCATAAGTCCTATATGACCTATCTCCAGGCCATCGAGTTCCTCGACAGCCTGGTGAACTACGAGAAGCTGGCCGGCCCGCGGAACGAGTTCAAGCTCGATAACATCCACCGGCTGCTCGAACTCGCCGGCAATCCCGAACGCAGGATGCGGAACGTCATCCTCGTCGCCGGGACCAAGGGCAAAGGCTCGGTCTGCTACATGCTCGAGGCAGCCCTGCGCGGCTGCAAACTCTCGACCGGCATGTTCATCTCGCCACACGTTCTCGACGTGCGCGAGCGAATCCAACTTGACGGCAGGCCGATTCCGAAAAGCCTCTTCGCCAGCCTCGTGGCCCGCCTCGCACCGTTCGTCGCCTCCTCAACGACCGCCGATCTGCAATCGCGTGTTCCTGCTAGCTACTTCGAAATGACGACGGCAACGGCCTTCATGCTCTTTGCTGAGCGACAGCCTGACTACTCAATCATCGAGGTCGGACTGGGAGGCAGGCTCGACGCCACCAACCTTTCCGACCCCATAGTCTCGGTCATCACCCGCATCGGATATGACCACCTGAAGGTGCTGGGCAACACGCTGACCGAGATTGCAGGGGAGAAGGCAGGCATCATGCGCAATGGCAGGCCGGTCGTCATCGGGGAGCAGGAGCCGGAAGCACAGCGTGAGCTCGAGGCGCGGGCAAAGGCCATCGGGGCTGAGTTGGTTCCGGCCGACTCGGTCGTTGAGATTCCCTCTGCCGACCCAAGGCGCTGGGGGATGAGTTTGTCGCCGGTGGCGATATTCGGCGCGGAGTTGATTGACCTGCCGTTGCTCGGGTATCACCAGGTTGAGAACTGCAAGACCGCACTCGCCGTGCTCAATGAGCTTGCCATGTATGACCGCCGCATCAAGTTCAAGCGTGTCGCGCGAGGGATGAGGACGGTATCGATTCCAGCCCGGTGCCAGGTCGTCAGGCGGATACCACTGACCATTGTCGACTCCTGCCACAATCCCGAGTCGGGCCGCGCGCTAGCGAACGTCCTCCGCGACCATCTGCCTTTTCTTCGTTCCTCCCCACGTCCCACATCCCGCGCCCCTCGTCCCGTTCCGAAGGTAGTTCTCGTCTACGGTTCGCTTTCGGGCAAGCTTGTGGCTGAGACGGTTGCCCCGCTCGCGCCATATGTGGAGCAGGCGATTCTGGTCCAACCAGACAATCCCCGCGCAATGTCGCTGGCCGAGCTCGGGAGCGTCTTTGCCGGCCTCAGCATTCCCTACGTCACGGCCGACAGCGTCCCGGCTGCTCTTTCCATCGCCCGGACTTCGTCCTTTGTCCTTCGTCCTTCGTCCTTTCCTATTGTGGTTGCCGGCTCCTTCTACCTCGCCGGAGAGGTCCTGAAGGTGCTCGGGCCGTCAAGAGCCAAGCGCCGTTTCTGGTAGCGTCAAGGCAGCCTACAGGCGTCGGCGAAGGAGACCCGCGAGACGCCTTCAGATTCACGTCGCAAGTTCCCGTCCAAGTCCGCCTGCGAGTCACTCTGCAAACCGCCATCGAAGTGGCCTTGCGTTTCGCCCCGCATCTGACAGCCGGAGTGACCTTGGCTGTCAATCTGTCACTGCCTCTGAGATGGGCCCGCCAATTCACGGTCGGACTCGGAGTCCAAATCGGCCGCAGAATCACCCTGAGATTCCATTTCCAGATCCCTTCCAGATTCACCTTGGGAACCGTCCCGGGAACGGTTCCCAGGGTGACTCGCAGGGCGTCGTTGTTGGCTGCCTCTCCAGCCTCTAACAGACCGAGACTCTGGCCCTTAGGTCGTCCCGCGCAGCCCGAAACGATCAATCAGGCCTCTCGGCCTCGCTTCGGCGGCTTGACAAGAGGGAAGTCCGGCCTACCATAGTGTCGAGGAAACGGTGAAACCCATAGCGCTCTTCGCAGTGTTGGCTGCATCGGCCATGGCCGGTCACTGGGACATCGAGAAGGTGGATTCAGCAGGTTGGGGCGCGAGCATTGACATGCGTTGGCATCCGGATGGTCGGCTGCTCCTGTGCTACGGCGACACGTCCGGCATGATCAGGCTTGCCTCGAAGGACTCAGTTTGGTCCTATGAGGACCTGCCGCAGTGGCGCCCCACTCGGTCCGGGTCGCAGGCCTTCGACATTGACCTCCGTGGGGACATCGGCGTTTCCTACATCGGCACTGATAACCTCTACTGGTACGCTCTGAAGACCGATACTGGCTGGGCCGATATACAAACGCCGTTCAACGCGGGACCATACTATCCCTCTTTAACCTCGCTGGACGCCTCCGGAGCTCCGGCAATCTGCGTCCAACTGGGCGACGCGTACTTGCTTGCCAGGATGCGGGACACAGCGTGGGTGACCTATGCGCTGGCAGACGGGTCCTCTGGGTGGACCAACGACTTCGATTGTAGCGCTCTAGGTTCGATGGATGACGTGGTCTGGGGCGTGTTTCGGTACACAGGCACCTTTCCGATCGAGGGCGCCTACTTCTGCTCTCTGAATCGCTTCCAGGCGCGGGATTCTGACGTGAGTGTGGTCCAGATTGCCTCCGCAGTGGGCTGGATTCCCGCCGCGTCTGGATGTGTTGACGCGCGAGACTCGGTGCACTCATGCTACTACAACAATGGAGAATTGTATCTTGACCAGACGGCGATTGACACCACCATGGTGGCGCGAACTGCAGTCAAGTTCGACTCGTTGGATCGGCCGCAGATTGCCTACATTCCGAGTGGCGGCGGGCTGTTGTACCGCTATCGCGACGGAGGGGGCTGGCACATCTTTGACCTTCAGACCACGGGAGTAGCCGCTCTCAGCCTCATCATCGGAGAGAACTCGCAGCCTCTCATCGCGTACGCGACCAGCGAAGGTGTTTTCCTTGCACACGGGGCGGAAATCGTGGGGCAGAGCGAGGAGCAGGGACAACCAACAACCTACTACTCACGGCTGACGGCTTCGGTCATCAGGAATGTGTTGATACTGCCGGGAGCCTCAAGCCGCAAGCCGAAGGCTGCAGGCTGGTTGCTGGATGCGGCAGGGCGCAGGGCCCTCGACCTGCATCCCGGCGCGAATGATGTCAGCTCGCTTGCGCCGGGCGTGTACTTCACACGAGAGGGACAAGCCCAAGCTGTCCGCAAGGTCGTAATCGCAAGGTAGCCCGCGCGCTCGGGCGCGGGCGTTTGACTTGGGCACGCTGCGCCCTATGATTCCCTCAACGTGAAGAACGATGAGCTGCGCCAGTGGTATCGGCGCTACGGGCCGATGGGGCCGGACGCGCCCGAGCCGGTCTTTGCTGAGAAGGGCGAGGGAGTATGGCTGGTTGATGCCGAAGGCAGGAAGCTGCTCGACTTCGCAAACGGCGGTGCCCTGCCGCTGGGGTACGTAGCTTGGCCGAAAACCCCCGTGTTCGCGTCAGTTCACGCGCCGGGCGCCGACGGCGTGCTGTGGCAGTCCGATGCCGTACTGATGCACAAGTTGGCCGAGTTGGTTCCGGGCGGCATGAACCGCCGGGTGCTCGTGTGCGATTCGGGCCGGGAGGCGCTGGCGCGCGCGATTGAGCTGGCCAGGAATGAGACGAATAGGACGAATGTGACCTATTTGTCTGCGTGTTCTGAGGACAAGCCAGCAGTCGGCAAGGATGTCGCCGCGGTCGTGGTGCATCCGCTGGACGGGCGCATCAAGCAGGTGAGGCAGGCATGCGACGCGGCGGGAGCTTTGCTGATTGACGACGAGGCCGGTATCGGGCCCGGTGCAACCGGGCGGATGCTTGCCATTGAGCTATCCGAGGTGAGGCCGGACATCTATGTTCTCGGTCGGGGCTGGGCTGCAGGTTTACCGTTCGGTGCGTGTGTCACCGGGAGCTCCAACCTGCGCTGGAAGTGCGCGACTGCCGGGAATCCGATGGGCTGCGCATTGGCGCTTGAGACAATCCGCCTGCTTGAGGCTGGGCTGCTGGAGCAGGGCCGGAAGCTGGCCACATACCTTGAGAAGCGGTTCGGCGCGCTGTCCAGCCCGAAGCTCGAGCCGGAACTCTGGGGCGTCGGGCTGGTGCGGACCATCGCGTTTCGCAAGGGCAAGGACGTAGCCGAAGGGTTTGTGCAGAAGTGCCGCGAACTCGGGCTACTGCTGCAGACCTTGTCTGCTGACACGATTGCGGTCAGGCCGCCGCTGGTCGCCAACGAAAAGGATGTTGACTTCGCCGCCGACGTTGTGGGCAAGGCGCTGGCCGGGTTCGATAAGAAGGCATGAGCGTCGGGAAGCTGTCGGTTCCGGGCCGGTTCTTCGCGACCGTGAAAGAGTACGGCCTGCTGCCCGAAGGTTCCGGCGTCCTGGCCGCGGTCTCTGGCGGTGCCGATTCGGTCTGCCTGCTTGACCTGCTACGGCTCGCGCAGCCCCAGCTCAAGCTTAGGCTCGCGGCGTTCCACCTCAACCACGGTCTGCGCGGTACTGCGGCGCGGGACGAGGAATTCGTCAGGAAGCTCTGCCGGGAGTGGCGGGTCGAGCTGGTTGTCGCGCGTGCCGACGTGGCCGGGTATGCGAAGCGGCGCAGAATTGGCATCGAGGAGGCTGGACGCGAGCTTCGCTACCGGCACTTGGAGCGGGTGGCGAGGAAGCTGAGGCGCGGCGTCATTGCGCTGGGCCACACAGCCAACGACAACCTTGAGACGATGCTCTTGAACCTTGCGCGCGGGGCCGGGCCGCGCGGGCTGGCCGGGATCCCGGTCCAGAGATTCTCGGAGATCAACCACAAAGGCACAAAGACACGAAGCGGACGTTTCTGTCATTCCGAGGAGGCTGCCGACGAGGAATCTCGTCTGTCTCCGATATTGGGCGGGATTCCTCACTCCGTTCGGAATGACACGGAAGCACGAGACGGTCGGGCCGGAATAAGGTTCGTCAGGCCGCTGATTGACATCGAGCGCGACAAACTGGAGCAGCACTTGCGGGCGCGGGGCATCGAGTGGGTCGAGGACGAGTCGAACCTGGATGTGAACTATCGGCGGAACCTCCTCCGGCGCGAGGTCGTGCCGGTACTGGTTAGGCTCAACGCAAACGCGGTCGCAAATGCCCGAAGGGCAGCACAACTGCTGGCCGAGGAGGGGGAGTTCCTGGACGTACTGGCAGAAGCGGCAGGTCGAGACGTGGCGGAGTTCGGCAAGGGCCGCGTGCGGATTGACTTACTTAAGTTCAAGGCCTATAATAACATTCTGAAACGACGGATTCTGAAACGGGTACTTCCCGAGCTGGATTCGCGGGCCGTGGAAAGGGTCCTTCAGTTCTGCAATCGCGACACAGGTGGCAGATTGACTTTGACCCGCGGCGTGCGGGCGCACCGGCGCCGAGGGACGATTGAGTTTGAGCACAGTAAGGAGACTCTAGATAATGATGCCTGACAAGACCCAACGTAATCGGGTCATCGGGCCGCTGGCCGTCTGGCTGCTCGTCTTTCTGGCCGCATGGGCGGCGTGGAACTTCTTCGCCGGCAGGCGGGGGACCCGCGTCTCAATCGACTATTCCGATTTCACCACTCAGTTGCAGGCGGGGAACGTCGACGCCGTCACGATGGTCGAGCACGACCTGAGCGGCTCGCTCAAGCAGGAGGCCGACGTCGTGACCCCGCGCGGTACGGTCAAGTACAAGGATTTCAAGACCTTCATGCCCGACGACCCGCAACTGGTCACGCAGTTGCGCGCCGCCAACGTGAAGATTGTGGCGAGGGCTCCGTCCCAGTGGACCGCCATCCTGATAAACATCCTGCCCTGGGCGTTGATTCTCGTCGTCTGGCTGCTCTTCATGCGGCGGATGTCCTCGGGCCAGGACCGGGCGTTCACGTTCGGCAAGTCGCGGGCCAAGCCGATGACCTCGGACCGGCCCAAGATTACGTTCAGTGACGTCGCCGGCGTCCCGGAGGCAAAGGAAGAGCTGAAGGAGATCATCGCCTTCCTGAAGGCCCCGCACAAGTTTCAGAAGCTCGGCGGCCGGATACCCAAGGGCGTGCTCTTGGTCGGCCCGACCGGAACCGGCAAGACACTCCTCGCCAAGGCGGTAGCGGGCGAGGCGGCCGTGCCGTTCCTTTCCATCTCCGGCTCGGACTTCGTGGAGATGTTCGTCGGCGTGGGCGCGGCCCGGGTGCGTGACCTGTTCGAGCAGAGCAAGAAGAACGCGCCGTGCATCGTGTTCATCGACGAGATTGACGCGGTCGGCCGGCAGCGCGGGGCCGGGCTCGGCGGCGGGCATGACGAACGCGAGCAGACCCTGAACCAGTTGCTGGTCGAGATGGACGGGTTTGAAACCCAGGACGGCGTCATCATCATGGCCGCGACCAACCGTCCGGACATCCTCGACCACGCGCTGCTGCGGCCGGGCCGGTTCGACCGGCAGATAACCGTTGACCGGCCCGATGTGGTCGGCCGCGAGGAGATTCTGAAGGTCCACGTCCGCAAGATTACGATGGCGCCGGACGTTAACCTGAACGTGCTGGCACGCGGCACGCCGGGCTTCACCGGTGCCGACCTGGCAAACATGGTGAACGAGGCGGCGTTGCTCGCGGCGCGACGGGCGCGGGCCGCGGTGACGATGCAGGATTTCGAGGACTCGAAAGACAAGGTCCTGATGGGCGTGGAGCGCAGGAGCCTGCTAATCAGCGAACCGGAGAAGCGCTGGATTGCCTATCACGAGGCGGGCCATGCGCTGGTATCGCGGATGATTCCGGGCACCGACCCGGTGCACAAGGTGACGATAATCCCGCGCGGCCAGGCCCTGGGCCTGACCCAGCGCCTGCCGCTCGACGACAAGCGGATCTACTCGCGCGCGTACTGCCTCGACCAACTGGCGATAATGCTCGCGGGCCGGGCAGCCGAACAACTGGTCTTTTCCGACCTTTCGACCGGCGCGCACAACGACATCGACAACGCGACCACCCTGACGCGGAAGATGGTCTGCGAGTGGGGCATGAGCGACAAGGTCGGCCCGTTGACCTTCGGCTCGCCGAGCGAGGAGGTCTTCCTCGGCCGTGAGTTGGGTATGCGCCGGACTTTCTCGGAAGACACGGCCCACACGATCGACAGCGAGATCCGCCGGATAATCGACGAGCAGTCGGACCGGGCCCGCAGCATCGTCACGAGCCATCGGGACAAGCTGGATGCGCTGGCCAAGGCGCTGCTCGAGCGGGAGACTCTGAGCGGTGCAGAGGTCGACCGGGCCATGGGCATCGAACCCTCGGAGCCGCGGCCGGCTGCGCCGGTTTCAGCTCAGTAGCAGCCCATGAAGGAGGCGGCCATTTCATTTTCCGGGTGCATCACCGCTCTCGTGACGCCGTTCAAAGGTGCGAGGCTCGATACCGCGGGCCTGCTGAGTAACGTTCGGTTCCAGCTCAAGAATCGGGTCAGCGGCCTACTGGTCAACGGTTCGACCGGCGAAGCTCCGAACCTGAGCTCAACCGAGTGGGAGCGGAGCCTGGCCGCGGTTGTTGCTGAAGCTCACGGACGGGTCAAGGTAGTTGCCGGTGCCGGAACCAACAGCACGGCAAAGTCAGTCAAGCAGGCGAAGCGGGCTGCGGCACTCGGCGCGGACGCATTGCTCGTGGTCGCGCCGTACTACAACAAGCCGACACAAGAGGGCCTGTACCGTCACTTCCGGGCGATTGCCGAGTCGGTCGAGCTGCCCATCATTGTCTACAACATACCGCCCCGCAGCGTCGTCAATATCCTGCCCGCCACGATTGAGCGGATGGCGAAGGACTGCAAGAACATCACGGCCGTGAAAGAGGCCTCGGGCAGTCTCGACCAGTCGAGCGAGATCATCCAGCGGTGCGGCAACCGCGTGACGGTGCTGTCCGGCGACGACTCGCTCACCCTGCCGATTCTCTCGGTCGGAGGCAAGGGCGTGATTTCGGTCGTGTCGAACATCGCGCCGCTCGACGTGTCGAAGATGATTGAATATTACCTGGCCGGCAAGGTCGAGTTGGCGGCCGGCATGCACCGCAAGCTTTTCCCGCTCATCAAAGCGATGTTCATCGAGACCAACCCGACGCCGGTCAAAGCGGCGATGAGCATGCTCAACATGGCTGCGGGTGAGCCAAGGCTGCCGCTGGTCGCGCCGACCGAGACGAGCCGAAAGGCCATACGCCAGGCGCTGGTTGACTACGGGCTTCCAGCCGGTGCAGAATGACCAAGCCTCAATGACCAGTGACCAATCAAGCAGGAAAGGGCATAGAACAAATGACCAACTACCAGCGAAGCGGGCTTGGTCATTGGAGCTTTCGCCATTGATTGGGCATTGGCGCTTGGGAATTGGGGCTTTCGGCCGCATCCCAAGCCGTCAAGAGATTAGGCCATGAAGGTCATCGTTGCCGGTTGCGCGGGCAGAATGGGCAGTGAGGTGTGTCGCCTTATCGCCGAGCAAGCGGACATGAAGCTGGTCGGCGGCGTCGAAGCCAAGGGTCACCCCGCAGTCGGCACGAAGCTTGGCACCGGGGTAATCGGGGCTGACCTGAGCGCGACGATTGCCGACGCTACGGTCGTCGTCGACTTCTCGACCGCCGAGGCAATGGTGGCCCACTGCCGGCTCGCGGCGCTGGCCGGCAAGGGATTCATCACCGGAGTAACCGGACTGAGCGCCACCCAGACAAACGCGCTGGAGGATTGCGCACAGCAGATCCCGATTGTCCACGCGCACAACTTCTCGGTCGGCGTGAGCGTGCTGTGCACCCTGGTGGCCGAGGCGGAGAGCCGGCTCGGCCCGGACTACGACGTAGAGGTCATCGAGACCCATCACCGGATGAAGAAGGACGCGCCGTCCGGCACCGCGGCAAGGCTGGTTGACATCCTGAATGCGGGCGCGGGCCGGGCCAGGGTTGTGCACGGCCGGCAGGGCGTGGTTGGGGAGAAGCCGAAGTATGAAATCGGGGTCAGCTCAATCCGTACGGGCGGCGTGGTCGGGGAGCACACCGTTGTCTTCGGTTGCGCCGGGGAGCGGCTGGAACTTACGCACAAGGCCGAAAGCCGTGCTGCGTTCGCGACCGGCGTGGTCGCGGCAGTCAGATTCCTGAAGGGCCGCGCACCCGGGCTCTACTCAATCGAAGACGTGCTCGCGGCGGGCCTCAGGTAGGCCGCCGCGAAAGTCCGAATTCCGCTCTGCGTCCTCGCAGGTGCCGTCCGACGGCTCAAGTCCGAATGACGAATCAAGCCCGAATGGCCGAATGTCCGGCAATTCGAACTTGAATCGACCTTCGAACTTCGATCTTCGGACTTGCGTCCTCAAATCGTCTCTACCGTGATTTCAGTGTTGGTGTAGACGCAGACCGCGGCTGCGGCCTCGATTGCCTCGCGCGCAATCTTGTCGGCCGGAAGCTGCGTGTGCTTGAGCAGCAGGCGGGCAGCGGTTAGCGCATAGGGGCCGCCGGAACCGACCGCGACCACGCCGTCGTCCGGCTCGATTACGTCACCGGAGCCCGACACCACGAACGAATTCTGGGTGTCCATGATACCAAGCAGGGCTTCGAGCTTGCGGAGCACGCGGTCGGTGCGCCAGTCCTTGGCCAGCTCGACCACGGCGCGGGGCAGGTTGCCCGAGTACTCATCGAGCTTCTGCTCGAATCGCTCGAACAGAGTGAAGGCGTCAGCGGTCGCGCCGGCAAAGCCGACCAATACCTTGTCGTCGTGGAGCTTGCGAATCTTCTTTGCGGTCTGCTTGATGATGGTCTCGCCCATCGTGACCTGCCCGTCCGAAGCCATCGCCACTTTGCCATCCCGCCGCACGCCGATAATCGTAGTCGAGTGCCATAT
>Ga0315277_10009741_pt1 | contig 12247 bp, 13 predicted proteins | sample YL17G05_15_MG_FD_203695 | JGI IMG/M metagenome (GOLD analysis project Ga0315277, IMG submission 203695) | Sediment microbial communities from Yellowstone Lake, YNP, Wyoming, USA - YL17G05_15 | ecosystem: Environmental > Aquatic > Freshwater > Lake > Sediment | place: USA: Wyoming | collected... | reverse complement strand
TCCATGACCGTACCTCCAAGAGAATCCTTTCTCGGAGATATCGTCCAACTCCACGCCTGAAGGCGAGAAAATCCTCTGTAACAATGCTACAGTCTCGAAGATAGGGATCATTTTGATGGAGACTTTCTACAACCGCGCCGACGCGGACGCCGTGGCCGCTAGAACCGGTGCCAGGGTCGTGGAGGTCGCCAGCTCTGTGAATGCCCAGCCGGAAGCAGACAGTTACATCGCCGTGATTGAGAACATCGTCACACGCCTGAGCCGCGCGCTGAGCGAGGTGTCGAAATGAGCGGTATGTTGGAGCTTTTGCTGATTCCCTTTGCGGCCTGCCTCGTCCTCACCGGCATCCACTGCTACCTGGGCATTCACATCGTCTCGCGCGGGGTCATCTTCGTGGACCTGGCCCTGGCCCAGGTCGCCGCACTCGGCAGCACGGTCGCGCTGCTGCTCGGCTACAAGTTGAACAGCGTCGAAGCCTATTGGATATCCCTGGGCTTCACGTTTCTTGGCGCCGGCGTATTTGCCCTGGGACGAATGCGAGACAAATCCGTCCCGCAGGAGGCGATCATCGGCATCGTGTACGCCGTGAGTTCGGCGCTTGCGATTCTCGTTCTCGACCGCGCGCCCCACGGCGAAGAGGCGATCAAGACCATGCTCGTCGGAAGCATCCTCTTTGCCACGTGGCCCCAAGTGGGAAAGATCGCCGTGACGTACCTCGCCGTCGGCGCGCTGCACTTTCTTCTCAGGAGAAGGTTTCTGCTGATTTCCATGAACGCCGAGCAGGCCCGACAGGAGGGTGTGTGGATTCGTTTCTGGGATTTCGTCTTCTACATTACTTTCGGACTGATCGTGACGAGCTCAGTGCGTATCGCGGGCGTATTGCTGGTCTTCAGCTACTTGGTGGTTCCGGCCGTCTGTGCCATGTTCTTTGCCCGTGGCGTGACCCATCGCCTGCTGATCGGCTGGGGACTGGGGTTCGTCGCGAGCGTCCTGGGGCTCTACGCCTCGGCGAAATGGGATTTCCCGACCGGAGCCTCGGTAGTCACCATGTTCGGCATCGTATTGATCGTCTGCGCAGCGGCAAAAGCTGTGCTTGACATCAGCCGATGAAGAGGTTGACGTTCGCAGAGCCGGCCTTGTCGAGGTACGTGGCTACGCCGGCTTCAGTGACACCGTCGATCAGTTCCTCGCGCTTGATGCCCATCAGGTCCATGGTCATGGTGCAGGCGACCAATCGCACCCCGGCATGTTGAGCCGCGGCGATCAGCTCGGGCAGGGAAAGGACATTCTTCTTTTTCATGATGCCCTTGATCATCGCGGTGCCCAGGCCGGCCATGTTCATCTTGGACAGGCTCGTCTTGCCGGCCCCGCGCGGCATCATCCAGCCGAACATCCGCTCGACGAGCGTCTTGTGGACCGGCACGGATTGCGCACGGCGAAGCAGGTTCAGGCCCCAGAAGGTGAAGAACATCGTGACATCGCTGCCCATGGCGGCGGCCCCGTTGGCGATGATGAATGCGGCCATCGCCTTATCGAAGGAATCGCTGAAGACCACGAGGGTCTTGTCGGGGGTCAGGGTTCGGGGGTCAGGGGTCAGGCCTCCGATCCCTGATCCCTGACTCCTGACCCCTTGTCGGCCTTTCTCCACCATGGCGCGAAATACTCCTTTAACAAGTTGCGTTTCCCGCAGTCGGTTGCCTGTGGTGTGGCACCAGCCGTCGAGGTCTGCGGCGAAGGCGGGGTCGGATACGGAGATGCGTACGGCCTGGCCGGGCTCGATCTGGTCCATCGCCTGCTTGAGCTGCATGATGGGGCCGGGACACTGCAGGCCGCAGGCGTCGATCTCCTTGACGACCTGAACGTGACCGTCGGGAGCAGGCCGCGCGTCCTGGGCGGTTTGCCCGGTGTCCTCCTTGAGCTCGCGTTGCACTTTTTGCTTGTCGGACATCCGCCCTGTGACGTGGCCGTACGTTTTGTACCCGCCCGAGAGATTGCGGCACGCGATGCCGTTCTGTGAGAGGATGCGGCAAGCCAGATAACCTCGCAGGCCGACCTGGCAATAGACCAGGGCCTCTTTGTCCTTCGGCAGTTCACCGAGCCGGCTGCGCAGCTCGTCGAGCGGAATGTGCAGCGCTCCGGGGATGGCCGCCTGCTGGACCTCCGGCTTGGTGCGCACGTCGAGGAGCAACTGATTGGGGCCGGGATTCGCGATATCCGACACGTGACAAATCCGGACTTCTTTCCGCAGCACGTTGGCGGCGACGAATCCGGCGTAGTTGACCGGGTCCTTGGCCGAGCCGAACGGCGGGGCATAGGCCAGTTCCAGTTTCTCCAGATCGTATACGGTCATCCCGGCCCGAATAGCGACTGCCAGGACGTCGATCCGTTTGTCCACGCCGTCCGCGCCGACGCACTGCGCGCCGAGGATCTTGCCGCTGCCGGGATCAAAGAGGAGTTTGATGCTCAGTTGCGTGGCACCCGGGTAGTAGCCGGCATGGCTGGCGGGATGGACGTAGACCTTTTCATAAGCCAAGCCGGCTCTCTTGAGAGCCTTTTCGCTCAGGCCGGTCATGCCTACGGCCAAGTCGAAGACTTTGCAGATCGCGGTGCCCTGGGTCCGCTCGTAGATGGCATCTCCGCCGAGAGCGTTGATGGCCGCGATTCGGCCCTGCCGATTGGCGGGACCGGCCAAAGGAATCACAGCGGGGAAGCCGCCGACCAGGTCTTGGACCTCCACGGCGTCGCCGACGGCGTAGATGTCGGGGTCCGAAGTGCGCATGTGGTCGTCCACGACGATGCCCCTGCGCTGGCCGATGGTCAGGCCCGCCTCGGCCGCGAGTTTGGCTTCCGGCCGCACGCCGACGGCGAGAATGACCAAGCCGCACGGAATGACCCGACCGGTGTTGAGCTGCACGTCAAGTTGGCCGTCCCGCTCCTGAATCGCCGTGACGGTGTTGCCCAGGCACAGCTCCACGCCTTTCTGATGCAGATGCTCGTGCAGGGGCGTCGCCATTTCCGGATCGATCGGGCCCATCACCTGGGATTCGAGCTCGACCAGCGATACGGCCAGCCCCCGGTGCACCAGGACCTCCGTCATCTCCAATCCGATGTACCCACCCCCGACCACGACTGCGGATTTGATGGGGCCGGCATCGACGACCGCCTTGATCGCATCCATATCCGCCAGGCTGCGGAGCGTGAAGACCCGCTTGTGGTCGGCGCCGGGAATCGGCGGGCGGACCGGCTCGGCCCCGGGGCTCAGAATCAACGCGTCGTACGGCTGCTCGTATTGCCTGTCCTTGGCCTTGTCGTGGACCACAACGGTTTTGGCTTGGCGATTGATTCGGATGACCTCGCTGCGCGTGCGGACATCGACGGCGAATCGCTGGCGCATCGCCTGGGGACTTTGGACCAAGAGCCGTGCGCGATCCGCGATGATGCCGCCCACGTGGTAAGGAAGGCCGCAGTTGGCGAAGGAAATGTCACCGCCCCGCTCGAAGAGGACGATCTCGACGTCCTCGCTCATGCGTCTGGCCTTGGCCGCCGCGGACGCCCCGCCCGCCACCCCGCCCACAATCACGATGCGCTTACGTTGACCCATACTCATGCCCTTACTAGACTCTCACAGAGACGGAGACCTAGCATATAGTACTTGCCTGTACCCCCGAGTGCCACCGACATCCACACGCCATCTATACCCCGCATCCCCCAGCGGAGTTCATTCAACAGCGTCAACGGACTCGTTCGATCCAAAGCGATGGTCTGCGTGGGTCCGTGCGTTGGGGCGGTTCTCCAGCCATCCGGCTCGGCTCTGCGGAAACGCATCATACTCCGGCACATAGGGCTTGATGTCCAGCAGCGGCGTGCCGTCGAGGATATCCACTCCGCCGATCGTCAACAGGTTATGCTTGACGCTAAGCAGCCGCACGCAGGACAGTCCGATCGGATTCGGGCGGCACGGCGCGCGTGTCGCGAACAGGCCGCGCTCCACTTTATCCCGAAAAGGCACGACTCGCAGACGCGGGGCCGGCGCCCGGTCCAGCCAGTAGAGCAGCCAGATTCTCTCGAACCCGTCCAAGTCGCACAGACCCCCTGCGTACTCCGGCAAGACCTCGACGGCGCCTTCCGTCGCTTCGGAAAAGGCGGGTTGAATCGGTGTTCCCGCAGGCTCCCTGAACGGCGAGTGAATCCAGCCGACGACCGTCAACCGTGGCTGTGATGACATCCCGATCCCTCTCCATGCCCCGCGCAGGCGTGCTCCTGGTCGATTTCCTTCAAGTCGCCGCTCTTCAGGAGCGAGACGACCTCCGCTACGGTCTTGCCAGCCGCCTGGTACACTCGAATGCCGGCCGCGCGAAGTCCGAACAAAGCCCCGGCTCCGATCCCGGCGACTGCGACCGCGTCCGGCCTTACGCCGGCGAGCGATTTCACAGGGCTGCACTGGCCATGGACGTGCGCCTCGTCCGGGTTGCCGAGACATTTAGCCGACATGGTATCCGAGTCCACAAGAACAAACAGAGGTGCGGACCCGAAATGTCCGTACACCGGACTGTCCAGGCCGCAATATTCGGCCACGGGAATGCATACCTTCATGATTCCTGCTCTCCTTTCTCTGTCTCGTTCTCACGTTGATGTTCTGCGGGTGTCGGCAAGTTGGCCGTGGGTCCTCGGCGTCTGTTGCACCGCCCGAATCCTGCACCGCCTCCGGCCGCTCGACCTCGACGCCGTCCACAACCGCACGGGCCAAGCCCCATGCCGGGCCCCGCGCCCACCGGTCCTGTTCCGTCTCTTCTCGGCATTTCCATTTCTCCTTTGACTTTCACGACGCCGCCTTCCAGGCGAAGCGCCTTGCCGTGAATCAAGGCGTCCGCCACTTTCCGCCGCGCGTTCTCTACAATCCGTGAGAACGTCGGCCTCGAAATCTTCATCCGCTCCGCCGCCTGCTCCTGATAGAGCCCGTTCAGGTCGGCCAGGCGTAGCGCTTCCACCTCGTCCAGAGTCAGCGTCATCTGCTTGAGGGCGCAGGCCGGAACCCCCGCCGGCTTGAAAAGCACAGCGCTCGGCGTGAAACCGATATGACGCAGGCAGCACGGCCTTGGCATTCACATACTCCTTTCGTGTTCCATAGTTATGAACATACGTTCATAATCATGCACTGTCAAGAGCAAATTTTTCCCCGCCGACTTGTTTTGCGGGGGTTCACCGCCTAATATCCGAGCCATGAAGAGACTCATGCCTATTCTGCTTGTCTCACTGCTGGTCGCGGAAGCGGTCGCGGCTCAGGATGCAATAGGGCCGGCAAACACGACTGCTGCCACGGGCGTTTACAGCGTGCTTGATTATGGGGCGCGGGGCACCGGCGCTGCGGACGATACGGCGGCAATCCAGAAGGCCGTGGATGCCTGTGCGGCTGCGGGCGGAGGGCGGGTGCTGCTGCCGGCCGGAAGAATGTATCTTGCCGGTGCGATCACGCTGCGCAGCGGCGTGGATTTCCACGTGCCGCGAGGTGCGATACTGAAGGGCAGCGCGAACTGGCGGGATTACGGACGAGAAGGGGCCTTGCTGTTCGCCAAAGACGCCGTTGGGCTTTCAATCTCCGGCGACGGGATTCTCGACGGCAACGATCGCGCGGTTTGGCAGCGGCTGGCGGATGAGGAGGCCGGCGGTGACGTGACGAAGGCGGACTGGTGGCCGCAGGCCTTCTGCGGGGACTGTTGGCCGTTCTGGAGGAAGCCCGGCGAGGCGAGGCCCGGCGGCGGACGGCCGCGAATGGTCATCCTGATCGGCTGCAAGCAGGTGCGGATCGACAGCCTGACCTTTCGCAACGCGCCGAGCTGGACGATTCACCCGATCGGCTGCGAGGACCTGGTCATCCAGTCGATCAGCATTCTCAACGCCTGGGACGTCGCCAACAACGACGGGATCGACGTCGATCACTGCCGCAACGTGCGGATAGCCAACTGCCACCTCGAATGCGCCGACGACTGCATCGTGCTCAAGAACACGCCGAACTTCGCCGCCTACGGCCCCTGTGAGCACGTCACGGTCACCGGCTGCACCCTCGCCTCGCGCAGTTGCGCCCTGAAGCTGGACGAGGCATACGCGCCTCCCGGTATCCGGAATGTCGTCTTTGACGGCTGCGTGATCTTCCGGAGCAACCGTGGCCTGTGCATCCAGAGCCGCGACGAAGGGGACATCGAAAACGTGATCTTCTCCAATATCACGATTGAGACGCAGTTCCAGCCTCACAAGTGGTGGGGCGCGGCCGAGCCGATCCACATCAGTCACTGGCCGCGCACGAAGGACACGAACCTGGGGCACGTCCGCAACATCCGCTTCAGCAATATTCTCTGCCGCGGCGAGAACGGCATCTACATCCACGGTTGGGAAACCAGACCCGTCGAGGATATCGTGCTCGACAACGTGCGGGTGGAAGTCGGCAAGCTCACCGATCAGCCGGACGGATTCTACGACGCCCGCCCCGACGGCCTCTTCAAGGGAATCTATTCGAACACCCTGGCCGGCATCCATTGCGAGTACGCCCAGAATCTGACGCTGCGCAACACGCAAGTCGTCTGGTCCGGCCGCCTGACCAACGACTACGGCCCAGCCCTGGAATCCAGGCATGTCGAAGACCTGCAGCTCGACCACTTCACCGGCCAATCCGCCCACCCCGCCAAATCCCCCGACCGGATCGTCGAGTGACACAGCAGATGGCAACACGCGGCCACACCACTATTGCTGCAGGCCAGGCGCCTCAAGGTTACAGCCTCTGCCCAACTGGGTTCCCTCAAGCTCGGCTGCCAGCGACACTCCGGTTCGTCACCTACTGCTTGCCTGTTGCCATTTCTGTCACTGAGGTTCCCACTTGCGTTTTCGCCGGTTCCACACTACAATAGCAGTCTTGATTCCGAGGCCACAGTGCTCTTTGAGACGGAAGAGAAATCAGCATCGCGTCTCTTGAATTGCGGATCGCCAAATTGAGAGAAAACGAGATGAAGAAGCCGTCCGATGCCATTGGTTTTATGCGCGTATGCGGTCGTCGGCTCATGCAATCAAGACCGCGGATTTGTGCGGCTGTCGGCGTGTTGGGTGCAGCCCTCCTTCTGGGCGGATGCGCACCGGATTCGTCGGGTACGCGCATTGAGCCGAAGCTTGAAGAGATCTCCGAGATCAGAAAGGTGGGATTGTATGTCGAAGTGCAGCGCGGGTTCGCGGTGCGCCTTCAGTACTTCAGCAACGCCGACCGTGGCTGGCTCGAGCAAATGCTGGTCGGCAGTCTGGGCCGTTTCCTCGGCTCGGCCCTCTATGGCGGAGTCTTTGGGGTCTTGGCAGAGTACAGCCCTGACAGAGACGCAACGGTGCGCCTCAAACCACAGGGCGCTCCCGTGGATAATGAGGAAGCCATAGGAAGCGCGTTGCTCGACATGTTCCGGACCGCCCACGTGTTTCCGGCGGGCGAACTCATACAGTCCGAATCGCTGGCGCTGGCCAGGGAGCGCGGCAATGATGCACTCTTCGTCTTCGCGATCCGGAGATGGGGCCTGCGACCCCCTCTCGGGACCAAGTACGAAACGGGGGACAAAGCGTTGGCTCAATTGGAGTTGAATGTACACCTCAAGTTGGTATCTTCTGCCACGTGGAAGGTCTTGTGGGAGCGCGATGAGCCCTACGTGGATAGTGAGTGCTACAGTCTGGGAGATTTCAAGTCCCAGGAGGGTCTGCTTGCCCGTCGGATGAAGCACGCGCTGCAACACGTGTGCGACTGGACCGCAAGTGAAATTCACATAACGCCTTATCGTCAGGAGACGATGCCATGAAGCTGAAGCGAGTCATCACGGAGTTCGTCGCTGTGTCGACCATCTCTCTGTTACCGTGTGCAGGCTGTGGCTCCAAGCAGGTGAACCTGGCTCTGGACTACGGGCCAACCAAGACAGGGCTGCTGAGTGACCTGAAACCGGCAGTCCTGTCCCTCCGGGTGGCTGATCATCGCCCCAAGGAACAGCGCAACGGCATCGGTGTCCAACGCAATACGACGTTTGGAACGGAGCGTGGGGTCGTTGTTTCCAAGACTTCCGAGTCTCAAGTGGTCTACAACTCACTCAAGGCCGAGCTGGAACGGAGCGGCCACCGCGTGCTGGAGTCAGGCCAAGGCGATGCCGCAACAACGATCGATGTCGCGCTGACACAATTCTTCATCGATAGCAAGGCAGCGGACAGCGATATCGAGCTGCTGGGGAGCATTCGGGCGGAGGTCATGACGCCAGCCGGAACCGCGGACATGCCCTCCATCTCCCTGTTCGTTGTCGAGAGCGCCTATCTTCATCGTGTGCGGATGGGCTGGGTTCGCCCCGTGGCCCTAGGTGGACTGTCGGGTGCGTTCCTCAGCAAGACTTCAAAACGCGACCTGCAAAAGACAATGAATGGCGCTCTGGCGGAGTTCGTCAGACGTTTCTGCCTGGAGCCGAAGTTGCGTCAAGCCGTAGTCCGGGCGGCCCAAGAAACAGGCACACAAAGCTCAGAGAGACCGGCAATCAAGTCGCAATAGGAGTCCTACCGCTCGTTGGTGTACCAGGTGTTGATGGCGGATTCGACGGCGGGGCGGGTCTTGGCTTTCAGGAGGGTCTGGAGGACCTGTTTGCGCTTGGGGTGGCGGCGGACGTAGTAGAGGAGGAACTTGCGGAAGTAGCCGATGGCCCGGTGTTCCGGATAGCCCTGGAAGACGCGGTCGAGATGCTCGAGTATGATGAGCCGCTGCTCGGCGAGGTCGGGCGGCGGCGGCAGGGGGCGGCCCTCCCACACGCAGCGCAGATCGCGGAAGATCCAGGGATTGCCGATGGCGCCGCGCGCGACGACGAAGCCGTCGAGCACGGTCCTTTTCATCAGGTCGATTGTCGCCGACGAATCGAAGATGTCGCCGCTGCCGATGATCGTGGCGGCGGGGAAGCGACTCTTGACCGCGGCGAGCGTGTCCCAATCGGCCGTGCCGCGATACCTCTCGGACACGGTCCGGCCGTGAATCACCAGGGCATCGACCCCTTGCTCAACTGAGCGGGTCACGATCTCCCAGAAGCAATCCTGGGCTCGCGCGGAGTGATTCATGCCGATGCGGAGTTTCATCAGCACGGGACAGCGGACAACGTCCCGGACCGCTTTGAGGATGTCGATGACAGTGTCGGGGTGATCGAGCAGGGCTCCGCCGCGGCCCTTTCGCAGGACCTTGGGCGCCGGGCAGGCGAAATTCAGATCGATGACGTCGTATCCGACGGCCACGAGATCGCGTGCGGCTTTGGCCATGATCGCGGCCGTCTCGCCGAGGAGCTGGGCGCCCACCGGGTGCTCGTCCTCGCCGGGCCGAAAGCATGCCATGCTCAGAACGTGCGGATGGGCCACGCTCTTGGCCAGCATCACGTCGGCCAGCGCGAAGGGGCAGCCGAACCGCCGCGCGAACGTGCGCATCGCGTAATCGCTGTAGCCGCTCAGGGACGCCTGGAAGAATGGGACATCCAGCGCGAGAGCGCCGACTTTCAGTCCGACAGGGCTACAGGTATCCAACCGGCTAATCACCGTTTCTTTGCCTCATTGCTGGGTGAGGGCTTCACGGATGATTTTGGCTCGCAGGGCGTCGCGGTGCGAGGCGTCGAGGGAGTGCCCGTGATTCATCTGCAGGTGGGCCGGCAGGGTGAGCATGAACAGGCGGTTGATCGTCCGGATGGACAGCCCGTCGTTGTCCGCCACACTGCTGCCCCGCAGGGCGCAGAGCCGCTGAATCGCCGGGGTGGACGCTCCCATGTGCGCGTGCATATTCAGGCCCAGCCGCAGATGGCTCAGCAGGAATAGCGCCTCCTGAGAGCTGACCAGATGTGCGTTCTGGAGCAGGGCCAACGCGCGGGAAATCTTGTCGTCCAGGGTGTCGACCTGGCTGGCGAGCAGTTGCCGGCGGGCGGCCTTCTCGTACTCGATGACCTCCGGAATGATGGTCTGCTCGAACTCCGAGACGATGGCCTTTTCGCTGACGCCGAGGGTGACCTGATTGGAGAGCTGGTACAGGTCGCTGACGGCTTCGCTGCCTTCGCCGAACAGGCCCCGCACGGCGAGGTTCATGTCCTTGGCGGCGTTGAGGAACTTCTCGATCTGGCCCGTCATTTTCAGCGCGGGCATGTGGAGCATGACGGAGACGCGAATTCCCGTCCCGAGGTTCGTCGGGCACGCCGTCAGGTAGCCGAGCCGGGAATCGAATGCGTAGTCCACCTTCTCCTCGATCATGTTGTCGATGCGGTCGATCTGCTCGGCGCACTCGCGGAGCTGGCAACCCGCCTTGAGCACCTGGATTCGCAGGTGGTCCTCCTCGTTGATCATGGCGGTGAAGAATTCGTGGCGGCCGATGACGGCGCCGCGCGGCCCCTTGGCCATGGCCAGGTGACGGCTGATCAAGTGGCGTTCGACGAGCAGGTCGCGGTTGAGGGTCGAGGCCCGGTCGACGCTGATGTAGAAGATTTCATCGCCCAGATCGAGGGACATCAGCACGGTCTTGAGCTTGCTGAGGATCTTTCCCTTTTCGTCATCGGAGCAGTTGCCAAGGAATTTATGTCCGGCCAGATTCCTGGCCAGGCGAATCCGGGAAGATACGACGATGTCGGCCAGCGGGCCGTCGCCACTGAACCAGTCGTTGATGTCGTTGCTGATCTCGGTCAATTTCATCAATTGTGCCTGTTGCTCCCCGCGTCTATTCCAGATGCTTGATCTCGTCCCGCAGCTTGGCGGCGAGCTCGTAGTCCTCGCTGTGGACGGCCGCCTCCAACTGCCGGCGCAGACCGGACAGTTGGACAAGGTTCTTCGTTGCCTGCGGGGTTTTGGAGGGGACTTTTCCGCAGTGTGTCGTATGGCCGTTGTGGGCCCGCTCGATCAGGGGCATCAGGGCCGCCTCGAACACCTCGTAGTCGTGGGGGCAGCCGAGCATCCCCTCTTTGCGCAGGCGGGCCAGCGTAAAGCCGCAGTTTGGGCACACCGACTCCTGATCCGACGGTCCGAAAATCTCCTCGTCCGCCGGCTGCACGGCCAGCAGGTTGCTCAGCAGATCGTTGATCGACATCTGGCCCTGCGAGGCGATCCCCTGGTCGGCCGCACAGTGCTCACAGATGTGCATCTCCGTACGGACGCCATCGGTGATCTCGGTCAGGTGAATCGTCGCCGTGCGTTTATTACAAATCTGGCACTGCATAATGCCTGTCGAACCCATCTTTCTTCTATGACTGCCCGGCTGGCCCGCGGTTGCCTCACGACGAAGAGACACGCTCAGGTCCGACCGATTCTCCACCATTATACCACGTCTACAAGATTCATCGGCAAATTTCGCATCCGCCATCAGCCCGATAAAACTCTCATGCCGATCCGCAGGCGTACATTGAGGTTACGTTACCTCCCGCCGATTGTTCCGCACAAAGCGGTCCGCGCCACCCTCACATCCGCGGGCCACAGGACCCGTCTTCACGCCTTGCGGCTACCCTGCCGGTTGAAACGGCCCTCCAGACGCTTTTGGACGCTCGGCGGAATCAGGTTCGACAGATCCCCGCCCAGCGAGGCGATTTCGCGAATGAGCGTCGAGCTGGTGAACCCGTACTGCTCGCTGGTCATGATGAAGACCGTTTCAATCCCCGCGACGGCCCGGTTCGTCATGGCGAGCTGGAATTCGTACTGTACATCGGTAAGGCTGCGCAAGCCGCGGAGGATGACATCCGCCTTTCGGCGCGCCGCGTACTCCACGGTCAGCCCTTCAAAGCTCTCGACGGAGACGTCCGGCAGATCGGTGATCAGCTCGGCGATCATCTCGACCCGCTCCTCGGGCGTAAAAAGCTGGTTTTTGACGGGGCTTCGGCCGACGGCGATGATCAGTTCGTCAAACAGCTTCACCGACCGCCGGACCACGTCCAGATGCCCGTTCGTGATCGGGTCAAACGAGCCCGGAAAAATAGCTCTGACGAACTTGTTGCACATGCCAATCCTTCCTTAGTCAAGATCCACGCCGGCATTATACCCCGGCCGACGGCCGCCATCAAGCCCTCGTGACCGCCACCGGAGGCAATCCTGCCCAACCAAAGACCTATAATCCGCCAACCCGGCCTTTGGCCGCAGCCAATTGCGCTTATCGCTTTGCGGGCCACCAGCAGGATGTGTGGGATTCGCCCTCGCCGGCATCTCCCCGCCGACACCCTCAACGCGATAAACGCGGCCTCCGCTTATGCCATAA
>Ga0315277_10009740_pt1 | contig 12249 bp, 11 predicted proteins | sample YL17G05_15_MG_FD_203695 | JGI IMG/M metagenome (GOLD analysis project Ga0315277, IMG submission 203695) | Sediment microbial communities from Yellowstone Lake, YNP, Wyoming, USA - YL17G05_15 | ecosystem: Environmental > Aquatic > Freshwater > Lake > Sediment | place: USA: Wyoming | collected... | reverse complement strand
TGCCACAACTACTCCGGGCATTGGACCACCTTGTCCAAAGAAAGGAGCTTGACGAGCAACGCAAGATCGCGTGATAATCATCCGAGGAATCGCCTTCCTCTTTTCAACTGTCAAAGGGACATCCTCCACCAACACCCGACGTTGGATCACAGTGTGCCCCTGCTTCGCAGAAGCAGTGCGGAATGAACCCCTTATCACTGCTTGCCTTACGTCAAGCAGTGGCACACTGGGGTGAGAAATGCGGCCTAGGCCCGAAGCCCCAAGAAACGCTGCAACAGTGTCGTTCCCACGTCCGTCAAGAAGCTTTCCGGGTGGAACTGCATCCCGAACAGCGGAAACCGCCGGTGGCGGATGCCCATGATCTCCCGTTGGCCATCCGGGGCCTCGGACCAGGCACAGACCTCGAACTCGTCGCTGAGCGTGTCGGGCTGGATCACAAGGCTGTGGTAGCGGGTGGCGACAAACGGGTTTTCCAGGCCCTCGTACAGGTCCCGGTTGTCGTGCCGGATCAGGTCCGTCTTGCCGTGCATCAGCCGCCCGGCACGCACGATCCGCGCACCAAAGGCCTGGCCGATCGACTGGTGTCCCAGGCAGACGCCCAACAGCGGGATCCGCCCGGCAAAATGCCTCGCGCAGGCCACCGAGATGCCCGCCTGGTCCGGGGTGCACGGGCCGGGCGAGATGATCAGGTGGGAGGGCTGGCGGGCTGCGAGCTGGTCGACCGTGATCTTGTCGTTGCGGTAGACCTCCAGCTCAAGCGACGGATCGATCTCGCCCAACCGCTGGACCAGGTTGTAGGTGAACGAGTCGTAGTTGTCGACCAACGCGATCATGGCGGGCACCGGCTGACGGGCCGAACGACTACTGCCCAGTTTACCGCCCTCGGAAGGGGACAGCCAGAGGGGGAGGAGGTGCTAATGGCGAAGCTCGAATGACGATGCTCGAATACCGAATGACGAAACCACGCAAACTTCGTCATTCGTGCTTCGTCATTCGAGCTTCGTCATTCCGGGTTTGAGCGGTTGGAAGCGCTCGTCGGGCAGGACAATCGAGGTGATTCTCAGCCCGAATTTGTCGCCCACCTTGACGGCCTCGCCGGCGGCGATCCGGTGGCCGCCGACACTCAGATCTAGCATCTCTTCGCACGACTTGTTGAACTGGATCATCGAGCCGGCCCCCAACTCCACGATCCGGCTGAACGCCTGCCGCTTCTCGGCCAGCGTGACCACCACCGGGACCTTGATCCGCAGCAGGCTGCGGGTGTAGCCGGGGAGCTGCTTCAGCCGGGGCCTGCGGCGGCCGGGGTTGGGCCTGGGCCGGACAACGGCCTCGGGCCTGCCGGCCGCGGCCTCCGCGGATGTCTCTCCGGCGGCCACCCCAACCGCAGTTTCAGGCGTTGCGTCGGCCATCAGGGTGCTCTCTGAAGCTCGAATTCGGTCCATCGCGCGGAGGCCCCACTCCGGAGGGGGCTATGGTCCGGGCCGCGCGTACCAGCCCGGTCTGCCCATCGCGCTGTCTCGTAATATCGGACTCCCGGCCCGCAGACTTTGCCCAGACCGCACAATTCCCACCCGAACGCTGTCGAAGCATGTGTTGGCCATCGCCCCCCAAATCGGGGTGACGTTCGCCGCTCCTGACCCCCGGAAAAGAGTGTGATATGGCACCAGCAGATACTCGCTCGCCTGTGTCTCCCTTCGGGTGACTTGAAGCGGGACCTGCAATTGTGGTATAAATGTTCGCCCGTGAGGAGGGTGCAACCCTTTGGAGCTGTCGTTTTTCGCCTGAGCTGCCGCTGTGTGTGGAGGGACCGCCCGATGCAAGGCGTACCTGCGAAATCAGACGACGTTGCGGATACGGACAGCGGCGCCGGCAAGCGAAAATCGAAGCGGCGCTGGCTCCAGTTCAGCCTCTCGACCCTGCTCCTGGTCACGGCAGGTTTCGCCCTCTGCCTGGGGCTATGGGTAGACCGCGCCAACCGTCAGCAACGGGCCGTCGACGAAATCCTTGCGGCGGGTCGCCACCACGTCGAATACGAGCACCAGCGCGATTCGTCCGGCAACATACAACTTGACGCAGAACCGACGGCCCCCCGTTGGCTGCGGCGACTGCTGGGCGAGAAGTACTTCGTCAACGTGCGCGCGGTATTTCTCTACAGTCCGACCTCAGCCGAGCTCAACCGGCTGAGAGATTTGCCGAGACTTGAGGACTTGGAGGTCATAGAAGATCCTAGGCGCAGCCGGGTCACTGACGACAGCCTTGCCCAGTTGCGAGGGATGACCCGTCTGAAACGCCTACGGATCAGCGGCCGGGCAGTAAGTGATGCGGGCATGGCCCATCTCAGCACGCTGCGCAACCTCGAAGAGCTGGAGTTGTATAGGACGCACGTTTCTGATGCCGGGATCGTACAGTTGGCCGGCCTGAAGCGGTTGCAGGTGCTCAGGCTCGTTTCTTCACACGTCACCGCGGAGGGTGCGCAAGAGCTCCAGAAAGCTCTCCCGGACCTGGAGATCGATTCCAGGCCCCTGCCCTCCGCCCCCGACGAGAAGAACGCCGTCAGGCGACTGATGCGGATGGGGGCGGATTTCGACGCAAACAAGGACGGCACCGTGAGGTACGTCCTCTTCGAGGGGCCGCAGTTTACTGATGCGAGCCTGGAGGTGCTGGAAGGGCTGCCGCGTCTCGCGGGCTTGAAGCTGTGGCGCACGCAGGTCACCGCTGCCGCCGTCGAGAAGCTCAGACAACGCCTTCCCCGTCTGGAGATCGAGGGTCAGGAGTTTGTGTTCCGCCCGGTGCCCGAGGAGTCAGAGGCCGTGGCCGCGCTGCGGCGACTCGGCGCAGTGCTGAAGCCGGATGAAGAAGGCAGAGTTGAAATAGTGCAGTTGGAGAACCCTGAGGCTGCGGACTGCGACCTCGTACATCTTCGGGCCTTGCCCCATCTCAGAACGCTGCATACGGTGGCTCCGAAGGTCACCGATGCCGGGTTGAAGCACCTGGCGGGATTGCCAAACCTCAGCCACCTCTACATCGAGCAAAGCCACGTTACCGGCAGTGGGCTGACACACCTAGGGAACTCCAAGGCACTCGTCTGGGTCAGCCTTCGGGAGAGCCCGCTTTCCGGCGACAATCTGGCTCACCTGGCGGCCTTTCCCAACCTGACACACTTGGACCTTTGCTCCACCCCTGTGTCAGACGAGGACCTCAGATATCTGCGAGACTGCAAGGCACTGGAGGACCTGCATCTGGGCAACACCCGGGTAAGCGGGGCGGGCCTGGTCTACCTGGCGGAGTTGCCTCTGAAGGCGCTGCGTCTGAATGACACCGCTGTCAAAGACGAGAGTCTTGCACATCTGAAAGACTACAAATCGCTCGAATTGTTGGAGCTGGAGAACACGCAAGTGACCGACGCGGGTCTTATTCACCTGGAAGCGATAAGGAGCCTCAAGACCGTCTTCCTCAGCGGCAGCCGTGTCAGCCGGGAGGAGAGGACGCGAATCGAACAGCGATTCCCGCTCAGGCGGCTTCCCCGTGGGGGCCGAGGCTCGACGGGGCGTTGAATGCCGAGCGTGGGCCCGGAAGGCGTTGCCTTCCGGCTATTGCCTGAGCCTTCAAGAGCGTAGTCTGCAAGCGCGGCGTCTACGACGAGCCGTTGAGGCAGTCGATCAATTGCCGCAGCCGGCCGTAGTTGCGGCGGTTGAAGGGGAAGATCAGCCGCGGCAGTTCGGCCAGGTCGGGCTCGTCCCTTTCTTCCGGCAGCGGGCCGCCGACCTTGAATCGGCCCCCGGCCAGCAGGTCGGCAAACTGGGCGTTGATCTGCGAGAGCTGCTCTTGGCTCGGCGCCTGGGTCAGCCGCAGCACCAGGTTGCTGCGGACGTAGCGCATGCTGTGGTAGGTGCTGAAGAACCGGAGGATCTCGGCGAGCGCCTCGTCCACGCGGTCGGTGATCCGGAACAGCGTCAGGTCCTCCGCGCAGATCATCCCCCGGGCCAGCAGCGTCTGCTCGATGAATTGCCGGAAGCTGGTCCAGTAGTTGCCGCCGGGCTCGTCGAGAAAGACCACCGGGATCATGTCGCGCTTGCCGGTCTGCAGCAGGGTGAGCACCTCCATGCCTTCGTCCAGGGTGCCGAATCCGCCCGGCAACAGGCAGATGGCGTGGCTCTCCTTGACGAACATCAGTTTGCGGGTGAAGAAGTACTTCATGTGCACCAGCTTATGGTCGCCGGCGATCACGGGGTTGGTCATCTGCTCCAGGGGCAGGAGGATGTTCAGGCCCATGGAGTGTTCGCGGCCTGCCCCCACGTGGCCGGCCTCCATGATCCCGCTGGCGGCGCCGGTGACGACCAGCCACTCGTGCTGGGCCATCGCCCGGCCAAACTCGACCGCCTGCCGGTAGGTGGGGTCGTCGGCGGTGACGCGGGCGGAGCCGAAGACGGTGACCTTGCGGCAGTTTCGATAGGGCGTGAAGACCTTGAAGGCGTAGCGGAGTTCCCGCAGCGTCCGGCTGAGGATCTTCAGGTCGCCGCGGCTGGTCTGATCGCTGGCCAGCATGTCGGCCGACTGCTTGATCTTCTCGATCAGCCCGGCGATCCGCTGCGGAGTGACCGGGGGGCCGGCTGGATCGGGATGATCGGCACCCGGAGCACGCCCCTGATCCTCACTATCGTTGCCGGATTGGTCCCCAGGCAACGGCGACCTGGGGGGAATCGCACGACTCATCGATGACCTTTCTGGAACAAAGCCCCCGTATTGTTGATTATACTACCTCAGAGAACCCGGGTGGGCGCAAAGGTCGTGGGGATCCTGTCGCGAAGCCGGCACCACTGCCGCCGCAGGCCCCGTCCTGAGGGGATCTCACGACTGGTGAAATGGGCAGGCGTTGAGCCGCGGGCGGCAGCACGGACCCTCCGCCGCGTAGCCGCGGCGCCTAAACGCTCGCGGCTGGCAAATCATGGCGATTCCGCTTCCGGCGAACCGACCGCGTGGAGCCCTTGCTGTAGAATTCCGCGCGAGGCCTCATCCAGCCAGGGCTGTCGCAGGGCCCAGTTCAGGCTGAACTCCAGCGATCGGTCATCCATCTTGGTGATCCGGCTTCCGCAGCGGGTCATTGCCACCGCAATGCTCAAGAAGTACAAGACCGTGGCGATCTCATCCGGCAGGGGGCCCTGAGGATTGTTGCGGCAGTCCTTGGCGAACTGCTTGGTCAGCTCCAGGAGCTTCAGCGGCGGCGAAGGGTGGCTGAGCAAATCCCGAAAACTCTTCAGCGGCCGGGTACCCTCTGGGTGGGCGGCCGAGTTGAGTTCCCGCAGCCGCCGGGCCAACCCACGGTCCAGACGGCCAAGGTCGCATTCCAGGGGGGCCGAGAGCTGATGCTCCAGGATCGCCCCAAGCTCCTCAGGCGACCAGAGCTTCTCGTCGCCGGCGTCGAGGCTCAGCATCTGCGTGAGCGATTGCGGATCGCTGTTATGTACGTCGTCGTCTTTCATGGTTGTGCGGAAGCCGGAGCTTGGGAACCAGACTCTGAAGAACTAGTCGGCAAGCTTGTGCCACGGGTTTCATGCGTGGCAGCGCGCGAGGATCTCCTTCAGTTCGTTGATTTCGGCCTCGATTTCTTGCTCGTCCTCGGTGTACTGTCTGACTGCCGACCGCAACGCCCGGACGTACATCCGCTTGCCGGTGGTCAGGACGTTGGCGGCCTGGGTGGGCGATTGGAAGCCGAACCGCTCGACGAGTTGTTTGTAGTCGACCGGCGGGGCCGCCTCCAGGATCGGCGCGACGACGCGGCACTGGAAGACGCCCCAAACGTCCTGCCGACCCAGGGTCTCGCACTCCGCCTGCATCTGGCGGAGGGCCTCGGCGATGACGCCCCGGGCCCAGGCCACGTCGAAGGCCTCCGAGGGCTGCTGCCCGGCCGGCAGATCCTGGAAGCGCTCGTCGAAGGCCAGTATCGACCCGCTGCTGGGGGCCCGCTTCTGGGCGTGCTCGTCTCGGATCTGATTCTTCACGAAGCGGTCCAGGGCGGTCAGCAATAGGGTGCGGAACTTGCCCAACTGCTGGTCGGCCCGGGCGATCAGGTCCTTTTCCAGAATCTTGTTGGTGACGAATTCCTGGACCAGGTCGTCAGCCTTTTCGGGGGGTAGCCGTTTGCGATAGACCAGGTGAGCCCGCAGGGCAGGCAGGTAGCGGACCAACAATTGCCCCAGGGCTTCCCGCTTCGCCTCGGCGTCGGGTTGTCCGGCCCGGGCCACCAATGACCAGCGGGTGGATGGGAACTCCTGTGGTCCTCCGAAAGGTGCCGCTGCCATGATCGAACTCCACCAGCCGGCTTCCTGGGCCTTTCCAGCCGGCTAGGCGCAGTTTACCAGCGCCGCGTGATTTCCCAAATAGGTCGGGCCCGCGGTGTCTGCCAAGTTCTCCTGGCGGATGAATGGGTGGCTGGTGGTCAGCCGGAGGCTGCCCCCAGCAGGCTTATCTGGGGGCTCGCTACGCTCGACCCCAGCCACCCCGAGCACCGAGTTGCCAGGAAAACTTGCCACACACGGCCCGCGCTTCTGCCGGAAGGTATTCCGGGGGCTCCCCCCCTATCCCCATCTAGGTGGGGGTCCGCTTGCCGCCGGGAGGCGTCCGCCCTAGACTCACCGCCATGATCCGCATCAGCCGGCAGCAGGACGTGACCGTCGTGGAACTGGGCCCCAGCTACCAGTCGCTGGACGCGGGCGTCCTGGAGCATGTCACTGCGGTGCTGTTGACCGAGGCGACCAGGGCGGAGCCGCCGCGGATGGTGCTGGACCTGTCGGCGACCAGCTACGTCGGGTCGGCGTTTATCGAGTTGCTGGTGCGGGCCTGGAAACGGCTCACGGAACGGGGCGGGACGATGGTCTTATGCGGGCTGCGGCCCTCCTGCGCCGAAGTGCTGCGAGTGACCCGGCTGGACCACCTCTGGAAGGCCTTTCCGACGCGCGATCAGGCGGTGGCCGCCCTAGGGGAGGCGCCCGGGCAACCGACGTCGTCGTAGAGTTTGGGCCCGCCGTGACCGCTTCTTCAGCTCGGCTCAGGCGGACGGGCGTCGGTAGTGTCGGTAGGCCAAGAGGACATCGTAGAGGTCTGTCGAGATGGTCACCTCGTCCTCCTGAAAATCCTGGAGCCAGGTCCGCTGCGACTGGATGGCGTCGGCCAACAGGGGCATGACTTCCATCAGGGGCACCGTGACCGTATCGTGGTGGTTCTGGCTCTCGGCGATGCCGACGGTGGCCGAATCTTCCTCGGGGCCGTAATACAGGCGGAGATGGCTTGCATTCATGACACGGACTCCTTCCTCGAAGGAAAGCTCTCTTGTCGGTCGTCAGCTCCGCTTGGTCCCCCCGGCTGAAGCCGGTTTTGCGCGTGCCGCGCGCGGTTCCACGTGCCCGCCCTGTTTTTCCTGCCTCTGTATCGGCAGGAACTGTCTTGCGGGTTTGACCTGTTTGGAGGAAAATGCGGTTTTTGCCCAGGGATGATCCTGGCGCGGTGATGCCTGAGGGATCGATCTTTTGCAGATTGCCGGTTTATTGGGTAGTTTGGAGAAAAGACGTTCGACTGGTGACTCTTGACAGCCGGGCGGCAATGCGCTACATTCCCATTCGATCAACTGCCCACCGACGCACGACCTGCGTCTGTTCCTGCCTGACGCCCGCCAACCCCCTATGGCCAGCACGGTAACCATCGATTTGCGGCACGTGGCTCGCGGCCTGGGCATTCCCTTGCGCCAAGTTCAGGCGGTGGTCGAGTTGCTGGATGAGGGAAACACCATTCCTTTCATCACTCGCTATCGCAAGGACCAGACCGGCGGGTTGGACGAAGACCAGATCCGGCAGGTCCAAGCACGGTTGGAGAAGATGCGTCTGCTGGCCGATCGCAAGCAGACGATCCTTCGCTCGATCGAGGCCCAGGGGAAGCTGACGGAGAAGCTGGCCAAGCAGATCCACTCGGCCAGCACAACCAAGCGGCTGGAGGACCTCTACCTCCCCTACAAGCCGAAGAAGCAGACGCTGGCCACGCTGGCCCGCTCCCGCGGGCTGGAGTCTCTTGCCCGTGAAATCCTCGAGGCTGACCCGGCCTGTGCCGACCTGGACGCCCGGGCTGCCGACTTCGTCAACCCCGACCGCCAGATCCCCACGGTCGCCGACGCCCTGCTGGGTGCCGGCCACATCCTCGCCGAGCAGTTCAGCGAGCAGGCCGAGTTGCGCCAGCGACTCCGTGAGATCCTGCAACGGACCGGGAAGCTCTTCAGCACCCGGGTCGGCGGCGAGCAGAAGGATCAGGCCGTGCGGGCTGTGGGACCTGACGGGGCGACCGATCAGGGCCTGTCCCAAAACCCCTCACCCCCGGCCCCTCTCCCCGCAAGCGGGGCGAGGGGAGAAGGTTGTGCAGAAGGTTCTTGTCTAAGCAGCGAGCCGGTCGATTCGGCGACGCCACCCGAGAATCACGAGGAGCCACCGGTCGAGGCCTCGGATACGCCGGGTTGCCCCGTGGAACCTGCGGCCGCGACCAGCCCGCCGCAGCCGGCCGCGGTTGGTGCGAACGAGCAGGCCGAGCAGCAATCAGAGCCGGGCGGGCTGCCACAGGGTGAGGGACTAGCCGAATCGCCGCCGGAGCAGACAGGTGCAGCACAGATCGAGCAGCCTGCCGCGGCAGAGGACGAACTGCCCGGCGTACCCAAAGCGGTGCAGCCCGCGGCAACTGAAGCTCAGCAACTGACCCTCGTAGAGGCGGAGCCGCCGGTATCAGCGCCGGCCGAGCCACCGGCGCCTGCGGCGGCCGAGGCCCGACCGAAAGGGCGCCGGCAGGAGGCGAAGGCGGCGAGGTTGAACAAGAGAGAACTGAAGAAGCAGAAGGCGGAAGAGAAGAGGATCAAGGCATTCAGCGACTATTACGACTACCGCGAGGAGGTCAAGAAGATTCCGCCGCACCGCGTGCTGGCGATCAACCGGGGCGAGCGGGCGAAGGTGCTGAGGGTGAAGATCGAGTCGGATCTGGAGGCCATGCACCGGGCGCTGGACGAGCTGCTGGTGCCCCCGGAGCATCCCCACGCCGCATACCTGCGAGGCTGTGCCCGCGACGCGCTGGGACGCTTGATTCTTCCCAGCCTGGAGCGGGAGATCCGCCGGGAGTTGACCGACCGGGCGGAGGTCCACGCCGTGGGCGTGTTCGCCCGAAACCTCCGCAATCTGCTCTTGCAGCCGCCGGTCCGCGACCGCCGCCTGCTGGCGGTCGATCCGGGTTTTAAGAGCGGCTGCAAGCTGGCGGCTCTGGACCAGTTTGGGAACATGCTGGAGCAGGGAGTGATCTACCTGGTCGGCCCGCCGGAACGCCGCACGGAGGCCCGGCAGAAAGTGCTCGACCTCCTCCACCGCCACGAGCTTTCGGTGGTGGTCATCGGCAACGGCACGGCCTGCCGCCAGTGCGAGGAGTTCTTTGCCGAGCTGATCTCGGGTGAGCTGAAGGAGCGGGGCGTGGCCTACGTGATCGTCAACGAGGCCGGCGCCAGCGTCTACTCGATCAGCCGTATCGGCCGCGAGGAGTTCCCCGAATACGACGCCACCTTGCGGGGCACGATTTCCATCGGCCGACGGCTGCAGGATCCCTTGAGCGAGCTGGTCAAGATCGACGCCGCCAGCATTGGCGTGGGGTTGTACCAGCACGACGTCAAGGCCAAGCATCTGCGCAGCTCGCTGGACGAGGTGGTCGAGTCGTGCGTCAATTACGTCGGCGTCGACGTCAACACGGCCAGCCCGGCCTTGTTGCGCTACGTCTCCGGCCTGAACCAGTTGACCGCCCGGCGGGTCTACGAACACCGCCGCGAGCACGGCCCGTTCCGCAGCCGCGAGCAGCTTCGGGCGGTGCCCGGCTTCGGCGAGGCGACCTTTGTGCAGGCGGCCGGGTTCTTGAAGATCGCCGGCGGCGACCAGCCGCTGGATGCGACCTGGATCCATCCGGAAAGCTACGAGGCGGCAAGCCGGGTGCTGACCAGTCTGGGGTGCACCGTGGCCGATCTGACCGCCAAGAGCGAAGGCGCGGCGCTGACCGGACGGATCGCCGGCGTGGACCTGGAAACGATGGCCAAGCAACTGGGCGTCGGCACGCTGACGCTGAAGGACATCTTGGCGCAGTTCGCCCGGCCGGGTCGCGACCCTCGTGAAGACCTGCCTCTGCCCGTGTTCAAGCAAGGTGTGCTGAAGCTGGAAGACCTCAGCCCGGGGATGGAGCTGACCGGGACGGTGCTCAACGTGGTCGACTTCGGGGCCTTCGTGGACATCGGGATGCACGATAGCGGCCTGGTCCACATCAGCCAACTGGCCGATAGGTTCATCCGCGACCCGCACACGGTGGTGGCGGTGGGCGACGTGGTGAAGGTCTGGGTGATCGAGGTAGACAAGGAGCGGCGTCGGGTGTCGCTCAGCATGGTCCCCCCCGGGACTGAGCGGCCACGCGGTCCGCGCCGCGACGCCAAGAGTGAGCCCAGCCCGGGCCGTCGCGAGGACAGCGGCCAGCGGGCGCCGCGGCGGCCGAAGCCCCGCGATCAGCGCGGTCCCGAGCCCAGAGGCCGGCCCAGGTCCAAGGGTGCCCCCAGGGAGAAAGGCCCGCCCAAGCCCTCCTACCGCCCCAAGCCGCCGCCCAAACCCGTGATACCCATCACCGACGAGATGAAGACCGGCAAGGAACCGATGCGGACCTTCGGCGACCTGGCGCAGTTCTTCCAGGAGCAACGGCAGCAGCCCGACGGCAGCAAACGGAAACCGTCAAAAGAGGCAAAACCTGAAGCGCCGGCGGCCAAGGGCGAAACACAGGCCGCAGGGCCCCCGCCGCCACCGGCGGGCGCGGGCGCCGCTCCGCAGGAGTGGTCGGCGGAAGCCGCCGCGCCGGAAGCAGCGACCAATTACGAGACAATACCAGACGCCCAGCCCGAGGCAACCACGCCGAGCCAGCCACCCTCGGCCGACGACCTGGCAGCAGGCACGCCAGACGCAGCACAGAACATCCGGGAACAAGGCGAGCCCGGCGTGTAGGGGGCCGCCGCAACTGCAGGGCCAAGCTCGTCCAAGTGGTTCATCCGTCGGCAGACTCGATCAAATGGAATTCCAGCAACGACTCAACAAGGCGATCGAACGCGGGCAGCGGGCGGGTAGCGCCCAGGCGCGGGCCGAGGCGGAAAAGGCCGTCACGGAAAAGGAGCTCGCGCGGCTCCACTCCCAATACCGGCTGGAGCTTTCCGAGCGGATCGAGGCCTGCCTGAGGCAACTGGCCGAGCGGTTTCCCGGCTTCCGTTTCGAGACCATCGTCAACGAGCGCGGCTGGGGGGCGGCACTCAGCCGCGACGACATCGAGCTGCCGGCCGGCCGTGGGCGGATCAACTCCTTCAGCCGCCTGGAGATGCTCATCCGACCCGCCTCTTCCTACAACGTGCTGGACCTGACGGCCAAGGCCACCATTCGCAACCGGGAGTACTTCAAACGGTCTCACTTCCAGCGCCTCACCGAGGTCGATCTGACCTCGTTTACGGAAATGATCGACCGCTGGGTGCTGGAATACGCCGAACTCTACGCGGCGAAGAGTTGAGACCGACGCCGTGGCCAAACGATCCCCCTACCAACAACGCGTGATCCGCGACTATTACCGCAACCAGGACGCCATCTTGCTCCAGCGGCTGAGCGACCTGGTGACCGAGCTGTATCTGGCCGAGGGGACATCGCGGGCCCGGCTCTGGAAGCGGGCGGCCGCGACCCTCGAGAAGCTCCAGGTCCCCGCCGACCAGGTCCGGCACCTCGTCCAGAGCGACAACCCCATGCTGCTGGCCAACACGTTGGAGCAGTTGCTGGAGAAGAAATGACCTGAGGGCTTTGCGTATCGGTTTACGCTGCAAGAGGTTACGGCTTGGGCGTCGCAAGGTGCGATGTCAACGCCCGGTCCAGGCAGTCGCCCGACGCGAATCGGCGGCTCTGGGCTCGCGGGTGCTGTACCCGGAACCGCAGCGGATGTATGATCGAGTTGACGCAACGACATGAGCGAGACCGGGGAGGGCACCATGACCATTTCCATTCGTCGTCATCTCGATTCGCAGACCCTTGTATTGCCTGAACTCGAGCCAATGATCGGCCGGGACGTGCGGATCATCGTCATCGAGGAACCGGCGGCCGACGCCGAAAACACGCAGTTGGCGGCACTGCACCGACTTGCCGGTAGGATCGACCTCGATTTCCAGGCCGTTGAGGACCTCCG
>Ga0315277_10009739_pt1 | contig 12249 bp, 10 predicted proteins | sample YL17G05_15_MG_FD_203695 | JGI IMG/M metagenome (GOLD analysis project Ga0315277, IMG submission 203695) | Sediment microbial communities from Yellowstone Lake, YNP, Wyoming, USA - YL17G05_15 | ecosystem: Environmental > Aquatic > Freshwater > Lake > Sediment | place: USA: Wyoming | collected... | reverse complement strand
CTCGGCCACTACGGGCGGTTCATCTGGGCCAGTGACTTCTGCACGGTTACCGCGGCAACACTGCGGACCTACTACGTCGTCTTCTTCCTGGAGATCGGCTCCCGGCGTATCATCCACTGGAACGCATCCACCTCCCCGGACGAGGCCTGGGTGGCCCAGCAGTTCCGGAATCTGTCCGTGGTCAACGACGACCTGCCGCGCTATCTGATCCACGACCGGGACAGCAAGTACACCCAACACGCCGACTCCCTGCCGGAGGATGTGGGCACCGAGGTGATCCGGCTGCCGGTGCGCTCCCCTGACCTCAACGCCTATGCGGAACGCTGGATTCGCAGCCTGCGGCAAGAGTGCCTGGATCGCATCATCATCCTCAACGAGGCGCATCTGCGTTGGGTCCTGAGAGAGTACGTCCGCTACTACAACCAGCGCCGGCCCCATCAATCACTGCAGCACCTGCCGCCCGAGGCCCCGACGCCTATCCGTGTGAGGGCAAGATCGTTGCCCGCCCGGTGCTCGGCAGCCTCAGCAACGACTACGGCCGCCTCGCCGCGTGACGGAGTCCTGGGTCCGCTCCAGCATCCGGTGCCACAGCTGCGCGCCTGGCGTCACCTTGTGGCGCTCATCAGGGCAGACCTCGCCGACGCCCGAGCCATCCGAAAGCTGACCAGCCAACCACGCGAGCGCGCAGGTCCCGCTCTGCACCTGCCGAAGAGGCCCTGAGATCAGTTTCGGGACACTACGATCTCCTATGGAGGCAGGTCACATGCGTATCACCGACATCCGCGTCAGGTGCCTGAGAACCAGACTCCCCGCGCCGATGCGCCCGCGGGGCGACGAGGGGTTCACGGTCTACTACCACACGGGGAGCGAGTTGCAGGAACTGGCCGTCGTCGAACTCCGCGAGGAGAGCGGGCCCACGGGCATCACCCTGATGTCGGGGGAACGGGAGACAGTGACCCGGATGCTGGAGGAGATCGCCCGACCAGTGTTCACGCTAGCGGGAGAGGGGTCGCTTTCCTACCTCCGAGCTTCCCTGATGCGAGCCGCGCGAAAAACCGACTTCAGCTCCGGGTGGCAGACGCGGTTCGTGTCAGCGCTGGAAGGGGGCCTCTGGGACCTCCAAGGCAAGCTTCTCGGGTGCCCCATCTACAAGCTCCTGGGAGGCTCGCGTCAGACTCCAGCTCCCGACGGAACGGGCCACGCGGGCGAAGGCGTTTCTGTCTACGCTGGTGGCGGAGGCGCGCTCTACTTCGATACTCGAGCGACCTTGCTCAGCGAGGCGCAGGAACTCGTAGAGCGGGGCTACCGGGCCGTGAAACTCAAGATTGGCCACGGACCCGAGGAGGACATCGCGCTTGCGCGCGCGATTCGAGACGTGATTGGTCCGGACATCCGCCTGCTTGTGGACGCGAACCGTGCCTACGACTTGGGCTCGGCGCTTCGCATCCTGCCGGAGTTGGCGGCACTGGGCGTGTACTGGTTCGAGGAACCGCTACCCGTGCGAGAAGCCGACGGGTATCGCCAACTGCGCCAGGCCGCGGCCCCGGTGCTGATCGCGGGAGGAGAACACTGTACGAGCATCGCTGAGGCCAGCCGGGTGCTCGCGGAGGCGACGGTGGACGTTCTCCAGGCCGATATGGCCGTCAATGGTCTAGTGCGGTGGCTGACCATGGCGGAGATGGCACGGGAGGCGGGAGTGCGAGCCGCGCCCCACATGACCAACAGCGCGCTCGGGATCACACTCAGCCTTCACCTCCAGTACGCCATCGCCAACGGGGCCCCTCAGGAATTCGAGACGTGGCCGAACCCCTTCACCCAAGCGATCTTCAATGAGCCCTGGCAGATCCGGGAAGGACGCTGCCTGCTCCCGGAGGCCCCTGGGCTCGGCTACACCATCAACGAGGCCACCGTGGCGCGATGCCTCGCTCCTGGACAGGAGTAGCGAGCATGATGACGAGGACAACCGACGTAGATCTCCCCGAGCTCAGCGTCGATCCAAAGCCGCGATTCGACCTCTCGCCCTACCTGTTCATGCAGTTCATGGAGCCACTGGGAACTACTGACGGTTCGGTGGAGGCGGCCTGGGACCACCAACAGGCGTGCTGGCGGGAGGACGTGACTGCCGTTACGAGAGAGCTGGCACCACCGCTCATCCGCTGGGGCGGCAACCTGAGCTCGTACTACCGATGGCGGGAGGGCATCGGACCTCGCCACCGGCGCCGGCCCATGCACAACCTGACGTGGGGCGGGATCGAGAGCAACCAGGTAGGGACTCATGAGTTCGTGGGATTCTGCCGCGCGGTCGGCGCCGACCCGCTCCTCAGCGTGAACTTCGAATCCGACGGGCGCCGCGGCTGGTCTCATCCTCCCATAGGCGGCGTGCGCTCAGCGGGGCCCCAAGAGGCAGCGGCCTGGGTAGACTACTGCAACCGGCCGGGCAATGCGGAGCGGCGCGCGAACGGCGCCGCCGAGCCGTTTGGCGTGCACCTCTGGCAGATCGGGAATGAGACCTCCTACGACGCGGGTGGCTTCGACTGCGAGACCGCCGCGCGCCGGACCCTGGCCTTCGCCCGGGCGATGCACCGGGCCGACCCGAGCATCGAGTTGATCGGCTGGGGCGACAGCGGGTGGGCGCCCCGGATGATCGAGGCCGCTGGAGAGCACCTGAGGTACGTAGCGATCCATCATTTCTTCGGCTCCGGGCTGGATGCCTCACCGCTCCGCGGCTCGGACTGGCGGAGGGACCCGAAGTTGGCGTGGCGACACCTGATGCACGCGCACCATTCCCTCGATGGGAAGCTCAGAACCGCGCGAGCTCAGGTGGAAACTTCCGGCGTGTGTCTCGCCATGACCGAGGGGCACTTCGGGCTGCCAGGCCGGAATCGCTGTGACGTGCTCTCCACCTGGGCCGCCGGAGTCGCCGATGCGCGCCTCCTCAACGTCCAGCAGCGACACGGCGACCTGCTCAAGATCGCCAACCTCTCGGACTTCTGCGGCACGCGCTGGATGGTGAACTCGGTGATGATACCGACCCCGCACGGTGCCGGGCGCGCCTATCTGATGCCGGTTGCCCGGGTGACGGCGCTGTACCGGCATCACATTGGCACTAAGGCTCTGCGCGTCACCGAGACGCTGGACGGACTCGATGTCGTGGCGAGTCGGCGGGGACGGCGCATCTTCCTTCACGTGGTGAACACGAACATGACTCGGCCGGTGCGGGCCAGCCTGCGCGTCGCCGGCCACGACCTCGTCTCGGGCCGGGTCTTCGAGATCGTCGATGAGCCCTTCCGCGAGATCGATGAGACGACACCGGAGCTGTTCTCGCCGGCCGAGCGCCCTATGCCCATAGGCGGCCGGTGGGAGTTTCCCGCCGCTTCCGTGAGCGCGGTGGAACTGCAGGTGAGGCCCGCTGCCGCGCGAGCCGAGCGGAAGTGAGCGCGCCCATGCAGCGACTCTCGCGGGAGCACACCGTCCCGGGCCCCCGGCGCTACCAAGTCTACGAGCCGGCCCTCCTCGTGGAGCCCGGGGAGACCATCCTGGTGGAGACGATCAACCACATGAGCCCGGTTGTGTGGAGTGAGGCCGATCTGGCCGCTCACGGCTCACCCGAGTATCGAGAGCGAGAGGAGACCGGCCCCATCTTCGTCCGGGGCGTCCGACCGGGTGATACCCTCGCAGTCCGGATCGAGGCGATCGAGCTGGTTGGCCTGCCGCACGCGCACGGCTCGGGGCCGCTCGCGGACGCCTACCCGCAGCGGCCGCGTGTGTTTGCCATCGAGAACGGGTGCTGTCGCCTCCCCGGAGGCGCGCAAGTGGCGCTCGCGCCCATGGTGGGGGATATCTACACGACTCCGACCGTGCCTGATCCTGTCGGCGTCGCCCACGGCGGCAACATGGACTTCACCGAGGTCCGTCCCGGGAACACCCTCTACCTGCCGAGCTTCCGCGAGGGAGGGCTGCTGGTACTCGGGGATGTGCATGCCTTCCAGGGCGATGGGGAGATCTTCGGCGAGGGCGGTGAGTGCGCGGCGGAGGTGACAGTCATGCTGGACGTCAACCGCACCTACCGGCACCCGCGGCCTCTCGTGGAGACGCCCGAGTGCCTGATCGGGTTGGCCCAGGGCGAGGACCTGTTCGCGAGCATCCAGATGGCGGTGCGCGACATGACGGTGCTCGCCGCCCGCGGGCCATGGGCGGCGGAAGGGGATAAGCCGCGGCAAGCTGCGCTGGTACGCTGGGTAGACTTCCGGGAACAGCTTCGTGAGGTACGCCTCCTCCTGGCGCATCACCGGCAGATAGACGAGCAGCCACCACACCGGCAGCAGCATGGCGAGGGGCAGGCATCCTGACATGAGAGCGATCCCCTCGTCTATCATCAGGTTGGCGGCGTAGAACGGATGGCGTACGAACCGGTAGGGCCCGCCCATGGCTACCACCTAGTTCTGTCGGAGACAACCCTTCGAGTAGACCTGCAGCGCCACTCCCAACAGCAGAAGGGCGGACCCGTACCAGAGAGCGCCACTGCCGGGTCGGGCGAATGCTAAGGCGAGCAGCAGCAGGTAGGTGCGCAGGCCGCCGCGGTTCCAGGGCCGTTTCATGCGCGCACCTCTCCTATGCCGCTTCCTTATTGCGTGCTCCGCTGCCGTCGTCATCGCCGTCGGCGCGGCGGCCGACGAACAACACAGTTGCCAGCACCCCCTCGCCAGTATGGTCGAGCGCCACCGTCCATCGGTTGGCCTTGGCGATGGCGCTGCAGATCGCCAGGCCAAGGCCGTTGCCACCGGTAGCTGAGCTCCTCGACGCGTCCAGGCGAGCGAAGGGATCGAACAGCGACGCGGCATCCCAGTCCGCCACGGGCGGACACTCGTTGAAGACCCTCAGCACGGCGCCCTCGGCGCACCGCTCGAGCGAGAGTCGCACCTCGCCGTCGGGGAGAGCGTACCGAATTGCGTTCTCGATGATGTTTCTGACGAGAATCTCCACATGGGTCGGTGGTGCGAAAATGGTTGCCTCGGGGATTACGCCGACCGACAGCAGCACTGTGCCGACGGATAGCCTAAGCCCGCGCTGGGCGACGATAGGTTGCATCTGTCGGAGGGCGCGCTCGCACACCTCGCCGACATCCACCAGCTCGCTCAGTTGCGCGGGACGCGCGGACTCGATCTCGTTGAGCACGAGGAGGTCCTGTGCGAGCCGGGTAAGCCGGCGGGTCTGACTGAGGGCCTCATTGATGGCAGCCCGATACTCGTCACCGGTACGGGGCCGACCGAGTGCGAGCTCCAGGTGGCCCGACACTGCCTGCAGCGGGCTGCGCAGCTCGTGCGAGGCGGCTGCGTAGAACCGGCCCCTCGCCGCCGCCGTCTCCGCCAGTCGCGCCAGCAGACCGTTCAGGGTGGTCACCAAATCGGTGATCTCGGCGTCCTCGGAGGAGGCGCGCAGGAGCACCTGGAGGCTCTCGGCCGAGGCCTCTGTGGCCTGACGGGAGAGAAGGCAGATGGGAGCAAGGGTGCGCCCGACCAGCACCCAGGAGCCGAGCGCGGCTGCCAATACTGCGAGTAGGCCGAGGCATAGCAGCATAGCGGCCTCCTCCCGCAGCGCCTCCCGGGTGTGCGCCCAATCGAAGCCCAGAACGACCGTGCTCGCACCCGCCGGCACCGTGGCCACCCGCCAGTCATCATGGCGCGGGCCGGGCCAAGGCGGCACCTCGTGCTGCGAGCGCCAGGCTACCTTGCCATCGGGACCGATGACCATCAATCCGAGGTCATTGAAGACGTTCTCGCGTGCCTCCTCACTGAGGATGGCAATGACGTTCTGGGCGGACTTTGCCGCCGGGGCATGCCGCACCGTGTCCTGCCGGAGATCGCCTGCCACCTCGCGTACGGCCATGCTAAGGTACTGGCTCTCCTTCCTCTCATTGGAGCGGTAAAGGTGGGCAATCAACCCGGCGCAGATCAGTCCGACCCAGGCGGCGAAGACCAGCGTCATGCCCGCGGTCAACCTGGCGCGAAGCGAGCTAAGCCGGAGCATTGTCGCCCACTCTGAAGCCGACCCCGCGTACGGTGTGGATCAGGGGCCGCGGGTGCCCCCGATCGATCTTGCGGCGCAGGTAGCTGACGTAGACGTCGAGCACGTTGTCATTGCCGCCGAAATCGTATTGCCAGACATGCTCAAGGATCATCGCACGGGTGAGTACCTGCCCGGAGTGGCGCATCAGGTACTCCAGCAGCGCGTACTCGGTGGAGGAGAGGCCGATCGCCCTGTCGCCGCGGCGCGCCTCACGCGAGAGCGGATCGAGGGTGAGATCGGCGACCTGTAAGAAGCTAGTTTCCGAGCTGCTCCGCCGCAGCAGTGCCCGCACCCGTGCCAGTAGTTCCGCCAGTTCGAACGGCTTCACGAGGTAATCATCGGCGCCCCCGTCCAGCCCCGCGAGCTTGTCCTCCAACGTGTCTCTGGCCGTGATGATGAGGATCGGGGTTCGCAGCTGTGCGGCGCGGAGCCGCCGGCAGACCTCCAGTCCGTCGAGGCCGGGCAGCATGACGTCGAGAAGCAGGAGGTCGAACGGCTCAGAGCTAGCGCGCCTCAGGCCTTCGATCCCATCGCCGACGACCTCCGCGCTGTAGCCTGCCTCCAGCATCGCCTGGTTCAGGAAGCGCGCCACGCTCTCGTCGTCTTCGACGAGGAGCAGCCTCGTCTGTGCAGATCCGGTCGCATCGGTCTGGCCCGTCATTGTCGGTGCTGTGCCTTTCCGCGCCGCTGAGAGGTGGGCGGGTCTATGGCGCGCGCTTGCTCAGCAGGAAGAGGTGGTGGGTCGCCACCTCGGGAATGGCGTAGGACTTCTCGACGGTGAAGAGCTTGCTCATCTTTGCCTCTAGATCGGCGCAGGTTAGCCCGGCGCGACAGTCGAGCTTCCAGGTCCTGCCGAAGGTGGGCTCGGGCCTTCTCGGCAGAAGGCGCAGCAGTGCTCTCTTGAGCACCAGCGGCATGCGGATAGAGGCCCAACGCCACCGACACGCCGTGACGTAGAACCCGAAAGAAAGGCGAAGCTCATCTACCGGCAGGGTCACGATGACATACCCTCGCGTGACTCTATGGAGTTCGGCGAACGTCTGGTCCAGCTCATCGGGCGGGACGTAGTGAAGGACGCGCGCACAGAGAATCACGTCGGCGGACTCGGCCGGCACTACCGAGGAGAGTCGTTGAACCTGTACCAGATAGTCGGGCTCCAGCGCCGGGTTGACGTCGGCTGTCTTGACCTCTTTCCCAAGCTCTCGCAGCACCGGTGCGACGATGCGGGGACCAATCCCTACCTCCAGTACGCTCTTGACGTCAAGCCGCATGATCTCCGCGAGCTGGTACCAGAAGGTCACCATCCGCTGCTTGTTAACGTACCTTAGGAAGTCGTAGTTCCGCACATCGCAGGCTGCCGGCGCCGCGAGCGGCGGGCCGCTGCGTTTGCCGGATCTCAGCGCGGTCATCCTGCCGTCTCTCCTGTCAGGCATTGCGGTAGACGCCCCCGGCAGCGCGCGGCACCCCTTGCGCCCCGACGAGTTCGGTTCGCCAAGCATGGTCAGTGTACGCAACGAGTTTCGGTCTGATGGCCCTTACGGGCCAGTGATAGCCACGAGCTCCGTGTTCTCCGAGCCCCCCTTCACCACAACGCCGTAGATGGACCCGACCCCAGGAGCGTAGTACTTGTGCTCGGTGACCCCTTTGTCGAGCGGACTCCATTCCCTGGTCAGCAGCAGATCGTCAAAGCTGCCAAGCGACATGGTCAGGGCTTTGTTCACGCTCAGCACCTGCGCCATGTCCTGGGCGACGTCGATCGCTATCTCCTGACTGTACCGATCCCCGACGCGCGGATGCGCCTCCATCACGATCCCTGGCAGCGCGCCGTTCACACCGGCCTCCCAGGAGCCCTCCTTACTTCCGCTGGGGAACTCCGTGGCGTCCTCGCCGAAGTACCAGACGTTCCCCAGCTTGTCCTGTGCATACCAGTCGAAGGTCTGCTCCACGAGGGTCGTCCCGTTCTCGAACGCCTGGTCCAAGACCACCACGCACCAGACCCCGTCGACCAACCTGATGTCGAGGGTCACCCCGGTCACATTGCTCGCTGGCACCCCGTCCTTCTGTCCCTCGTAGAAGAAGGTCGTGCCCGGCACCAGTGGGAAGTAGGGGTTGTCAATCGCGTACCCGCCGGAATTCCCTGGGTTGAACTGCGCCGTTACGTTCTTGGTGTACCCGGGCGCGCCGGACAACACCAGCGCGCCGAACATCAGTACCAACAACAACGTCCCGACTCTGCAGGTCATACTAGACCTCCACACTTCCGGCTCGACTGCACCTAACATCCTATCAGCCCGGCTGCGCCGCGTTCCTGTGAATGCTCTCAGGATCGTAGTAGATGGGCCACAAGACGCGACCTCCTGCCGAACGGCGAAGAGCGGGATCGTCTATGTCGAGGAGGCGGTCAGAAGACGGGATTCGCAGGCGTACCGGGCACCTGTGTGTCTGCAAGTGGCCCATGGAGCCGGCCTGACATCACGCCGCCCTCCGGAATGCCGTGAGCTGCGTGTCGCGGAAGAGCTGGCGCTCGATGGGACCGGCACGGAATAGGCACCGCGAGGACTGGGTGTAGCAGCCAATCCGCAACGTATGGTCGTATGTTGGTATCAGGATAGCAAGAGACAGCTTGTCGGCAGATCCCAATCCCGCTCCGACCCCCGACCTCGGACTCAGGCCGATACCGCCAAGATGGCCACCCTCCGGGAACGGCCAGAGATGCCCCAGAAGAGCAGTAGCAGGTTGAGCACGCCTTGCCGGCAAGCAACCAACTGCCATGGTCGCAGGTTCGTATCGAGGTCGCAGAAGACCGCTGTCTTGCTTGGCCTGACCCCGCTTCCAACCTGCGACCTAGCGGGGTCTGCTGGAGGGCTTGACCCTCACCAGCTGCAACCTCGCCCCCTCGCAGAACGCGTCCAGCACTCTCCCGAGGGCGTCAAAGGGCAATCGCCAGATCCACCGTCTGGTGCGCGTCTTCTCTAAGGCTGCGAATCCTGCCCGCGCTACCATCAGGTGACATTGGCTCCTGGGGGCTAGCAGACGCCTCTGCGCCCGAATCGGTGGTCGGGGGTGGGTTTCGCCGTCCTCGGCGCGGTGGCTCGGCGAAGAACTCGTCCTGGCCAACACTGGGCACCACCCAGAAGTGCGCGACGCCCTTTCGGGTGGTCGGGTCGAACTCGAGCGCCCGCAGGAATGCCCGGATCAGCGTGCGCTTCTCCTCCACTGTGCCCTGTGCGACCAGCCGGTCGAAGTCCCGGATCACGCCCATCGCCTGCCCGGCGAAGACCTCTGTCTGCGCCTCGTGGTCCTGGTGCTCCACCAGCAGCCCCTCCCGCCGCTCCACCTCTACCATCTCATCACGCAGCTTCTCGATCCGCCGGTCCACGTCTACCGGTCACTTCGCCGTAGGACCATCCTAGCCTTGCTGTGGCGGTATCCCATGGTGTATCGTGCGCACTCCGCTTCCCTGGACGGTGGACCCACGTGTGCCCGTCAGCCGCCCGTGAAGCCGGCCTAAGAGCCTTTGAGAGTTGTCTGTCCCGCTCCGCTGCCAGTCACGCCGGGCGCCCCCGACTCCGGCTTCCTCCTCGGCTGGGAGCCAGTGGGCGGAGTTGGCCACTCATGAGAGCAGGGATAGCACCAACTCAGAGATGAAGGAAATCGCCGAGAAGCCCGCGGATAGGATTCCTGGGGTGCACAGGGAGGACACCGGCTTGGGGACCTTACGGGCCGTGTCTGTCCAGAGCTGGCTGCCGGACTAGGGCTCGAACCTAGGACCTACTGATCCAGAGTCAGTCGCTCTACCAACTGAGCTATCCGGCATACCATTGCGATACTACCAGGCCCCGGAAGCGGAGTCAACACCGCGCGGGGCGCCGAGAGCGGACAACGCCTAGTCCTTCTTCATTGCTTTCTCGATCTTGGCCCAGGAGTCGCGAAGAGTCGCCGTTCGGTTGAAGCACAGTCGCTCCGGAGTAGAGTCGCGGTCTACGCAGAAGTAGCCCAGACGCTCAAACTGGTAGCTGGCGCCGACCTGAGCCCCGATGACGCTCGGCTCCACGTAGCAGGGGACCACTTCCAGTGAGTTCGGGTTCAGATTGGAGATGTAGTCCTGCCCCTCCTCCACGTCGTCCGGGTTCGGCTTCAGGAAGAGATGGCCGTACAATCGGGCTTCGGTCTGGACTGCGCATGCTACCGACACCCAGTGCAGTGTCGCCTTCACCTTCCGACCATCGGGCGCGTCCCCACCGCGGGTCTCCGGGTCGTAGGTACAGTGGATCTCGGTGATCTCGCCATCTGCGTTCTTGACAATCCCCGTGCATCTGACGAAGTACGCGTTTCGCAGTCGAACCTCCCGGCCCGGGGCCAGGCGGTGGTACCGCGTCGGCGGCTCCTCGCGGAAGTCGTCCCGCTCAATGTACAGCTCTCTCCCAAATGGCACCTTGCGTGTTCCGGCGCCTGGATCCTCCGGGTTGTTGATGACGTCCAGTTCCTCCACCCGACCCTCGGGGTAGTTGGTCAGGACGACCTTCACCGGCCTCAGCACCGCCATCACGCGCGGTGCTCGCCGATTCAGATCGCTACGGACGCAGTCCTCCAACACGGCGACATCTACGATGTTGTCGATCTTCGCGACCCCGGCCCTCCGGCAGAATTCGCGGATCGACTCCGGCGTGTACCCACGCCGGCGCAGACCCGCCAGCGTTGGCAGCCGCGGATCGTCATACCCCTGGACATGACCGCCCTCGACAAGCTCGATGAACCGGCGCTTGCTCATGACCGTGTGTGTCATGTTCAGCCGCGCGAACTCCATCTGGCGCGGATGGTAGATGCCGAGCTGGTCCAGGAACCAGTCGTACAGCGGGCGATGGTTCTCGTATTCCAGCGAACAGAGTGAATGCGTGATTCCCTCGATCGAGTCCTGCAGACCGTGCGCCCAGTCGTACATCGGGTAGATGCACCACTTGGAGCCCTGGCGGTGGTGCTCGGCATGTCGGATCCGGTACATGACGGGATCGCGCAGGATCACGTTGGGCGCGGCCATGTCGATCTTTGCGCGGAGCGTACGCGCGCCGTCCGGGAACTCGCCGGCGCGCATCCGCTGGAACAGGTCCAGGTTCTCGTCCACGCTTCGGCTGCGGTAGGGGCTTCCCACCCCCGGCCTAGTCAGCGTGCCGCGCGTCTCGATGAGCTCCTCAGGCGAGAGGTCACAGACGTAGGCCTTGCCCTGGTTGATGAGCTCCAGGGCCCACTCGTACTGCTGTTCGAAGTAGTCGGAGCCGAAGAACAACCGGTCCTCCCAGTCGACCCCCAGCCAGCGGACATCATCGACTATCGCCTCGACGAACTCCTGCTCCTCCCTGGTGGGGTTGGTGTCATCGAACCTCAGGTTGAAGAGGCCACCGAATTCCTGGGCGATGCCGAAGTTGATCCAGACAGCCTTCGCGTGTCCGATATGAAGGTAGGCGTTGGGCTCCGGAGGGAAGCGCGTGTGGACGCCGGTGAACCGCCCGGAGCGCAGATCCTCGACAACGGCCTGGCGGATGAAGTTCATCGGCGTCGGCGGGCGCCCCAACCTGTCTTCTTCAACCTGCTCTTCTTCAGTATGTGACGAGCCCATGACAGCGCAACTCCATTCCCTTTGTGTCCGGCCTCAGCGTTCGCGGGACACCAGACCGGCAGGCGAACTGAGACACCGGTCAGCCGCCCCTGCCTCCATGTTCCAGTGCCCCAGCATCGGCCTCCGGTGGCGCTCCCACCTGGCGACCGGGGTGCGAATCTGCAAGGCACTTCGCCGGGCCGGTGGGGCGTCCCTCCCTTTCGGCACTGAAGGCTCTTCTCACACTTCGGAGTGAGTGCGTTTGTCACATGGCTATGGGACGCCGTTGAGAGCCGCCATGCGGTGAGCGAGTGAGCTCTGGGCGTCAAGCATCGCTCACTGGCGAGTCCACCTGTAACGGTCAACCGCTGCTGGGACCGCTTGCGGGTGTCGAGGGCCGCTGAGACCACTGTGGTTGGGGCTGGAAGATGCTATGGCATTTGTCAAGCGGCCTGAGGCGCCAAACTGCGTGTCATGAGACGGTTGGTTTCGTAGTCCGGATCAAAGGGCCGGCCCGTCTTGAGGACGGCGAAGATGATACGGAGCAGCTTGCTCATGCAGGCGATGATTGCTGCCTTGGGGCGCTTGCC
>Ga0315277_10009738_pt1 | contig 12250 bp, 12 predicted proteins | sample YL17G05_15_MG_FD_203695 | JGI IMG/M metagenome (GOLD analysis project Ga0315277, IMG submission 203695) | Sediment microbial communities from Yellowstone Lake, YNP, Wyoming, USA - YL17G05_15 | ecosystem: Environmental > Aquatic > Freshwater > Lake > Sediment | place: USA: Wyoming | collected... | reverse complement strand
GATGGAAGCGGAGGCGATCGTGCACGCGGCCCGCGTATAGGGCATCCGTTCGACCAGGCCGCCCATCTTCTTCAATTGCCGGGTGCCGGTCGCCATCTCCACGGAGCCGCTTGTCAGAAACAGCAGGGACTTGAACACGGCGTGGTTCACCAGATGGAACAGCCCTCCGAGGATCGCCAGAGAGGCCCACAAGGGATTGCCGTGTTTTGCCAGGATCAGTGCCCCGAGGCCGATACCCAGGACCACGTATCCCATTTGCGAAATGCTGTGGTAGGCCAGCAGCCGCTTAAAATCCCATTGTCCAACCGCCAGGAAGACACCGACGACCATGCTCAGAACGCCCAGGGCGATCAGGACCCAACTCACCGGGACCGACACGCCGAATACATTGAAGATCAGGCGGGACAATGCATAGATCCCGAGGGCCTTGATCAGCACGCCGGACAACATGGCCGAGATCGGCGCCGGCGCCGAAGGGTGCGCATCCGGAAGCCAGGCATGGAACGGAACCAGAGCCGCCTTGAGACCAAAACCGGCGATGAATAGACTCATGGCAAATGCCAGCCCGGCATTGACCCCCGTCCGCTGGATGGCTCGTGCCACGTAGGCCATGTTCAGGGCCCCCGTGTTGCCATAGACCAGCGCGATGCCCAGCAAGATGAATGAGGACGCGACACTGCCCAAGACCATGTACTTGAAGGATGCCTCCAGCTCCTCATGCTCGCAGCCGAATCCCACGAGAGCATACGACGCAATGGAGGCGATCTCCAGGAACACGAAGAGGTTGAAGATGTCGCCGGAGATGACGACGCCGTTCATGCCCGCAACCATCAGCAGGAACAGGCTCAGGTACTTTGCCTTGGCGGTGTATTGCTCCATGTACCGAACACTGAACAGCATGGCGGCGGCACTGACGGCGTTGACGGCCAGAAGCATCAGCGATGTGAGCCCGTCGAGCACGAGCACGATACCGATCCGGCTGGACCAGTTGCCGACTTCGTAGATGCCGGTCTTCCCGACGCAGGCCACGGCTAACGCCAGCAGGGAGATCGTCACGAGGTTAGCCAACAGCGTGGCCACCGCCTTGCCCTTCCTGCCGAAGACCGGCAGGATAAAGGCCGCGACCAGGGGCGCCACAACAAAAGCAGGCAACGCGCGGCTCATCCTCTCAGCCTCCTGATTTCCGTGATGTCGAATGTCCCGTACTTGTCGTAAATCCTGATGCAGATCGAAATCAGCAGTGCCAGTGAACCCAGGCTGATCACGATGGCCGTCAGCACCAGGGCCTGGGGCAGCGGATCGACCGCGCTGTTGATGAAGTGAGCCGTGATGCGCTCGGCGCCCGCCTGGAGATCGCTTCTGCCGATGATGGGGGCCGTGCCTCCGACGCGATATCCGAGCATGATCAGGAACAGGTTGACCGCGTACTCCATAATGGCCAGGCCGATGACGATCTTGACGAGGTTCTTCTTCACCACGGCACAGTACAAGCCGATCATGAACAACAGAAAGCATAACGCATACAGCATGGGTCCTACTCCTGTCCGGCGACCGGCCTCTTATTGTCACCCCCTGCGTCCGGGCGCTGGAAATCCTTGCGGAAAGCTGAAAGGGCGAATATGGCTAAGAACAACGATGCACCGACCTTGAGACCGATGGCGATGTTCGATAGTGGTATCGTGCCCGCACTGACCAGATGCAGGGCGTGGCCGGGCAAATACTTCTGATACAGGAAGTTGACAAAGAAGGTGCCGCCGAACACGAGTCCAAGGAGAGCGACGACCGCGAACAGGAATGCGCCGAGGCAATCCAGTCTGGATGCGAGAGGAATGGGCAGGTTCTTCTCCACGAATTCCCGGCCGAATGCAAGCATCATCAACACGTAGGAGGAGGCCAGAATCACGCCGCCGGCAAAGCCGCCTCCCGGCGTCAGGTGCCCGAAGAGGATGATGTTGATGCCGAAGAGAAAGATGAGCACTTTCACCCACACGCTGATCGTTTTTACGATGACCGTCATTCCTTTCATGCGTCAGGCTCCTCAAGCCGCTTGCGGCTGCGCGTTCTCAGGATGATTGTCGCCCCGAGGATCGAGGTGAACAAGACCGTGGCCTCTCCCAGCGTATCGTAGCCGCGGTAGTCCAGAATCACGCCGGCGACGACATTGGCCGCCCCCGTGTCCGCCAGCCCCTTCTCGATGTAGGTCTGAGAGGGCGCTTCCGGCATTTTTGCGAAGATCGGCGTCCCGAACGGCGGCAGACTCTCGAAGACCCGGATGCCAGCCAGGAAGATCACGAGGAGTATCGCCACAGAAACGACCATTCCGAAGAATTCCCGCTCACCGGTGATGAAGGTGTGGTCGCGCGAGATAGTCGCACGAATCAGGATAATCAAGCCGAGGACTTCCACCACGATCTGCGTGATAGCGATATCGGGCGCGTACAGAAGCAGGAACATGAGCGATCCCCCGAACCCGATCGCGCCGACGCAGATGACCGAGCTCAGGAGGTCCTTCGTCTCGACCGCAATGATCGCGGCGATCACCATGAAGAACAAAAGGATATAGAATATGGCCATGTCGCCCTCACCAGATCCCACAGACTACGAACAGCACGATCAGCAGGCCCAGCATCACCCAGGTCAGGTAGACGGGAAGAATCCCGCTGTGCATCCATTTGAGCATGCCGGTCACGATCAGTCCCACTCGGCCGCTCTGGTTGTACAGGTCAAAGTAGCCGCTCTCCTGGCCTTTGTACATCTGCCGCAGGCCGCCCATCGAAGAGACGGTCTTGTAGAAATGCGTGCCCGGGATGATCATCTCGTCATTGGGCTGTATCTCCCCGCACGTCCAGGTGGGCACCTCGCGGACCCTCTTGCGGAAGGCGCCAAACCCCAGGACTCCCACGCCCACACCCATGCCGATCAGAAGCAGTACCGTGGCCAGTTGCGAATTCCACGCTCCGATGAAGACCCCCGAATCGGCGGGGATGCCGAGAGCAGGCAGGATGAACTGGTACAGCGGGACCGTGTAGAAGACGCCGAAGAGCACGCACAGGGACGCCAGGACGAGCATCGGGAACGTCTGAAGGGCCGTGACTTCTCGGGTGCCCTTGAGACGGTCAGGCAGGCGGGACAGAAAGACGGAGTGCAGGATTTTCACGAACGAGGCCAGCGTCAGGGCGCTGCCGAACATGGCCGCCACGAGCCACAGCGGCCAGAGCGCGGCCTCCGTGCCCGTGCGAGTCGTGCCCATTTGCACGACGCCCTGGTACACCATCCACTTGGATGCGAACCCGTTCAAGGGCGGGATGCCCGATATGCTCAGTGCGGCGATCAGGCAGGCGACAAAGGTCCGTGGCATCTTCCTGCCCAAGCCGCCCAGCTCGTCCAGCTCCGCCGTCCCCGTCGCCTCCTCCACGGCGCCTCCACAGAGGAAGAGACAGGATTTGTAGATGGCGTGGTTCAGCATGTGGAACACGCCACCTGCGATGCCGACCGGCGTCAGCGTGGCGATGCCGAGGACCATGTAACCGACCTGGCTGATCGCGTGATAGGACAGGAGCTTCTTGAGGTTATGCTGAACCATCGCAATCATCACCGCGATCACGATGGTGCCTGCTCCGATCACCGCCAGCACGATGCTCAGCGCCCCGCCCTCCAGCACGAACATGCGCGTGACGACAAGGACGAGCAGATAGATGCCGAGCAGCTTGTCGAGTGCAGCGGGCAACAGCGCCATTACCGAGACCGGGGCGTACTCTCCGCCAGCGGGCAACCATGTGTGCAACGGCATCGCGCCGGCCTTTGTGACCGCCGCAAGCATCAGCAGCAGGAAAGAAATGATCTGCAGCGACGATGTGGTCGGCAGGTGGATTTCCGAAATGACGAACGTCTTTGAGAGCGCCCAGACGATGCCAATGCCGAGCAGGAACCCGGCATCCGAAGCGCCGATCATGGCAAAGCTCTTCGTGGCGGCGAAGTTCGAGTGCTTTCCGCCCGTGCTGATGAGGATGTACAGCGACGCGGTCACGATCTCCCAGAAGATCAACAGGAAGAGCAGATGGTCGGTGAGCAGTATCCCGGCCGACCCGCCGACGGCGAGCAAAATGGAGCCGTAGTACTCGTTGGCCCGGGTGACCTCTGCCCGCGACTTGAGCGAGTACAGGGTAATGAGGACGCCGAAGCCCATGGCGAACATCAGGATGAAGGACCCCAACGGCGTCGCGGTCAGGAGCAGATCGAGCCGAAACTCGCCCAACGACAGGATCGGCCAGTTGTAGATTGCCTTTTCAAGCTGAAAGATCTGAATCGAAAGCACAAAGGCGACAATCGAGACGGCCGTCGTCACCAGCTTGAATAACGGCTTTCCCCACCTTGGCAGGAACAGCAAGACGAAACCAACAGCCAAAGGCAGGAAGACCGGATAAAGCAGGATTCTATCCAAGTTAGAATGCCTCCAACTTCATCGGCGAGGTGCCGATGTCCTTCTTGATTCGCGCCGTTTTCTCCCGGCTCAGCCGCAGCAGCTCTTCGTAATCATGGATCACCGCACTGTGCCCATCCACCACGGCGATGCGCTCCGTGCAACTGTAGCAGGGGTCCACGGCGGCCAGCGTCAGCGTGACATCGGCGATGTCCGCCCCGATACACGAGGCTTTGAAGGAGGGTACGTTGACGTAGCTCGGCGCCCTGATCTTATGCCGGACGGGACGGTTGCCGCCGTCGCTCCGCACGTAGTGGAACGTCTCCCCACGAGGCGCCTCGGCGTGCCCGCAGCCCTCGCCGGGCGGGATCTCTTTGACGTCCACGGCTACAGGGCCCTTGGGGAGCTTGGCGAGAGCCTGCCGGACCATTTTGATCGACTCGAAGGTTTCCAACAGGCGGACTACCGCCTTCGCAAAAACATCTCCTTCCGGCTGACTGATGACCTTCCAGTCCAGATCGGCGTAGGCGGCATATGGATCATCACGCCGGACGTCAATGGCGATCCCGCTGCCCCTGGCCGTCGGACCCACCACTGCGTACTTGATCGCATCCTCCTTCTTCAGGACGCCGACCCCCTTGAGCCGGGCGTGCAGGACCGGGTCGTCCAGCACCGCCTTGGTCAGCATCTCCGTCTTCTTCTCGATCACATCCAGTTCCTGGTTGATCTTCGGGATCAACTCATCGGGAATGTCCTCCCGGCAGCCGCCGACCTTGACGTTGCCGTAGTTGTTCCGGTTGCCCGTGATCTCTTCAAGCAGATCGAGCACAGGCTCGCGATACTTCCAGGCCCACATGAAGACAGTGTCGTAGCCGATGAAGTGCCCTCCGAGGCCCACCCACAGCAGGTGGCTGTGGATGCGCTCCAGCTCGTTGATGATCGTCCGCACGTACAGGGCACGTTCGGGCGGCTTGACCCCGGCGATCTCCTCTACGGCCTGCACGTAGGCCAACGGATGCGAGGCCGAGCAGATGCCGCAGACCCGAGAAACCAGGAACGGAACCTGGTCGAACTGCAGGGTCTCGCTGAGTTTCTCGATGCCGCGGTGGTTGTAGGAGAGCCGCACGTTGATGTCGGTGACCTTCTCACCATCCACGGTCAATTGGAAGAACTCCATCTCCTCCTGCAGCGGATGGAACGGCCCGACCGCCAAAACCGATTTTCGCAACGGCTCTTTCATGCTTGCACTTCCTTCCGCAGGGGATACACGCCCTCGGGCCAATCATCCGCGAGAATCAGCCGCTGCAAATTGGGATGGTGGCGGAATGTGATCCCGAGCAGGTCGTGCATCTCCCGCTCGATCCATTCGGCGCCGGGGATCAGTGGCGTGATCGAATCCAGCTCAGGGGACTCGCGATTGCAGATGAAGACCTTGACGGTCACGACACAGCCGGACTCGTCATTCGAGAAATGATGCAGAACCTCGAAATAGCCTGTGGCGTCGATCCCCGTCGAGATCACGAAGCGCAGCCCAAGCTCACTGAATAGGAAGCGGCAGACTTCGTAGACGTTCTCCGCCTCGCACGGCAGGAACACGCGATTGGCCGCCTTGCGGTCGATCCCTGTGAGCTTATCCTGGATCCGCGACAACTGTCTGTCCAACTCGTTCTGTTGCATATTTTTCTTTCGGTTGCAGTGTGGAAAGCGTCTTGACCACGCCCATGATCATCGCCTGCGGCTTCGGAGGACAGCCCGGCACGTACGCGATGATGGCATTGGGATCGACCTGCCGGATGATGTTGTCCACGGGACCGGCGACGTGATACGCCCCCTCGAAGATCCCTGTCCCGCACGCGCACGCGCCCATACAGAAGACGACGCATGGCTTAGCCGTCTGCCGGTACACCTCCTGCAGACGCTTTGCGGCCTGCCGTGTCCCTACCCCCGTTACCAGCAGGGCATCGGCGTGGCGGGGCGAGCCCACCAGCTTGATCCCGAACCGCTCCACGTCGAACTTCGGCGTCAGCAAGTTCACGATCTCGATGTCGCAGTTGTTGCACGCGCCCGTGTTGACGTGGAACACCCAAATCGATTTCTTCAACGACCACAACTGTAAACGATTGATGATTGATGATTGATGATTGACAATTGGCAAAGCAGTCCGGGCCTCCTCTTCAATAATCAATAATCCATTATCCATAATCAATTCTAAAGCCACGCGATGCCGTAATAGTTGCCGATCATCGCCAGGATGACCGCCGCTGCCAGCATGGTCCCACAATAAAACCAGAAGAATCGCATCGCCTGGTCGATACGCACACGAGGATTCGTGTTCTTGATCAAGATGACCAGGACGAGCACCAGCACGTATTTGCCGATGCCCCACAGGAGCCACCACCCCGACAGGTCGATGCCGCCGAGAAAGACAAGAACCAGAAACAGCGGCAACGCGACGAGCATCATGGCCTGCATCAGCTTCCAGACGGCCAACAGCGCCCCCGAGTACTCGATCATGACGCCGCCGGCGACTTCCGTCTCCGACTCGGCGATATCGAACGGCACGAATCCGAGCTTGGCCTGAACGCAAAGCAGCGCCACGACAAAAGCCAGGAAGCCCGAGATGCTCAGGACGGGCGCGTGCTGCGAGATCGCGGCCAGACTCAATTGTTCACCCGGTGCGACCAGGCCGGCCGTCTTGATGATGACGACAAGCAGAGCCAGGACGAGCGGCAGCTCATAGCTGAGCACCAGCTTCATCTCCCGGCTCGCTCCGACGGCCGCATGCGGGCTCCCACTGGCGCTGCTGCCCAGAATCAGGGCCAGGGAGGGCAAGATCATCAGATACATTGCCACTACGATATCGCCGACGTAGGTGATCCGAGCCGTCGCCAGCCACAGCATTGTGGAAAGCAGCAAGACGCCCGAGAGACCAGCCAGCGGCGCCAGGATGAAGACCGTCCTCTGTGCCTCCTGCGGGACCAGGATCTCCTTACCCATCAGCTTCATCACGTCAACCGCCGGCTGGTATATCGGCGGCCCCACGCGGTACTGCACGATCGCGCTGACCTTGCGGACCAGCCAGGAGGCGAGCAGGCCCACCGCCAGCGTGAACACGAAGCCAGGGAAGATCAGAATCCACGACAGGTTTTGCAGTGCGTCGATCATTTCCTGGCCTCTTGCTTGTCCCGCAGGAACGGTTTCCAGGTGCTGCCCTCGGCGACATTGACCATGATATTCTCCACGACTTCAACCAAGCCCTCGCCTGGCTGGATCTCTCTGTAGTCGATACTGCGGTCCTCGCAGGTCCGGACGCACAGGGGCTTTTCTCCGGGCTCCAGCCGCCCTTCACAAAGGTCGCAGACGCTGCTCGCAAACGGCATCAGATCAGCGTAGATGGTCCCGAACGGGCAGGCGAGGGCACATGTGCCGCAGCCGGTGCAGAGCATATTGGCCCGCTTGAGGACGCCGGCATCGTTCCCCTCACTGGGAATCTTCTCCAATGCCCCTCGGGGACATGCGGCCACACATGGAGCACTCTCACATCGCCTGCAGATCAACGAAAAGCGGATCATCTCCAGCACAGTGTCGAATCCCTTGTTCTCAGGATGATGCTTGTATGAGCACCGGATGCGGGACTGCCCCTGCGGCTTCATCTTCGCCAGATCGACGACCAGCTTCGCACTCGTACCGTTACCGCTCTTGCTGCTTTTCATGTCATTCCCAAATGTTCGGGTACTTGCTTATCTGCTCGTGGGTGAAGACCGGCCCGTCTTTGCAGACGTAGTATTTGCCGAGCATGCAGTGTCCGCACTTGCCGAAACCGCAGCTCATGTTCTTCTCCATCGAGAGGTAGATGCTCGCGGGGTTGAAACCAAAGTCGAGCAGACTGACGGTTACGAACTTCATCATGATGGGCGGGCCGCAGACGATCGCCACGGCATTGGCAATATCCACGTCCTTGCGGTTGAGGATCGTGGTGACCACGCCGACATGGCCGTCCCAATCTCCGTTGGCCTTGTCGACTGTCAGCTTCATCTCCACGCCTTGGAGCTTCTGCCAGTCGCCAAAGAGGGCCTTCTTGTAAATGAAATCCTCCGGGGTCCTCGCTCCGAACCGGCAGACCACGGACTTGAAGTCTCCGATGCGATCCACCAGCGTGAGAAACAGCGAGCGGATCGGGGCCAGACCGACACCGCCGCCAACGACGTACACGTGCTTGCCGGCGAACTCGTCCACGGGATAGCCGTTGCCGTAGGGGCCGCGGAGGCCCACCCGTTGGCCTCTGCCGCATTCATGGAGCAATCCCGTGACGCGGCCCGCCTTCATGATGGTGATCTCCATCTTCTCCACTACGGCGGGCGACGACGAAGGCGTGAACGGGGCCTCCCCCTCTCCCGGCAAGGTCAGCTCGACAAACTGACCCGTGTCGAACTTGAACTGCGCATCCGGCACGATCACGAAGCTCTTGATCGTAGGTGATTCCTCGATCGTTTCGACGATCTCGGCATTCATCGGCTGATAAAGGTTGCGTGTCATGTGGCGGCTTTCACGGCCTGCTGACCCTTGGCCAGCAGTTCATCGTTCAGTCTCTTCACAATTGCCCGAATATCGACATCCCCGGTCTCGGCATCGATGCAGCGGCCGCAGCCGACGCACATGTCGATCCCGTAGCGTTCGAGGAAGTAGGTGAATTTGTGCATGAGCCTGTGCCGGAGCCGGTCTCCGAGCATCTTGCGAGGATTTGCCCCTCCCGCCACTTGGGCGTGGCCCACCCGCATGCAACTGTCCCACATCTTCATTTTGGTGAAATAATCCTGCTGCTTCCCGTCGTACAGGTAGAAACAGTGACACGTGGGACAGATGCGCGTACAGGCCTGGCACTCGACGCACGTCCGGGCCTGCTCGTCGAATACATCAGAATTGTAACCTCCTTCCACGATCTGCCCGACCGGCGCATCCAACAGAAAACCCCGGGTGATCTGCTTCAGTTGACTCTGCGCGGCTTCACGGAGCTTTGCCCGCTCGGCCAGGAGGGCGTCCGGGACCTCGCCGAACATCCCTGCGTGCGCGAACAAGAAGTCCTTTCCCTTCGCCGAGCCGGGCTCGATGAGAAAGCCGTCGATGACATGTGAGATATTCAGGTCAAAGCCACCCTCCGGGTAGGGTTTGCCCGCCAGAATATTGCAGAAGCAGCTCTCACCCGGCGGGGAGCAGTCGGACGAAATGGCGAGCATCATTCTCCGGCGGGCGATGTAGAACGCGTCCTCGAAGTCCTTCTCCATGAACACCTTGTCGAGGATTTCCATGGAACGCAGATCACATGCCTTCAGGCCGAAAACGGCGAATGGCTTCACCTGCTTCGGACTCACAGGTTCGGGAAAGACAGCGGCGAGCTCCCGCAAGGGGAACAAAAATTCCTTCACCGGCGTGCACATCCGAATCTCATTCAGCTCCGGCTCTGTTATCCCGCTGGGATCGTACTTCCTGCATGTGTAGTGCTCGCCGACCTTGGCAGGAACGTAGACATCCATTGTCTTCGCGACAGCATCGAGAAGCGGCTTGAGCCTGCTGATAAAGGCCATTTCCATCGTCAACCCACCTTAGGCTCGAAATGCCGGGTCAGCGCGTCCGCGATCTGCACAGCAGACCGTAATTCCCATACCTCGAGATCAGGATCTCAAGGCCCTGCAAAGAGACCCGTATACTCAACCGCTCAACCTGCCGGCACGTAATACGGCAGGCGAGCCAGATCCATCGCGATGTCGATCGTTATGAGCTTCACCCCCCGCGAAACCACGATATAGCGGGGCGCGAAATTGAGAATGCCCTTGACGCCGGTGTTCACAAGGGCGTCCGCAACCTCCTGGGAAGCAGTCTCCGGCACGGCGATGATTCCCAGATGAATGCCTCGCCGGTTCAGATAACGCAGCGAGGTGACGTCCTCGACGAGCACACCGGCTTTCCTTCGTCCGATCTTGCGTTTATCGATGTCGAAGGCGGCCGCGACTTCTAGTCCAAACATCCTGAATCCCGGGAATGCCAGAAGTGCCGATCCAAGGTTGCCGACCCCAACCAGGGCCGCCTTATGCCCCGCGTTGAGGCGTAGAATCTTGTTGATCCGGGCGACCAGGCTGCGAAGATCGTAGCCGACCCCTCGCGTGCCGAAGTCACCGAAGTAGGAGAAATCTTTGCGGATTTGCCAGGGTTCAACGCCAAGCAGATCGGCAAGCTCTTTGCTTGACGTTCTCTCGACACCGCCCCGGGAGAGGTGTAGGGCTCCCCGCAGATAAACCGGCAGGCGCCGGACTGTCTCATCTGGAATCTTGCGATACCGCACGCGTCCAGTTCCTAGTGATTGTGTTCACATTCACAGACAGCCACTCTCACTCTATGGACCCGTCGCACACGATGTCAATAACATTTTATAATCACGGCAGTCGAGATCGCAGTTAAAACCTTGCAGCTAAAAGGCTTATGTGCATCAAAAAATTTCTCGTGGATAAAGTTGTCTGTGTATTGACAGGTTATTCATAGGATGAAACGGTGGGCCGGTCATGTCATGTCGGCGTGACATTTGCGAGGCCAGAAAGTCACGATTCTTGCTGGGACACGTCCATAGGGAGGGTGAACGTAAACGTGGCGCCGCCATTCGGGTTGCTCCGGGCCCAAATTCGTCCGCCATGTCGCTCGACCACCTGTTTGGCGAAAGCCAGTCCCAGACCAGTGCCGTCCCGTTCAATCGCCCGCACGTTGTCTGCCCTGTAGAATTCCTCGAAGATGTGCGGCAGGTCGGCGTCGGGAATACCAATCCCCGTGTCGGCAATGCTGACTCCAACGAACGCGCCGTCCCGCTTTACCTCCATGGACACTCTTCCGCCTTCCGGCGTGTACTTGACCGCGTTGAACAGCACGTTGGTGAGCGTTTCTTCAATGAGCACGGCTTCCCCGAACAGTTCATCAACGTCCGGGTCAATCTGGTGACTCACGGTGATTGACTTGCCCTGTGCCTTGTTCTGCACCGAGGCGAGGGAATTGAAGACGCAGTTCCGCAGGGAGAAACGCTCCATCTCCAATCGCCCGGTGAGCTTCATGCGGGTCAGTTTCAACAGGGCTGTGATGAACGCCAGGCACTTGGACGCCCGCCGATAGGATCGCTCCACCAGATCTCTCTGTTTCTCATTGAGAGGTCCCACCATCTCGCTGACAACGATCTCCAGGCAACTCTGGACGGCCGCCAGGTGTCCCTTGATGTCGTGGGTCAATCGCAAAACGTATTCGTTTTTCAGGCGATCTTTTCCCTCCAGTTGTGTATTGGCGCGCTCATAGCCTTCCTGTTGCTCGCGAAGCTGCTCGCCAATCGAAGTGGTCATGTAGACGAGAAGGTACAGAGTGACGGTGAAAACAAACAGAGTACCGAAAACGAACCTCCAGTCCTGATACAGCTTGTGTCCGGCAAAACCCTCCAAGCCATAATGGTTGAGCACCCCCGCGGCCTCCAGTACGACCACCCCGCCGAACAGAAGAACCGCCAGCGTCGCCTGCAGATAGCTTTGCAGTCTGGACCGCAGAATGCTGGCGATCATCATGTGAAAGGCAAAGAAGAGAAAGAAGGGATTCTCAATGCCGCCCGAGAAATGCAGGATTGTGGCGAGAATGACCAGATCGGCGGAAATCTGACACGTGAGAATCCGTCCGATTCTTCGCTGCGACGGTTCCCTGCCAGCCCATGACCAATACCTGAGCAAATCATACAGAATGAAGTTGTATATCAGCAGTATTTCTACTGTCACCGATTTATCCTGAACCGCCGGGATGAAGGCGTGGCGGGAA